>WNFQ01006898.1_pt1 | contig 12466 bp, 14 predicted proteins | sample 5400171 | NCBI WGS metagenome assembly WNFQ01 (sample SAMN13153356, study PRJNA577476) | soil metagenome | isolation source: 20 cm soil under Madrone tree | place: USA:California | collected 2016-06-14
TTCAGCCGGTCTGGATGCGCTCCCGGACGTAAAAGCCTGCTCAGTACCTCGCCAGCCTTGCTTCCCATGCCTGGAATGATTGCGCCAAGGGAAGGTTCCCGGACGGCTGGAGAAAATTTCCTAAACGCCTCACGGCTCAGCTCGCAGGGATCGCGCGTTCCCTGGACCCCGGGATTAGGTCGCCCGATACTTCTTTAAGATCTCGTCGCCAGAGCGAATTCTTCTCTTGAGCGCGTAGGCCTCGGAACCAATCGACGTTGCCGCGATTGAAACCCGGTATGTTGCGCCGCCAACCGCCCGCGCGGAAGGAAACGAGCATGAACGTCGCCGGTTTCGTCGCCACGACCGATGAAGAACTGATCGTCCGCGCCATGCGCGACGCTCAATTATTGCTTGCGGAGCACATCGAGCGAGGACCAACCGACGCTGAGGAAGCGATCACTCAGCTTTTGGAAATTCTCGACCGTCAGGACGTAGTCGCAGCGACCAATCGCTTGTGTTGTGAGTATGGGTTGCGACCATTAAAATAAGGCCGATGAAAGCTCAGATCGCGTCTCGATGTGCTCGCATCGGCGGTTTTGATGAAGAGATCTGGGCCGAACGATCAGTTGGTAACCGCCCATGCCATTCAGGTTGGAGACCGCATCAACACGACCGGTATTGGAGGTGAGACGTTATAGACCGCTCCCCTTGCGATCAGGATAGACGAAGCAGGAATTGCTGTCCTCTTTCGCTATGGCGTTGCGGTATTGATCGGTTTGAACCAGCGACAGGAACAGGACTTCCTTGAAAAGTTGACCGTCCACGTATCAGGCAAGTTCGATCGATACGAGGAAGAACGCGCGGTCATAAAACTTGCGGACGAAGATGAAGATCAGGTTCCGGCGGGAGGACCAATCCAGGTAAGGGCGATGTCTCCAGAGAGGCTGCTCGTCATTTCCGACGTTTTAGCCAAAAGCGTCGTCCTTGCTCATAATGAACGACAGGTAACCGGGGTGTTTGACGTAATTGAACCCTTTGCCCGGGAATTGGCAACACGTGGAAAAGCGCATCTAAACCGGACCGGCATCCTGAGGCTCATCGGAAACGCCCTGCTCGTACAACAGAGGGTGTCTGGTCGGGTCGCCATTACCGAGAAGCCTGATGCATTATGGGACCGTCCAGATCTGGAGAGGCTCTATGCACGTCTGGAGGATGAGTACGAATTACGAGAGCGCGTTGACACACTGAACCGAAAACTCGCTGTAATCGCTGAGACTGCAAATGCGCTCGCCGACATCATCGACACGCAACGGTCCCTGCGCCTCGAACTCATTATCGCGGGGCTCATCGCATTCGAAATAGTGATTACCTTCTATCAAATCTTTACATCTGGAGCGGGTCATTAGGACCAAACGGCCCAAGTTCCTGCGGCAGGAACCTGACGGACTACTACTTGACTCTCACCGACATCCGCCGCAGCATTTTGAGTGCTGCACCTGAAGGCTCATGGGTAATCGGCCCCGGGCTTTACAGGCAATGCCGCCTGATCATGTGGTCGAGACGACGCGCAGCAGGTGCGGACGCAATGTCCGTGAGTTCACACTTGTTGAGGAGCATGACACCACCGAGCAAGTTGCATTGACCTTGCTTAACTGCGGGGTCACGGCGCAAGTTGAGGTGAACAGCGGCTGCTAGCCGTCATTGCGCCGCCGACAATCTGAAGACATCTGCGAGACCGAGGCGCAAAGGCCACGCGCTTTCCGGATCTCAACATACAGCTGGTGCGTAACCAGACGTACTTCGCAAGACGAAGACCATGGGCCCCGCGATGCTCTGATGCACCGGGGCCCAATCATTTGGGCGAGTGCTCGCTTTCACATCTCCCGCGGACGACGGAGGTCATGATGAAACGATGTTGCTCGGCTTCGGATTCTTGATGATTTTTGGCGGTTCCGGCTTGTCCCAGACCGCGAAAGCAGCACCCGCTTTTTACGTTGTGCTGAATTCCCTATAAGCCGCACGGACCGAAGAACAATATGCGATCGTTCCTTGTACGTTCGAAAGAGTTGATGATCGGCGCCCGTCATACGCGGTAAATTAGCTTGGGGCTGAAATTTACGGTGCTTCCGCTTTGAAGGAGAACCGACATGCCAGCCTACATCCAGCATCACGAAATAGAGACAGCTCCGATCGTCTGCCCCGGCTGCCTAGGACTGCTCCCGATGTACGTTAGAGACGTCCAGCCCCATTGGAGCCTGGCGAAGATCGACTTCATCTATGAATGCTCCGACTGCGGGGCCGAAGTCAGGCAAACTCTAACACAGCCAGAACGACCACATTAACGTGTTCGTGGCTTCGCGTGGTATTTTCGCCGCGCCTTGCCGTCGATCCCGAATGACGTCAGCAAGCCTGGATCGATCTATATCTGCGCGCGGCCGTTGAAAAGCAATCCCGTTCCTCTGGTCGGCATGTCGCCAATGCCGCGAACGGTGGCTTTTCGATCAGCACGCGATACTGCGGCGTGATCGTAGGGTGACCTTGACGGTGGAAGCCTCGTTCGGGTGGCCGTGGATCGCTGCCTCAATCGCCCTTGATGATCCGCACCAACTCGCGCGCATGATGTTCGACGTCGCCGACATTAATAATGGTGACGTCCGGCGCGGCCACGGCATCATCGACGGCGCGGCGGAGCCTGTCCGCGACCCGCCCGTCGCTGCTCCGCGCCCGCGTCGCCAGACGTTCGGCGAGAACTTCGGGCGGCGCGGTGACGGAGACCACGGTGACATCGGCGTAGGCCCGGCGCATCGCGTCAATCACTGTGCGCGATACGTTGGCGATCACTATGCGCCCGGCGCGGATATCGTCATCGATCGCGCGAGGCAATGCGTAGCAATGGCCATGCGCTTGCCAATGTACGGTAAAATCGCCGCGCGCGAGCGCCTGCTGGAAGGCATCAAGGCTCACCTGCTCATTGTCTTCGAAGGATGATGCTTCCCGTGTCACGACGCGGCGGGGAAAAACGATGCCGCTGTCATCGGCACAGGCTGCCTCGGCCAGCCCAATCAACGTGTCCTTGCCGGCCCCGCTCGGACCGACTACCAGAATGAGCCGGCCGGGTCCGATCGTGGCCAGCCGATGACCGGGTATGGTCGGGGCGTCCGTCACGCCACGCGATGTCCTTCTCGCCACACGCTGCGTACCACCGGGACATCGCGCGCCACATGCACGCTGATCAGATCGGCGCGCTTGCCCACCGCGATCTCGCCCCGGTCGGCAAGACCAACCGCTTCGGCAGGCGTCTTGGTAACAGTGCGGACGGCGGACGCAAGATCGATGACCGGTACACGCTGCGGCAATTGCAGCGCCGCCATCAGCAGGCTCGAGGGAATGTAATCGGACGACAGAATGTCCAGCAGCCCTTCGCGGGCGAGATCAACCGCGGCGATGTTGCCGGAATGCGAGCCGCCGCGCACCACATTCGGCGCACCCATCAGAATGCCGATGCCGGCCTGGTGCAATCCGCGCGCGGCCTCCATCGTGGTCGGAAATTCCGCCACCGAAACCCGATCGCGGATGGCGTCGACGACGTTCTCATCGGTGGTGTCGTCATGGCTGGCCAGCGGAATTTCGTATTGATGCGCCAGCGCCACGATCTCACGCATATTGGTCGCTGCATGAGCCTTCTGATACGCAAAACGCCGTTCGAACAGCGTGTCGAGTTCGGCGTCGGTCATGCCGGCGCCCTTACCGCGATAATAGTCCCGCAGCTTGCCTTCGTCGCGAAACTGGCGTTGCCCCGGGGTGTGGTCCATCAGCGACATCAGACGCACCTCCGGCCGTCCAACCAGTTCTTTGGCTTCCTCGACGACGCTCGGCATCGGGATTTCACAACGCAGATGCAGGAAATGTTCGGCGCGCAACAGGTTGGCATCGCGCGCCGATGCGATTGCCTCGGCCAGCACGCCTGCCCGCCCGTCGACTTCCTCGGCTCCGTCCTCGCGCCAGACCCGCAGCGAATCCAGCACCGTGGTGATACCTGATGTCGCCAGTTGCCCGTCGTAGGAAACAACCGCGGCGATCGGGTCCCAGAATACTTTTGGGCGCGGCACGTAATGTGCTTCGAGATGATCGGTGTGCAGTTCGATCAGACCGGGCATGATCAGGTCGCCGTTGGCGTCCTCACTGCCTGCGGGCGCGTTACCTTCGCCATATCCGGCGACACGGCCATCCGCAAAAGCGATCCAGCCGCGTTCGATCACGCGATCCGCCAAAACACTCCTGGCATTTCCAAGTACGGTATCGCGCCCTGTCGAGGTCATCTTAGGTATCTTTCTTCATGCCGCGGCGGCAAACGAGGTAACGTCGACAACCCGGTCGGCATCGGCGATCAGATTGCGTATCTCATCGTCGTGGACGATCGCCACCATGGCAACACCCGCGCGCTTCTTTTGATCGATCAGATCCACCACCACGGCGCGATTGGCGGCATCGAGCGAAGCCGTCGGCTCGTCGAGCAGCAGGATCGGCAGATCGGAAATAAAGCCGCGCGCGATGTTGACGCGCTGCTGCTCGCCGCCAGAGAAAGTCGAAGGCGGCAGCGCCCACAGACGTTCGGGGATGTTGAGACGGCGCAGCAGCGCGCCGGCCCGGTCGCGCGCCTCGGGACGCGCCATGCCATTCACGATCAAGGGTTCGGCCACCACGTCTGACGTCGCGACCCGCGGCACCGCCCGCAGGAACTGGCTGACATAGCCGATGGTGGTGCGGCGTACGCTGAGAATATCCCGCGGTTCGGCTTTGGCCAGATCGAGCTGCGCGCCATCGTGGCGGATACCGATGCGGCCGGCATCGCAACGATAATTGCCGAAGATCATTTTCAGAATCGAGGATTTGCCAGCACCAGACGGCCCCGCCAGCACAACGCATTCGCCCGGCTCGACGTCAAACGAGACGCCGCGCACAACGGGAAGCTGCACGCCACCTTGCAAATGCATGGTGAAGGTTTTTTCCGCATTGCTTATTTCGATCATCGCGGTCATTGGCGCACCCCTCATGCCGGCAAAATCGAAGAGACGAGCAACTGGGTATAGGGCTCACGGGGATCGTCGAGCACTTGGTCAGTCAACCCGGTCTCGATCACGTGGCCACCCTTCATCACCATCACACGATGGGACAACAGCCGCGCGACGGCGAGATCATGGGTGACAACGATCGCCGCAAGTCCCAACTCGCTCACCAGGTTACGCATCAGATCGAGCAGGCGTGCCTGCACAGATACGTCGAGACCGCCGGTCGGTTCATCCATGAACACGAGACGCGGCTCGGTGACCAGATTGCGTGCAATCTGCAACCGCTGGCGCATCCCGCCTGAATAGGTGCGTGGCGCATCGTCGATGCGATCGATGTCGATCTCAACGCGTTCCAGCCAGGATGACGCGGTATCTCGAATGCGCCCATAGTGATTCCAGCCCACCGCCATCAGCCGCTCGCCGACATTGGCGCCGGCCGACACCGCCATCCGCAGTCCCAGCGCAGGATCCTGGTGCACATAGCCCCAGTCGGTACGAAACAAGAACCGGCGCTCGGCTTCGCCAAGTTCCGCGAGATCGCGCATCATCCCGTCACGCATGCGATAGGACACACGCCCCGCGCTCGGGACGAGTTGCGCCGACAGTAATTGCAGCAGCGTCGATTTGCCCGATCCGGATTCACCGACGATCGCCAGCACCTCGCCGGGATACAGCGCAAAGGACACGTCGCGGCAGGCGGGCAACCGGCCATAGGATTTGCTCACGCCCTCGGCCATCAGCAACGGCTTGTCGCTGTCCTGAGCCGCGTTCCCACGTTCAGCCATGCGGTCTCTCCTTGTGCGGAGCCGCGCTTTCGCTGCCGCGATGCCCCAAGGACTGGCGGGTCTCGCAGTAATCGGTGTCGGAGCAGACAAACATCCGGCCGCCCTTGTCATCGGTAACGATTTCATCGAGGTAGGATTCATCGGCGCCGCACAGCGCGCATGGCGCATCGAACCGGTAGCGCGTGAATGGATGATCCTCGAAATCCAGTGACACGACCGACGTATGGGGCGGAATCGCATAAATGCGCTTCTCACGGCCGGCACCGAACAGTTGCAGCGCCGGACAATTGTCCATCTTCGGATTGTCGAATTTCGGCGTCGGCGACGGGTCCATGACGTAGCGGGCGTTCACCTTCACCGGATAGGCATAGGACGTGGCAATGTGGCCGAAGCGAGCGATGTCTTCATAGAGTTTTACATGCATCAGGCCGTATTCGCCGAGCGCATGCATGCGCCGCGTCTCGGTCTCGCGCGGTTCAAGGAAACGCAACGGTTCGGGGATCGGCACCTGATAGACCAGCACCTGCCCGCCATGCAGCGGCGCCTCGGGAATCCGGTGCCGGGTTTGAATTACCGTCGCATCAGCGGTGCTTGTCGTGGTCGCGACGCCGGCGGTCTTGGCGAAAAACTTGCGGATCGAGATCGCGTTGGTGGTGTCGTCGGAGCCCTGGTCAATCACCTTCAGCACATCGTCAGGACCGAGGATCGCCGCCGTCACCTGCACACCGCCGGTACCCCAGCCATAGGGCATCGGCATTTCGCGGCTGGCGAACGGCACCTGATAACCGGGAATCGCGATCGCCTTCAGGATGGCGCGACGGATCATCCGCTTGGTCTGCTCGTCAAGATACGCGAAGTTGTAGGTCGGCGCGTTCATTCGGCGGCCTCCTGCATGTCAGGCGAAGTATCCGCCTCGCCGAACTCCCTGCGCAGTTTGCGCAACAGGCCGAGCTCGGACTGAAAGTCTACGTAATGCGGCAGTTTGAGATGCTCGACAAAGCCGGTCGCCTGCACATTGTCCGAATGCGACATCACGAATTCTTCGTCCTGAGCAGGAGCGACAACTTCTTCGCCAAGTTCGCGGGCGCGCAGCGCGCGGTCCACCAGCGCCATTGACATGGTCTTGCGCTCACTTTGCCCAAACGCAAGGCCGTAACCGCGCGTAAAGCACGGCGCTTCCGTGGCCGAGCCCTTGAACTGATTGACCATCTGGCATTCGGTCAGCGTGATCGAGCCAAGGGGCACGGCGAAGCCGACCTCTTCGGCTGTGAATTCCACCTCGACCTCGCCGAGGCGAATTTCGCCGGCAAACGGATGGTTGCGACCATAGCCGCGCTGCGACGAATAGCCGAGCGCCAGCAAAAAGCCTTCGTCAGCACGCGCCAGATTCTGCAGCCGAAGGTCGCGATCGGCGGGGAAGCTCAGCGGCTCGCGGGTGAGATCGCCCACCGGTGAATCGGCATCCGCTTCGGGTGAAGGCTCGATCAGGCCGTCGCGGCCGAGAATGTCGGTGACGCGCGGCATCGTCGCAGGCGATGCGTCGGCGGTGGCAGGCGCCTCGGGCATCGAGGCTTCGGCCAATTGCGGATCAAGCAGACGGTGGGTGTAATCGAAAGTGGGCCCGAGAATTTGGCCGCCTGGAATATCCTTGAAGGTCGAGGAAATCCGGCGGCGCACCTGCATGTTGCCGGTATCGAGCGGCTCGGTTGCGCCGAACCGCGGGAGCGTCGCGCGGAACGCGCGCAGCAGGAAAATCGCCTCTATCATATCGCCGCGTGCCTGCTTGATGGCGAGCGCCGCAAGCTCACGGTCGTACAGCGAGCCTTCAGTCATGACACGATCGACGCCGAGGCTGAGTTGCTCGGAAATCTGGGCGAGCGAGACCTCCGGAACATCGCGGTCGCCGCGGCGCTCATGCGCCAGCAGCCGATGGGCGTTCTCGATGGCGCGCTCGCCTCCCTTGACGGCGACATACATGCGCTAGGCTCCCTTCGCGATAAGCTGCGTGGTACGCGGGATCGCGACAATGCTATCACCATGGACAAGCACGACATCGATGCCGCGGGGAAACAGCGTCTGGTTGATGGACAACCGTTCGAACAGATCAGGAGGCTGGATCGTGGACTGCAAGACAGCCGTGCCGTCGATACCGGGGCCGCGCAGTTCGAGGCCGGGACCTTGCGTCAGGCTTTCGACCTGCAGGATCAGCGTCGTCGACCGATCAGGATACTCATTGGTGCCGAACGCGAAGCGATCGAGTGCCGGAAGGACTCGCGCATCGCCAATAAGCGCGAAACTGCAGATCTGGGAATCTGCAACCATCGGCGCGCCGGTATGAAACTGGAGCCATTTTGTCACATCCGATGTCTCGGACATCAGCGGGTCGAGCCAGACCGGCGTATCGTGATCGAACAATGTGAGGGCGATCGCGGCGCTGCCGCGCATCATGGCGGCGGGCGCCCCGGCGGCGGCCACGACGCGTTGAACGCTGCCCGGGCGGCCCATCGCGTCCATCACCGAACGGAAGGTCGATTGCGCCGACAACACCTTGTCGGCGAACCCTGCAGGCAGTTCGGCAACCATTGTCATCGTTCAGCCCTCACCGCGCACCAGCGTGTAGAAATCAACCCGCGTCGCCGCGGTCTCCGCCGCCTTTTGGTCTCGTTCGGAGATCATGGCGGCGCGTAGCGGCGCGACGACGTTTGCTTCCACTTGGGCGGCAAACTCGTTCGACTGCACCAACGCGTCGCACAGCGCAATCATCCGCGCCTTCTGTCGATCACGGCCGAGGGTGTAGCCGAAACCCACCTCGCCGGTCGAAAGCCGAACGGCGGCACGAGAGACCGTGGCTTCGCCGAGATTGAACGGCGCCCCGTCGCCGCCGATCCGGCCGCGCACCATCACCAGGCCATTCTCCGGCTCGCGCAGATTTTCGTTAGGAGGCAACGCCATTGCGTCGAGATGTGCGGCAATCTCCGCTGCACCGGAATGTGCCAGCACCGCCATCGTCGCCTTGCGCTGCGCCTGTTTGCCGTTTTTGGGTGCCGCGGTCATATCAGCCTTGCCGGAATCAAGTTGTCTATGATAATAGACAACTTGATAGCGAGGCGCCATGACTGTTTCGTGACAAAAGGATGATTTTTCCGATGCTCTCCCCCGGCTTTCCCGCACGCACATGATGACCATGCAGGACACAGCCTCCGGCGTGGCATTGTGGCGGCAGGTCGCCGACGGGATCGAGCGCGGCATCGCCGACGGCAGCTTTGCCGCAGGCGAACGGCTGCCGGGCGAGATGGAGATCGCCGAGACCTATCGGGTCAATCGCCACACCGTGCGCAGGGCACTGGCGACGCTGGCCGAGCGCGGCCTGGTGCGCGCCGAGCGCGGCAGCGGCACCTACGTGGAAGCGGAACGCCTTGCCTATCCGCTGCGCTCGCGGACGCGATTCTCCGAAATCGTCGGCGCCGGCGGCCGCGAGCCGCGCGGACAGTTGATCGGCGCTTCGGTCGAACCGGCGAGCCGCGAGCTGGCGCGGCAGCTTGGCCTGAAGACCGGCGCGCCACTGATCCGGATCGAAGCGCTGCGGTTGGCCGATCGCACGCCGATTTGCGTCGCCACCACCTGGCTCGCGGCGAGCCGCTTTCCCGAAGCCGGGCGCATCTACGAGAGTGCGCGCTCGATGACAAAGGTGCTCGCGCATTACGGCGTCCGCGACTATCGCCGGGCTTCGACCCGCGTCACGGCCGCGATCGTCGACGCGACCGATGCTGTGCGGCTCGATCTCGCGCTTGGCCGCCCAATTCTCGTGGTCGACAGCACCGACGTTGATGCCGGCGGGAAACCGCTGCTGACCACGCGCGCGCGATTTGCCGCCGAGCGGGTCGAATTCGTCGTCGAGAATACTTAGAGCATGATCCCGAAGAGTGGATAACGGTTTTCGGAAAGGATTCTGCTCAAACCAAAGTAAGCGACGACTCCGATTCAGCGAAGCTGGATCAGACTCTAGACTAGCCGCGCATCACGCGACTGCGCGCTGCCCGATGATCGCGAAACGCAGCTTGCTCGAGATCCAGTCGATCGCGGCAACCGCCACTAGAATCATGAGAATGAGGAACGACACTTTCTGCCATTCCAGAACGCGGATCTGCTCGGCCAGCTGCAGCCCGATGCCCCCGGCGCCGACAATGCCGATGATGGTGGCCGAGCGGGTATTCGATTCGATGAAGTAGAGCACCTGCCCGGCGATGACGGGCAATACCTGCGGCATCAGGCCAAAACGTATTTCGTGCAGCGCATTACCGCCGGATGCGCGGATACCTTCGACTTGCTTCTTGTCGGCGGCCTCGATCGCTTCAGAGAACAACTTGCCGAACGCGCCGAAATCCGACACCGCAATTGCCAGCACGCCGGCAAAGGGGCCGAGACCAACGACGTTGATCCAGACCAGCGCCCAGATCAGCGTATCGACGCCGCGGATCGAATCGAAAAACCGGCGGACCGGAAAGCGGAAAATATTGGACGGCACGATGTTCTTTGCCGCCAGCAGACTGACCGGCAGCGCAAAAACGGCGGCTACGGGGGTGCCGAGCAGCGCGATCGACAGCGTTTCCCCAAGCGCGACCAGATAGGCCGGGAGTGAGGAGCCCGGATCGGGCGGGATCATCATCAGCGTGATCCAGCCGAGCTGGTAAAGGCCAGAGAGAAACCGCGCCGGCGAAAAATCGAGGTCGACCAGCCCGAAGACAAAAATGCCAAATGCGCCGAACATCATTGCCGGCGTGGCCAGCCGCGCGGATATCGGCCGGTTGAACACTTCAGGATATCGCGCGCGCAAACCCTCTGAATTTGGTGCCGGCAATTGGGTCATGCCCGCGCCTCCTTACCGAACAATCGCCCGCGCGCCCATCCGGTGCCGATATCGATGACGAACACCGTGAGGATGATCAACAGAAGGATCGCGCTCACGTCGGAATAATAGAATTTCCTGACGGCGACGACCAGCTCCTGCCCGATGCCACCGGCACCGACAAACCCCATCACCGAAGCCTCCCGGACATTGATTTCGAAGCGCAACAAAGCGTAGCTGGCGTAGCCGGCCGCCACCTGCGGCACAACGGCGAAGCGCATGCACGCCATCCAGCCTGCGCCGGTCGATCGCAAACCCTCGACCGGCTTCATGTCGGCGTTCTCGACGATCTCGGAAAAAAGCTTGCCGAGCGCGCCGGTTGAATGGATTGCGATTGCCAACACGCCCGCCATCGGGCCGAGACCGAAGGCGATCACGAAGATCAGCGCGAACACGATCCCGGGAACGGTCCGGCAGAATTCGAGGAAGCGGCGCACCGCGAAGCGCAGCCACGGCGCCGGCGAAGTATTTTCAGCGGCGAAAAAGTTGAGCGCAAAGGCGAGGATCGCGCCGAACAATGTTCCGACATAGCTGATCAGGATCGTCTCGCCAAGCATCACCAGCCATTTTCGCCAGCCCCAGAACCATTCGCCAATATCGGTCCAGACCCGGCTGCCGCTCTCCAGCGTGAAGATGCGATCGAAATAGCTGACGAAGTTTCCAAAATACGTAAAAAACGTCCGCAGATTCACCTCCGCGCCGACAGCGGCGACGACCAGCGCAGCGAAAAATACCGCGGTCGCCATCGTGAAACGAAGGCGCTTGCGCGCCACCGCTTTGCGATACGCATCGTTCAGGGCGGCGAGCTGCTGGCTCGGAAGAATAGCAACGGCGACGGTCATTGCATTTGCATCGTCATTGGGCGTTGGCGCAAAAGGCAAAAGAGAGCCGGGTCATGACGACCCGGCTCTCGTTGTCCAACCTGGATCCAACCTGGGATCAAGACGCCTTCTTCTTGCGCAGATTGTCCACGAACTTGATCAGTTCGACCGTGCCGTCCCAATCCTTGGTGGTAGCAGGATGGAAGCCCTGCTTCTGGCCGTCGGACAGCCGGTCGAAAGCGGCCTTGTCTTTCGTCGGGCTTTCGAAGAACGCCTTGGCGATGGCGGCCTTCAGATCCTCGGGAAGCTCCGAATTGTAGGCATAGGGTCCGTTGATGATGGGCGCCGACTTATGGATGATCCGGAAATCCTCCTTCTTCATCGCCGTGCCGTCCACATTCTTCAACATGCCTTTGTGCAGCATCTGCGCGAGGGTGGAATCGTCGTCGCTGGTCCATTGATTGGCCGCGACATCCACGGTGCCTTGTGACAGCGCCAGAAGCGCATTTTCGTGACTGCCAGTGAAGACCACCTTGCCGAAATAGGTGTCCGCATCCGAGATTCCCATCTTGTCGAGCTCGAAGCGCGGCACGTTATTGCCAGACGTCGAATTCGGATCGACGAGGCCGAGATTCTTGCCTTTCAGTTGGTCGACGCTCTTGTACGGGCTGCTCGCCTTCACAAAGAACATGGAATAGTAACCCGTGCTTCCGTCGGCATTGATGTCGTTGGCGAAGGCATCGGTCTTGACGCCGGTCAGCCGCGCGCGCGCAAACGACGCCGAACCGTAGCTCGCGATCTGGATGTTGCCGGAGCGCTGGCCTTCGATAACAGCAGCGTAGTCGTTGGCGATACGCAGCGTGACCTTCACGCCAAGCTCTTTGGACAAATACGCGACGAACG
>WNFQ01002887.1_pt1 | contig 12465 bp, 10 predicted proteins | sample 5400171 | NCBI WGS metagenome assembly WNFQ01 (sample SAMN13153356, study PRJNA577476) | soil metagenome | isolation source: 20 cm soil under Madrone tree | place: USA:California | collected 2016-06-14
ACGTACGCAATCGTGTCGTTGGAATCCTCTTCGGCCTGATCGTTACCGGACTCGTGTTCCAATACATCTGGCCCGAACGCACGATCGACCGGTTTCGCGACGCGTTGCGCCAGGCACTGCGACAAGTTGCGCGGCTGCTCGAAATTCCTCGGCCCGAAACGCCGCTCGAAAAGGCCAAAGCGGAAACCCACGACCTGATACCCGAAACCTCGAAGACTTTTGAGCAGGCGCGGCGTTACGCCGAGCTAACAACGTTCGAGTTCGAAGAATCTCCGAATCGCGATCGAACCTCATTCGGCAATTTGGAAACCACGCTTTCACGCACTGACTACGTGTTCGTTGCCGCAACTTCACTCAGCAGCGACCAAGCCTGGAATGAGTGGCAACAGTTTCCGGTCGCTGCGCAAATTGCGGAGAGCGAGTTACGAAACGTCGCTGCGGGGCGAGTTGAGCGTGCGGCAACCAACGATATCGCGGAAGATGCCGGCGCTGATCTTTCCGTTGCCTTCCACAAGTGGAATGAAACGGTAATGCATCTGCCCCAGGCGACCACGCGCATGGCGCTCATACTCCAAATTACGGAAGAGATTCAACACCTCGATGAGACCATCAAGGTCAGCGCTTAAAGGAAAATGCCGATTCATTGCGAAGTTCGCCTTCGCCCTGTTTCTGTCGGGATCGTGCGGATGCGCTCATCTGGCTACCGTGAAAACAAAGCCGGCACGCCTGCCGTCCCAGTCGACCGCGGCAGCGCCGCTTGAAACTGCCAGGAAATATTTGAGCGAGGCGGAACACGCGCAGCCGCTGACTGCGCTAGGCAATGATCTGCTCGCCGGCACAATATCCCAGGAAGTGTTGAAACGGCAGCCTAAAGACGCGTCTGCCCAAAACATCTATGCCTTTGCCGTTGCGCGAACTGTTCAAAACGTCGGGCGGGCAAACCTTCAACCCTGGCGCCGTCCGGTGAACGTTGTTACCGATGAAGGAAACATCATCCTCACCTCTCCAAAGCCTATCGATTCGCGCCACGATCCAAGTCGATACGACATATTTCCAACTGATACGCTCAGGGTCGGAGGCAAGTTTTTCCAAAATCACCAGACCGTGCAAGGTGTCGGCGCGCCCCTGGTCGCAGTAGAGCGCGCGGAGAACGCGCAGTTTCGTAAGCAATACAGCCTTGCCCGTATGTACGTGTCCGTCACGGCCGTGATGAAATTTAGCGGGCGCAGAGCGGAATTGGACTTCGTCAATCCTTGGATGACTGAACGCGTCGGCTTGGATCACCACGTTTTTCCGCTGGCGGCCGACTTCGATGCTTCCCTCGCCATGCTCATGGCTCGCGAGCATCCAGAACGACTTGGATTTGCGCGATTGATGCGCCCGGAAGCGTATGCCAGCACAACAAGGCTATTCCAATTGCAACAATTCGATCCGACGCGCACGCCGGTCATTTTTGTCCACGGTCTACAAGACACGCCAGCAAGCTGGGCGCCGATGATCAACGCACTGCGCAATAATCAATGGATCAGGGAACACTATCAGTTCTGGTTTTTCACTTATCCCAGTGGTTACCCCTATCCCTATTCGGCCATGTTCCTCCGCCGTGACCTCGATGGTATGAAGCGAGCATTTCCCGCGCGGAAACGGATCGTTCTCATCGGCCACAGCATGGGTGGAATGATTTGCCGATTAATGATCACCGATGCTGGCGATAAAATCTGGCGCAATTTTTTCGGCACGAGTCCGGCAAAGACTCAATTGGCTAGCGAGACGCGCCGGCTGCTTGAGGAAGTATTCGTTTTCAATCATCGGCCCGAGGTAAAGCGAGTTATATTCATTTCCACGCCACACCGTGGCAGTGCACTGGCGTCGAACTGGATTGGCCGCATCGGCGCCTCCCTCATTAGGACTCCCCGGCTGTTCACGTCGGTTTACGCTTCGACCAAGCCGTTTCTGATCGCCGATCCCGCAGCGCACCAGCTTAATCGCATGCCTAACAGCGTCGATACGCTCGAACCGAACGACCGATTTGTGGAGACGGTGAATAAGCTCCCAATTACTCCGGGCATTCCATACCACTCGATCATTGGAGATCGCGGCCGGGGCGACACACCAAATAGCTCCGATGGCGTTGTTCCGTATTGGAGTTCTCACCTGGACGGCGCACAATCCGAGCTAATCGTTCCTTCCAACCATGCCGCCCCACGCAATCCCGAAGCGATTAGAGAAGTTGAAAGAATTCTGAAAACGTATCCGTGACCCTGATGAACATCGAATCGATTCCGCCCGCCATAAAGTTTGCTCTCTACTTTTGTCTCAGGCGATTCCGCTACTCGATCTGGCTCCTCATTGATGGCATCGGCACTTTGATCATTGGGATATTGATGATCAGCCAGTGGCCACCAGCTTCTCCGGAGATAATCGGAGCGTTAATCGGTATTAGCCTGATGTTGAGTGCCGTCTCGAGGGTTATACTTTCGTTGGCGATCCGGACGATGAACCCCGCAACCGCCTAACAAGTCTTCAATGTCTGCCGAGCGTTCCCCAGATGTGAAATTCGAGGTCGGGCACGTCTTGTTCATCGACATCGTAGGTTACTCGAAATTACTAATCACCGAGCAAAGCGAACGGCTTCAGACGCTGAAGGAGATCGTGCGCGGAACCGAGCAGTTCCGCTTGGCTGAAGCGGAGGGGAAGCTGTAAAAAAAGGCAACGTCAAAACGTTTGTGAACATCGCCCGAAGCAAACTTCTGCCGATCGCCGGATTTTTTCTCGTCTCAATTCAGTTGGCCCAGAGCGCAGAACCCCCAGCGCTTATCGACCGGCCAAGTGCGGATTCCGGACCAACTAAAATTTCCACCGAAATATGGGCCGTCGATATCAGCAGCATCGACAGCGCACAGCAAAGCTTCACGGCTGACATCGCTGTCATCCTTCGCTGGAAGGACGCTCGTCTTGCACACACGGGAACGGGAGTGGCGCACTACGCGCTCGATCAAATCTGGACTCCACGAGTGGGTATCGCGAATGAAACCAGTTCCGTTGTTCGCAAGCTGCCGGAGTCAGTCGAAGTCGACGCTGAGGGCACGGTCGTCTATCGCCAGCGTTATGTTGGCTCCTTCACCCAGCCCTTGCATCTACAATCCTTCCCCTTCGATAAGCAAACGTTCCGCTTGCATCTCGTCGCCGTGAGATACAGCCCTGCAGAGGTCAAGTTCGTACCGGATCAAAAGTGGATCGACGCCGGTCTCAAACAGGGCGGCGGAATCTCGCCATCGATCACTCTGCCCGATTGGACCATTAACAAATGGGATATCAAAACACTCAATTACTCGCTTGTACCGGGCATCGAGTATTCGGGTTACATCTTCGAGTTCACCGCTTCGCGCAACGTCCAGCACTACATTTTGAAAGTGATCCTTCCCCTCATTCTCATCGTGATGATGTCGTGGATCGTTTTCTGGATTGATCCGCGCGAGACTAGCTCGCAGATCAGTGTAGCGATTACCTCGATGCTGACCCTTATTGCTTATCGCTTTGCCATTGACAGCCAACTACCTCGACTAGCTTACACAACGCGCCTCGATGCCTTTATTTTAACCAGCACCTTACTTGTTTTCTTTTGCCTGATCGAGGTTTTGGTGACGACAATCTTGCATAACAACCAGCGGACGGCACCGGCCAAGAAAATCGATCGTTATTGCCGCATAATCTTTCCTGTTGTTTTCCTCTTGGCTTCAATTGTTATCTTTATGCCGCCGCACGGCTGATCCGAACCAAGGCGAGGCCAAAAAGGTTGCTCACCTGTTAGAGGCTAAGCTAGCGGACCCGAGATCATTACTCAGCCGCCCTGGGGCGATTTTCGACTGAATCCTTTAGGGCGCTTCGTTGCGCAAAGCGGTTCGAAGCACTCGTTTAGCGGCTGGCACCAACCACATCTAAATGAGAATACCGCAAGGGACCCGAGTCTTAAATCACAGGTCCGTGGGAGCAGTCCTAGGTCTCTGCAGCCAGGCGCAGAAAAACTCCAAATTTTCTAAAATGTCGTCCCGCGAAAACTTGAGAAAGAAGTAGCCGATGAATCAACGACCGAAGTCCCGTTAGGTGATATATCATATATGAGAGCGCTACTTTCCTTCATCGTTAGCACGACATCGTTCGCATCATCGCTCTTGGCAGGCGTTGCGGCAGCGGCCGAACCATTCAACTGGAGCCCGCAAGTTGACGATCCCATTCACACTCCGGCTGAACTGGTCGAATCGATGCACAGTGCGTTCGGGTACAATCATTGTCGAGCTGTGCACGCCAAGGGGATTATTTTGCAAGGCGAGTTTACGCCGGATACCATGCCAAAGAAATTACCAAGGCGCCTCATCTGCAAGGACCAAGCAGCAAGGTCACCGTGCGTTTCTCCGATTTTAGCGGTGTTCCAACTATTCCAGACAATGACGTAGAGCCAGGGAATGCCGACCGGATCTCCTTCTTTTACGGTCGTGACGCCATTACCGACGGCAGCCACGTAACCCGCGCCTTCGTGACCAGGGATGAAGGGCAGCTTTGGTTTGACCGGCGAATCGCCATCGGCCGCATGAATGTCAGTGTGGCACACTCCGCAAGCTATGATTTTTACCAGGATTTGGCCTTCGCCAGGTTCCGGCACAGGAACGTTTTCAATCGAAAGTGGTTTTCCAAATTCGTGAACAACGGCAGCTTTCATATTGGCAATGCCTTTCAATCTTTTGCGCTTTGTATCGCAAGGCTACGCATCGCTTCGGGATGCCGACTGCGCAAGTCCTGCCTGCAAACTAGCATCCCACTGGGATTGGGCTAAAGCCAACCGCCCGTAAATCCCGCCCTCCGCAGCCCGGTGACGACTGTCGGGCAACGGCGCATAGTGTTCCAGAGCAGGCCGGTCCGGTAGTTCTCGACCATCAGCACGAGCGGCCCTTGATCGATTCCGAAGTGATACGGCGTGACCCACCAACCGGCGGGGCTATCCTGCACGGCAAAAGATTGATTGAACGACGGCTTGAACCCATACTTTCCCGTCATTCCCAATTCCATCTGTGCAAAGTGCCGAACGGTCGGGATGACGATTTCAGGGGCAAACGGTAGCGAAGCGACCACCACCCACGGCGCGACAGTGCCGTCGTCGGGACCGAACGGGGCGCCTCGAGCGATATAGTCGAAAAACTCGCGTTCGACGCCGTTGACCACCCGCTTCGCCCAACCGGGCCCGTCGCAGGCCGTGAACCCCCAACAGTGTTCGCCGTAGCCGACAAAATCCATGGGGTTGCGGATCGCGTATTCCTGCTGCACAAACGTAGCCTGCCGGCTGTTCTCGAAGTAGTCGCTGCCTCGCGCTTGCATGAATTCGTCGCGGATGCCGCGAAAGTCGATCCACATGTGCGAGAGTTGATGCGTGAACAGCGGCCCCGAGTAAAGCAATTCACGATCGTAGATTTGCTTCCACTGGTAGGTCGCGCAATAGGCGCGATAACTCTCGGGCGGCAACGGGTGCGTTGGCGAACCGAGTCCGAGGATGTACAGCAGCAAACCTTCGTCGTAGCCTTCGTAGCGGTGTGGGATGAACCCGTTCTCCGGCCGCCAGCCATGGGTAAGAGTCCGTCCACCGTCCCGGGCCCAATTCCAGTCGGCCCGACGGTAAAGCGCATCGGCCAAGCTTCTAATCTCGACCTCGTCGGGCGTATCACGGTCGAAATAGGTGCCGACTGTCAAGGCGCCCGCGAAGAGAAAGGCCGAGTCGATGGTGGAAAGCTCGCACTGCCAGACGCGGCGACCCGTTTCGATATCCAGGAAGTGGTAGAAAAAGCCTTTGTAACCGGAGGCGTCCGGTTCGGGACCTTGCGGGCATTCGAGCAAGTAACGCAGTCGTTTCCGGGTGATCTTGGCGGCGAAATCTCGGAACAGGACGCCACGCTCGATGACGACTGGGATCGTGGCCAGTGCCATGCCGCAAGAGGCGATACTGACCGGGGCGCTCGGATCCGTCTTGTCGCGGACCAGCCCGTTGTCCGGGTTGGTTTCGTGTAGATAGTACAGGACCGTGGAAAGTTGCAGCAGGTTCAGATCTCTGTCGGTGGGCAGTCGATTGAAATCGTCGTTGGCACCGGGAGTGTCGGCCATGGGGTCCGTTGCTCTCCATCAGCCCAATCGCACGCGGACGTTGTGAGTTTTCCCGTCGTCGCCCAAAGGCACATTGCCGTCCGACAATGGTTGCCCGTCCAACTCGACCGATTTGACGCCGCGACCCGTGCCAGCCGAGTTGTCCACCAGAATTCGGTATGTCGCGGACCGGTGGCGATAGCTCAGTTCAAACCCGGGCCATCTCGGCGGCACACATGGCTCGAAACGAAGGGTGCGGCCCCGCAATCGGAAACCCAGGATCGTTTCAATGGCGACGCGATAGAGCCAGCTCGCCGAGCCGGTGTACCACGTCCAGCCGCCGCGGCCCGTGTGAGGTGGGGCGCCATATATATCGGCACAAACCACATACGGCTCAACTTTGTAACGCCGCACCTCCTCAGCCGTCGTGGCATGGTAGACCGGGTTGATGAGATTCCAAAGATCCATGGCGCGGTCGCCGCGACCCTGCAATGCTGTCGCCAGGGCAACCCAAGTGGCAGCGTGGGTGTATTGACCGCCGTTCTCGCGGATGCCCGGCACGTATCCTTTGATGTAGCCGGGCTGAAGGGCCCCTTTGTCGAACGGCGGGTCGAACAATTGGATCAGTTTGTCGCCGATACGGACTAGTCGTTTTTGAACCGCGTCCATTGCCGATTGCGCCCGCGCCGGGTCTGCCGCACCGGAAATGACCGCCCAAGCCTGTGGGATGGCGTCGATTTGGCACTCGTCGTTCTGAGCGGATCCCAGGGGAGTGCCGTCGTCGAAATACGCTCGGCGGTACCACCCGCCGTCCCAGGCGTTCGCTTCCAAAGCAACCCGCAACTGCTCGGCTCGCTCCCTGCACCAATGGGCATCATCGGCCTGGCCGCGCTGCTCAGCCAATTCTGCAAACGCGCCCAATACACTGACGAAGAACCACCCGTTCCAAACGCTCTCGCCCTTCCCGTGAACACCCACCTTATTCATGCCGTCGTTCCAATCCCCGGTGCCCATCAGGGGTAAGCCGTGGGAACCCAGCCGATAGCCGTGCTTTAGCGCGCGAACGCAGTGGTCGAAGACGGTGCCAGTCTGCCCACTTACCTCGGGCAAGTTGAAGTCTTCCTCCTGCTCTTCGCGAAGTACCGGCGACGCGATGAACGGCACGACTTCATTTAACAAGTCCGTGTCGCCTGTTGTCACCACATAGTGGTGAACCACGAGCGGCAAGAAATAGAGGTCGTCGGTGATCCGCGTGCGAACGCCGATCCCGGACGGCGGGTGCCACCAGTGCTGGACATCACCCTCCTTGAATTGCCGTGCCGCCGATCGCAAGATGTGCGCCCGCGCCTCTGCCGGAGCGCTGTAGACCAGGGCCATCACATCCTGAAGTTGGTCTCGAAAGCCGTACGCTCCGCCGGATTGGTAAAACGCGGAGCGGGCCCAAAGGCGGCAAGCTAAGACCTGGTAGACAAGCCAACGGTTGAGCATCAGGTTGATGCCCGGATCGGGCGTCGTCACGTGCAACGCGTTCAGGGTGCGGTCCCATTGCTGTTGCACCCGGGTCAGTGCCGCATCAACTCGATGGGGTTGTGTGTATTCGCTAATGAGTCGATGAACCTCCTCCAAACTGTCCGCCTGGCCCAAGGCAAAAACTACTTCTCTCGTCTCGCCGGGGGACAGCGTCAGTTCCGTCGTTATTGCCGCGCAGGGATCGAGGGCCGCGCCGGCGCGGCCGGACAGCCCGACGCGCCTCATGGCGGCGGGCTTTGAAATCGAGCCGTGTTCCCCGAGAAATTCCGCACGATCGGCGGTAACCGACTGGGTCGGCGAACCGGAGGCCGCGAAGGCGATCTTCTCGGCGAAGTCGCCGGCCCAAGCATTCCGCGCCAATATCGCGCCGCTCTCCGGATCGCGCTCGCAGACGACTTGCAGCGGAGCATTTTCACGGACGGTTCCAAGAACCCATTCGGCGTAGTACGTCGCCGACAAGCGCCGGGGCCGATCGCCGTCATTTCGCAGTGTCAGGCAGACCACCTTAACTGGATCGCCGGTCGGGACGAAGACCAAAAGCTCCTGATTGAGATCACGACTGACGTGCGAGTAGCGAGTGTAGCCCTGGCCGTGGCGGACGGTCACCACTGCTTTCGGTCCCAGCGGCAAGGGCGTGGGGGTCCAGAATTCACCGGTTTCCTCGTCGCGCAAATAGATGACTTCGCTCGGCGGGTCTGAAGTCGGATCGTTCGACCAAGGACTGAGGCGGTTCATTTGACTATTGCCGGCCCAACTGTAGCCCAGGCCAGCCTCCGTCACCAAACATCCGAACTGCGGATTGGTCAGCACATTCGTCCAAGGGGCCGGAGGCAACGCTGGTCCGGTCTGTGAAGTGCCGTCGATGACGATCACGTACTCGCGGCCATCACCGCTGAAACCTCCGAAGCCGTTCCAGAAACTCAATCCTTGGGGCAGATGGGCCGGCTGCGCGACTGGCTTAGTCGCGACCGCGCCCGGAGTGAATTGCGGAGGCGGAGCGGGTCGTGGGGCAGCACGGCGGTCGATCTGCTCGGTCAACGATCCGCGACCACCGCCGAGCACAGCCCGCGCGGCGGCCGTGAGTAGGACCGCATCATCGGTCGGCACCTTGTCCGCAGTCAAAAAGAACACTCCGCCCGACTTGCCGAGCATCTCGCCGACAACCCCCGTCTGTAGATCCCTTCGTAACCGATCGGCAGGCTCCCCGGCGCGCTCGTCCAGAATCACGAGATCTAATTTTAATCCTCGGCGGCGGGTATAGGTGTGCCACCCAATAAGTTGCCGAACCACCGCCTCATCGTCGACCCCGGCGACCCGAACCAGCACAATTGGAAGGTCTCCTGAAATGGAGTGCGGCCACAGGCCCGCCTGCCCCAGCCGGTTAGCGGCCACCGCATCAGGGTCACGAAGACCGGAGTTCGTGAAAACGACGGCCGCCGCTAACCGGTTGAACAGGGAGACTTCATCCGCTGTATGCTCAAGCTCCCGCAATTCGCGCTGGCAATGGGCCTTGGCGCCCGCAAAAGCCTGGTCGATCGCTCCGAATTCGTGGAATCGTTCGGCGATTCCGATGGCGGCCTCACGTGTGTCAGCCGCCCCGGTCACAAATGCGATGCGAGTCGTCATTTCGGCTTCAAGCCGGACGAACCGGCGCAAGCTGAAGATCGGGTCGAGCACCGGGCCGGTGGTGCGCGACAAGCGAGACCCCGAGTCCAAAGCGGCGGGATTGGCCGGCGTGCGGCCGCGCCCGAGAAACCCTGTTCGATCCGTCTCGTATTCAATTTCTTCAGTGGCCGACACGCTCGCTGCCGAAGTGTGAATCGCCCAGACCGGATGCTCATTTGCGTCTCGGGGTCGCCGTCGGGCTAAAAGCGCCCCGCACCGGGCGTCGAATTCCGTCTCCAGGAACAGCTTTGCGAAAGCGGGGTGGGCCTGATCAGCCCGACGGCCATTCAGACACACCTCCGCATAGCTCGTCAGTTCCAATTCGCGGCGGCGCTGGCCGTGATTGATCAGCGTCACCACGCGTACCTCAGCATCTGCATCCGGCACGACACAAACGGCACAGCGGGTCTCGACGTCGCCGTCCCGGCGACGAAACTCGGCGCGGTCTGAGTGAAAGTCGAATTCAGGTTCATCCTCGCCCTGGCCCAGCGGTTGGGTGCCAACCGACCACCTGCTGTCGTTGCTTAGGTCACGGACGTAATAGAACTGACCCCAGCAGTCGCGCGTGGCATCTTCGCGCCAGCGGGTTACATCCAGGTCGCGCCAGGTGCTGAAGCCGGCGCAGGCGCTCGTGATCATCACGCCGTACGAGCCGTTGGACAGCAGGGTTACCGCAGGTTGCGATCGCTTGCGTGTGACGGCGGCTTTGCGTGCGGCTGCCCGGCGCATTCGTGTCTTGGCAGCCTTCTTGCCCGCTGCGCTACGCCTGCGAGTAGCGGCTGCTTTCCTTCCAGCCGCTCTGAGCCGCCGGGTTCTCGCTGCCTTCTGGCCTGCTGTCAGTTTCATCACTGCTGCTTCTTCCGAAGAATAATTTTAGGTGGAGGTCCAGCGTTGAACTCTATTTCCTCGTAGTCCTAATCGCAAACATGCCGAGAGTTGTGTCAAATTATTCGGCATTCAGAAAGCGAAATCCGATGATAAATGCAGCCTCCACCTGACATCCGACATAAAGGCCGTTCCCGTTTCAACTTTTGATCGGCAAAACCTGTGCGCAATCGGAGCCGGCAATCAGTATCTTGCCCACACAATCGCGATCGATTCGGGGTGATCGCGCACAAGCCTAACCCAAAAGAATGCTTTTGATGGACGAAAGAGGCTGACAGCAAACACAGCCGAAGAGGACAGAGCGCTCGTCTTCAACCCAAGCAATGTACCGACGGGAATCGAGACTGCCGATATGTTGTCCAGTTTTTATTCGAAGGCTTTCCGACTATCAGCGAAAGAAGAACGAGGTGTCGCCTCTGTTGCGGGAAACTGAAGGACTAATGAAAAGTCGAGCCGCCTGAAAATTAACGAAATCGTCACATGACAAACGCGATGGGGAGGTCAATTGTCTTATTTTTACACCGTCTCGATGGGTGGCAAGGAAGGGAGTCTTTGCTTGAGGACAAAGAATTTCCTCTGAGGTCTGAGAGATGAAGGCGCAGGACTTTCATGATTACCACGTGCTGGTCGATGGGCAGGCCGAGAACATCTTTGCTATGAGGGATGATGTCGGAGTGAGCACGCCAGATCGGCGGAGTGCCCTCGGCTCCATTAGCGACATATCGCAACGTCAATGCCTCAAGAACAGCAATGAAGAATTCGTTGCGCGGAACGAAGATGAGTGAACTCGTGAATCAAGCGCTTCAGATCGTTTACCTCGCCAGGCACGGCGAAACCGCCTGGACTCTCTCAGGCCAGCACACGGGCCTTACCGACCTGCCGCTCACAGAACGTGGCGAGCGCAACGCGCGACGGCTCGAGGAACGGTTACGCGGATTGAGTTTTGCCAAGGTGTTTACCAGCCCGTTGCAGCGTGCCAGGCGGACGTGTGAACTGGCCGGCTTTGGTGCTGTGGCTGAAATCGACCAGGATTTGGTCGAATGGAACTATGGTGAATATGAGGGACGCCGCACCGCCGAGATCCGGGCGGAGCGCCCCGACTGGGAACTGTTCCGCGACGGCGCTCCAGGAGGGGAATCGCCAGCCGAGGCCGCGGCGCGGGCCGATCGCGTGGTGAGCCGCGTGCGCGCGGTGCCGGGAGATGTGCTACTTTTCTCGAGCGGGCATTTCATTCGGGTACTGGCGACGCGCTGGATAGGGCTTGAAGTTACAGTAAATGCCAAGCGGTTCATGCTTAGCACAGCGAGCCTGAGCGCTGTGGGCTATGAGAACGAGCTGTCTCGGCCAGTGATCCGATTGTGGAATGACACACATCATGTTGGCACGTAATCGAAACCGACCGCCGATGTTCGAGGCAGAAATGAAGATTCTGGTTTGTAACGCCGGCTCCAGCAGCCTCAAATTCAGTCTCTTCGAAGCCGAAGAAGAGCTGTTGCTGGCCGAGGGTGGCGTCGATTGGTCAAGAAAACCGACGCGGCTTGTTTTCCGCCGCACGGGTGAGGAAGAACTCCGCGAGGAGCTGAAGCTGGAAAAACACGCGGATGCCATCGTTCGCATTCTTGACGATTTGCGAGCCGGCCCGTCGGCCGCTTTGGAGAGTCTCGAAGATCTCCGGGCTGTTGGACATCGCGTTGTTCATGGCGGCGAGCGCTACACCTCCGCCGTGCGGATCACGCCGGAGGTCAAGCAGGCGATCGAGGAACTGGCGGAACTTGCGCCGCTCCACAATCCGCCTGCTTTGGATGGGATCACAGCCGTAGAGCAAGTCCTCCCGGACGTACCACAGGTGGCAGCATTCGACACTGCTTTTCACTCAACCTTGTCCGAGGCGGCTCGAACCTATCCGGTCCCCCAAAAATGGACGCGCGAGTGGGGCATGCGCCGCTACGGCTTCCACGGTTTGAGCCATTCGTACTGCGCCGGTCGCGCGGCCGAGATGATCGACCGGCAGGACTTGCGGATCGTGATCGCACATCTTGGGAATGGCGCGTCGGTCTCGGCGGTTCGGCACGGCGTGTGTGTCGATACCTCGATGGGTTTTACTCCGCTGGAAGGCTTAATGATGGGGACGCGCAGCGGGTCGGTTGACCCGGGCATGCTTGTTCATTTGTTGCGGCACAAGAAACTGGACGTGAACACGCTCGACAAGGCTCTCAACTATGAATCCGGTTTGCTCGGCGTCTCCGGCATTTCTTCCGA
>WNFQ01002888.1_pt1 | contig 12464 bp, 14 predicted proteins | sample 5400171 | NCBI WGS metagenome assembly WNFQ01 (sample SAMN13153356, study PRJNA577476) | soil metagenome | isolation source: 20 cm soil under Madrone tree | place: USA:California | collected 2016-06-14
ATCTGGTCCCCGCGCGCGAGCTCAAGATTCAGGGCGTGATGGTATCGCTGATCCGCAAACAAGAGCGCCGAAAAAGGCAGTGAATGGGTTCCGTCATTCCGAGCGAAGTGGAGGAATCCCGTAGCAATAGCGAGAGATAAGTAACGGGATCCTTCGCCTGCGCTTCGCTGCGCTCAGGATGCCAGTGATTATGTTCATTTGAGCATTTCACTTAATATGCAATGTTTTCTTTCAAATGGCTGCGACTGGCAAAATTATCGACCTTCGCAAACTGTTGCTGGAGCGTTTTCCTCATGCGCCTGGCACAGCGGCAACGCATTTAGTCACTGGTTTATTTTTTCTTGATGAATCCACCAATGGCGGATTGCCGCGAGGCGCGATCACCGAATTGATCTGCCCGCGAACAAGCGCGGGCAGCGCATCGCTCATTCACACCCTGGTCCATGCAGCACATCGTGATAAACATTTTCTCGCGCTGATTGATGGGCGCGATTCATTCGATCCCTGTGGATTGGATAATGCCTCGCTGCGACATCTGCTTTGGGTCCGTTGTAGCAAAGCATCTGAAGTGATCAAAGCGGGTGATCTGCTATTGCGGGATGGCAATTTCCCGCTGGTGATTCTGGATCTGGTGCTGAACGCGCCGGAAGAATTGCGCAAAATTCCTCAAACGAACTGGTATCGTTTGCAACGGCTGGTCGAATTAGCCCCTGCGGCATGCCTGGTGCTCACTCGCTATGCAATGGTCGCCAGCGCGCAATTGAAACTCGTTCTCGAAAATTCGTGGAACCTCGACAGCCTCGAAGACGAAAGTGCGATGGCAGAATTACGCTTTCGTGTTCAGCGATCATATGTCCGAGCGGAGGTTGGCAGTCAGTGACTGGAGTCCACCTGATTATGTTTGCCACGATCTATTTGCCGAATTTCTATTTGCAGGCCGCTACCCGACATCAGCCGGAACTTCGCGCAAAACCAGTTGGATTGATCGAAGAACAGCAGAGAAAACCGATGATCATTCAACTGAACGAGCCCGCGCAAAACGCCGGAATTCGAAAAGGAATGACACCGAGTCAGGCTCTGGCGCGATGTTTGTCGGTGGCGATCAAGGCCCGCGCATACACCCAGGAAAAATCGATCCAAGAAATCTTACTTCATTATGCGTTTAGCTTTAGTCCGTTTGTAGAAGCAACCGCACCTGGGATTTGCACCGTTCAATTCACAGATAACCGTAATCTCAGCGAAAAAGTTTCGCGCGTTATCGAGCGATTGCTCGAATGCGAAATCGCCGCACAAGCGGCGATTGCTCCCACACCGGATACCAGTTTTCTCGCGGCACATCTGGCCCGGCCACTTTTGCAGATCGAGAATGCAAAAGATTTCCTTGCTGCTCTGCCAATCGAGACGCTTGCAATAATCGGAACACGGGTCAGCGGTTCTTCTTCGGTTTAATTTTTTCCGTTTGCTTTTCCACGAAAGATTTCACGCGGGCATACTCCTTGTGAACGCCAGTGGCGAAATCGCGCGGTCCGTACTCGAACAGCACGACAAAGCCAAAAGTGAAGACGATGAAGAGAGCGAACCAAAAAAGCGCGCGCAGAAGCGCCATGCAAAAGATTAGCCGCTGCGAATCGGGCGATCAATAGCGGAGGGCACACAAGCTCTTGAACGCAATGCTGAAGCTGCCAAGCTACTTGGCCATGCGCGTGCCGTTACTTGATCTCGGCCAACAATATCGTGTTCTGAGTAAACAAATTCGTGAGGCGATTGACGACGTCCTCGACAGCCATCGTTTCATCCTTGGATCAAAAGTACAGGAGTTCGAAAGCGCAATCTGCCGGTATTGCGATGTGCCGTACGCGATAGGTGTTTCATCCGGAACAGATGCGTTGCTGGCCATCTTGATGGGGCTGGGCATCGGCCGGGGCGATGCCGTTGTGACGACGCCCTACACTTTTTTTTCCACTGCCGGATGCGTCGCGCGCGTCGGCGCAAGACCAGTTTTCGCCGATATTGATCCCCGAACGTACAACATTGCTCCATCTGCGATTCAGGAGTGGCTGGAGAAGAATTGTGAACTGGATTCGGATGGCGCGAGGAGAATAAAAACCGGAGAGAAAATCCGCGCTATTATTCCCGCTCACTTGTTTGGCTCGTGTTGCCAGATGGACGCGCTTCGTGAAATTTCGGAACGCTTCCAGCTTTATCTAATCGAAGATGCGGCGCAGGCGATTGGCGCAGAATTTCCATTCGGTGACCGAGCCGCCAAAGCCGGAACGATCGGCGAAGTTGGGTTCTTCAGCTTTTATCCTTCAAAGAATCTGGGAGCGGCTGGTGATGCGGGCATGATCGTTTGTCAGGATGAGACGCTGGCGAGCAAGTTGCGGATTTTGAGAAATCACGGAATGGAGCCGCGCTATTTTCACCATGTTGTCGGAGGCAATTTTCGCCTCGATGAAATGCAGGCTGCAATTCTCGGCGTTAAGCTCCCATTTTTGGAAAGCTGGGCCGCCGCACGCAGAGCCGCCGCCGATTTCTATCGCGCGGAGTTCACTCGCGCGGCATTGACCGACAGAATCACTCTACCCGCCGAACCGTATCGCGATTGCGGCCTGACCAATCACCACGTTTACCATCAATACGTTGTCCGCACACCGAAGCGCGATGCATTGCACGAGCATCTTGTTAAGCGGCAGATCGAGACGGCAATCTATTATCCGCTCGGATTACATGAGCAGAAGTGCTTTGCTTATCTTGGTTACAAAAATGGCGATTTTCCTGAAACGGAGCGCGCCGCGCGCGAGACGCTGGCGCTGCCGATTTATCCGGAGATTTCGCGCGAAGCGCAGCAATACGTCGTAAATGCGATCGTTGAATTTTTTGAATAAAGATCGACAGTTGCGATTCACCCGCGGACGCAGAATGCCTGTGTTCCATTCACAGCAAGGGTAGGTACCGAAGTGGCCAAACGGGGCAGACTGTAAATCTGCTGGCTTTACGCCTTCGCTGGTTCGAATCCAGCCCTGCCCAAATTCTCTTCCGCTCTGCGGAAATGGATGCTGGCGATCTACTGATCTCTGCGCTGGCCGCGATCTCGGCGACCATAGCCGCCGCCGCCGCCGCCGCCGCCGCCGCCGTACCCACGGCCGCCACCACCGGGCGGTCGCGCTTCTCGGGGGCGAGCTTCATTTACTGTCAGCGGCCGGCCTTCCATTGCCTGGCCATTGAGTTTCGAAATGGCGTTTTGAGCGTCCTCGTCCGAACCCATCGTGACGAAAGCGAAGCCACGCGACTTGCCCGTGAATCTGTCCTGCATGAGAGTGACTTCCTGCACAGCGCCAGCCTGTGAGAAAAGTTCTTGCAGCTCGTTCTCTGTGGTGCTGAACGGAAGATTGCCTACGTATAGTTTAGTTCCCATTGAGTTTATTCTGGAAAACGCAGCCAGGTCACTGTTCCCGCTTATCGGATTTCAAATCGCCGCTGAATAAACTCAACTGACAATCCACCAACTGCCGGGCTTTGGTTTCCGTTTGGGCTCATTTGTAAGATGCTTATCGTAAGAAAGCAATAGGAAATCTTGGAGCACTTTTGTCACTTTGAACATGACCCAACCAGACGGTGCGAACGCCAAAAAGGTCACTGCGCGTGTGGCAGTTGTGGCTGCAGGCGTTGTCAGCCCTCTGGGATTTGGCCTGACGGAAACGCTTGATTCGCTGCGCAACTCGCGAGATTGCGTGAGCCCGGTAAGGCGTTTTTCGGTCGAGCAATGCCGGTGCAAAACCGCTGGTCAAATCCCCGATGAGCGACTGCTCGCGGCTCGGAACGACGCGCCGCGTCCCCGTCGGCGGCTGCATCGTGCCTCGCACATGATGATTCAAGCGCTAAACGAACTCCTAACGCAACAACCCCAATTCAAACCGGAGCTGACGGTAATCGGGACAACGAGTGGCGGCATGTCATACGGTGAAGATTACTACCGCTCAGTGCATCAAGCTGGGACGCTGAGGCACGCGCCCACGTGGATCGCAAATTATCCGGCGCAAAAGCCCGTGATCGATGCTCAAGAGGCTTTTGGGATTTCTTCGCCGTGCCAGGTGATTGCGAACGCTTGCGCTTCTGGCACGAATGCCATTGGTCACGCGTTCGAATGTGTACGGTCGGGTCGCTACAAGCGAGTGCTGGCCGGAGGTTATGACGCACTATCGGAAATGGTTTTTGTCGGCTTCGATTCACTGCAAGCGTCCACGCCAGATAAATGCCGGCCGTTCGACCGTAATCGTACAGGGATGGTGCTGGGAGAAGGCGCTGCACTTCTGGCATTGGAAAATCTCGACCTCGCTCAACAGCGAGGTGCGCCAGTCCTTGCAGAAATTATCGGCTACGGCATTTCCACAGATAATTATCACATCACACAGCCGGATCCTTCCGGCATCGGAGCGCAACAGGCGATGGAGCGAGCGCTCCACAGCGCGGAAATTTCGGCGCGTGACGTCGATTACATCAACGCGCACGGAACAGCCACCGCTTTTAATGATACAGCCGAAGGCAAGGCGATCAGCTCATTGTTCAATGGCGTGCCGGTGAGTTCGACCAAAGGCATGATGGGGCATTCACTGGGCGCCGCTGGCGCAATCGAAGCGATTGTTTGTTTGCTGGCGCTCCAGCATCAGTTGCTTCCTCCCAATATCAATTTTGCGACTTTAGACGACAATCTGGATCTAAATATTGTAGCGAATGAGGCGCGCCCCGCTGTTCTACATACAGCGCTTTCGAATTCTTTTGGCTTTGGCGGTACGAATGCTTCGATTCTGATGCGCAGGTCCCACCGTCGCCAAGACTACGGCGGACCAGTTGAAGCATGAGTCTGGCGATTGCCGGAATGGGGTGGGTGACCCCTCTCGGAAGCGGCATTGATTCAGTTTGGAAACGACTGCTTCAGGGGCATGAAGCATCCGCCACAACGGTCTCCGAATCAGTCAGCGATCGGCGATACACGACCTTCCGTGTACCTGAATCTGCTCTGACAGGGTTCGCACATTCAAGGCTTCGCCGGGCCAGTGTGATTTCGCGATTTGCTGCGGCAGCGGGTTTGGAGGCGTTGCATAACGCAGGAGTGAAGCTGGATTCGCAGAGCGCGGAACGGACTGCGCTCATCTTCGCGATCTCAAATGGCGGCGTAATCTACACAAAACGTTTTTATCGCGATATCCTTGAGGCCGGCGCACAGTCGGCCAGTCCGCTTTTGTTTCCAGAAACCGTTTTCAACGCGTCGGCGAGTCATCTTGCGGCAATTCTCGGCATTACCGGCGCCAGTTATACATTGGTGGGCGACGGAGCCGTTGGAGTCGCGGCAATCAAAATGGCCGAAGACATGATGGCCAACGACGGGCTCGATTATTGCGTGGTTGTCGGGACGGAAGAAGTCGATTGGCTGTTGTGCGACGCGTATCGGCGGTGGCGCTTGCTTCGCTCGGCGCCTCCAATTGAGCCCTTCTGCAACCAAAGGAGAGGAATGATTCTCGGTGAAGGAGCAGGGGCGATTCTGTTCGCGCGAGAGGGGGCGATCACAGTCGAACGCACTCACGCCGGTGGATTTTTTACAAAGCGCGCGCAAGCGGCGGAGATTTTGACGGCAATTCTGAGGCATCTCGGACACAGCGAAATCGATCTTGTGATATCGAGCGCGAACGGAACGTTTGTCGATCAAGCAGAACACGCGGCGCTGGAAGAAATTCTTCCGGATGTCCTTGTTTATACAGGTAAACCAGCGCTAGGGGAAAGCGTCGGTGCTGCGGCACTGTGGCAGGTCATCCTGGCAGCTCAGGCTTTGCAACAACGGGAGCTTCCGCCTGTGCTCCACGCAGACTCAGCCGTTTCATTGCGACTTCCGCATGCGCGCACGGAAATACCGCAAGCGCGCCAGGCAATTGTTCTTGGCTGCGGACTTAACCAGCAGGCAGCAGGGTTACGACTCGCAATTCGCTGATGAATCGCATCAGCGGAGCTGCACGAGCCTCCAGTTCAATTTTCCATCTTCGATTTCAAGCCATGCGACGCTTGGAGGTGCGCCTTGGTTGGCGCGCGTCACGCAACCTGGATTTAGAAATAAGACCTTTCCACGTCTCTCGTGTCGCGGCACATGCGTGTGTCCATGTAGCACGACGTCGACATCATCCGGCGAATGATCAGGCGGTACGTGTTGCAAGCGCAACTTCAATCCGCCACGCACGAGATCGACAACGAGCGGCCAATTCGGATTGCTGTCACAATTTCCTCGAACAACGGTCACACGCGGGCCGATCGCGCGCACCTCGTCGAGAATGCTCTCAGCGCAAACATCGCCCAGGTGCCAGATTTCATCGGCGCTCTTAGCCATTTCGCTCAGTGCCTGCGGCAAACGGTTATGCGTGTCGGCGAGCACGAAAATGCACCGCGGTTCCATTGATTGTTTCAGGTTCGTCATATCTCGTTGAATCCCATCGATTCCATCCAACAACCGAGCGCGCCTAGCGTATTGTTGACGAAACGTCTCTCACCCGCGACGCTCGATTAGTCCCGCAGACGCGGATAATTCTCGTGCATGGCGATCGAAGTCAAAATTCCCGCAGTAGGTGAATCGATTACCAGCGGTGTCGTCTCTGCTTGGCATAAAAAATCCGGAGATTTCGTCAACGAAGGCGAACCGCTCTTCACGCTCGAGACCGACAAGGTTTCCACAGAAATCGTCGCCGAAAAAGCCGGCACCCTCGAAACGAAAGTGCCCGAAGGGCAGGAGGTGAAGATCGGCGAAGTCGTTGCGACAATTGATGATTCAAAGCAGCCGGCCGAACAAAAGAAAGAAGCGCCGTCAAAGAAAGCGCCGGAGCAAAAGAAAGAAGCTGAGCCATCGAAAAAGCCGACAGAAAAAAAGGAACCTGCAGCCGCGGGCGTCGACCGCGGCGGGCCGGAGTCATCCCGAGACATCGGGACTACAACGCTTTCGCCAGCAGTTCGCCGCATCGTGGAAGAAGAGAAGCTCGAGGCCGAGAAAATTCGTGGCACAGGCGAGGGAGGACGCCTGACAAAAGAGGACGTGCTCGCGGCTGTGCAGGAACGTGGCAAGGCCGGGGAAAAGATTGACACCCGCGAAGTGCAACTATCCGGCGACGGCCGTTTCGTCCGCAAAAAAATGTCGCCGTTGCGCCGCAAAATCGCGCAGCAACTGGTGATAGCGCAGCACACGGCCGCGATTCTCACAACATTCAACGAATGCGACATGAGCGCCGTGCAGGAGTTACGCCGCAGCAAACAGCAAGAGTTCACGAAAAAGAACGGCGTAAAACTCGGTTTGATGTCGTTCTTTGTTAAGGCTTGTGTGGAGGCGCTCAAGGCCGTGCCGGTCGTCAACGGCCGCATCGAAGGCGACGATTTTATTCAGAACAACTTCTACGACATCGGTGTAGCCGTCGGCACCGAACGCGGACTGGTTGTGCCGGTCGTGCGTGATGCGGACAAGAAAAGTTTTGCCGACGTCGAACGCGATATTGCCGATTACGCTGCAAGAGCGCGCGATGGAAAACTCAAGATCCAAGATCTGCAAGGCGGCACATTCACCATCACAAACGGCGGAGTGTATGGATCGCTTTTTGCCACGCCTATTTTGAATTTTCCGCAAAGTGGAATTCTCGGCATGCACAAAATCATGCCGCGACCCGTAGCCGTGGATGGGAAAGTGGATGTCCGCCCGATGATGTATCTTGCGCTCAGCTACGATCATCGCGCGATCGACGGAAAAGAAGCCGTTACCTTTCTCATCAAAGTGAAGGAATGCATCGAGGACCCGAAAAAGCTGCCGTTGGATTTTTAACTCCGGCCCCTGTCATGTTGAGCGGAGCGAAACATCTCTGATTATTACCTTTGGCAATTCCGGACAAAAATAATGAGATTCTTCGCTTCGCTCAGAATGACAGAATAACATATGGAAAAATTTGACGTTGTAATCATCGGGTCCGGACCGGGAGGTTATATTGCCGCCATCCGCTCCGGCCAGCTCGGCCTGAAAACAGCCCTTGTCGAGAAAGAGAAGGAATTGGGCGGCACGTGTCTGAACGTGGGCTGCATCCCTAGTAAGGCGCTTCTCACGTCGAGCGATCATTTCATGTTCGTCAAAAAAGAGGCGGCGAAGCATGGCATCGTGATCGACGGCGCGCGTGTCGATCTTGCGAAAATGCAGGAGCGCAAGGATAAAGTCGTAAAGACGTTCAACAGCGGCGTCCGGTCGCTGATGAAAACCAACAAGGTCACTGTTTTTCCGGGCTTTGCCACGATAACGGCTCCCGGAAAAGTTTCGATTAAATCCGCGGATGGTCAGACGCAGGAGATCGAGACAAAGAACGTCGTGATCTCAACCGGCAGCGCGCCGGTGGAACTGACGTTCGCGAAATTTGATGGCAAAACAATAGTCAGCAGCACCGAAGCGCTGGAATTCAGGGAACCTCCAAAGACGCTCATTGTGATCGGCGCTGGCGCAGTTGGTCTTGAGTTGGGTTCGGTTTGGAACCGGCTTGGTTCTGAAGTAACGATGGTGGAATTTCTGCCGCGCATCGCTCTCGGATTCGATCTTGAGCTGTCGAATTTGCTGCAGCGCGTGCTGACCGCTCAAGGAATGACGTTCCACCTCGAAGCAAAGGTTAGCGCTGTGAAAGTCGATGATGGTCGCGCAACGGTGGTTGCGACCAAAGACGGCCAGGAACTAAAATTCGAAGCAGACAAAGTTCTAGTGTCAGTCGGACGCCGTCCTTTCTGGGATGGTTTGGGCGCGGAAAAAGTTGGCGTGGAGTTCGACGAAAAGAAGCGGATCAAAGTGGACAAACATTTTCGCACGAACGTGGAAGGGATTTACGCGATCGGCGATGTAATAGCTGGGCCGATGTTGGCGCACAAAGCCGAGGACGAAGGAATCGCCTGCGTAGAAATCATCGCCGGCAAAGCCGGCCACGTAAACTACGAAGCTGTTGCCGGTATCATCTACACCAATCCCGAGCTGGCGGGTGTTGGTCTCACCGAAGACCAGGCAAAAGAGCAGGGGATCGATGTCCGTATCGGCAAATTTCCATTCCGAGCCAACAGTCGGGCGCTTTGCACCGATGAGGTCGAAGGAATGGTCAAGTTCGTTGCCGACGCAAAGACTGATCGCGTTCTCGGCGCCCACATCTTGCATCACTTCGCATCGGAATTAATCGCCGAAGCTGTCTCAGTAATTGAATTTGGCGGCAGCTCCGAAGACATCGGTCGCACGACTCATTCGCATCCGACCCTGAGTGAAGCCGTGAGAGAAGCCGCGCTCAACGTCGAGAAACGCGCGTTGCATATTATTAACCGCTGATGTTGTAGCGGCGTTTGTGTCAAACGCCGAATCCAATTCTGAGATCAACTTGCAGTTCGCGCCTGGCGCCTCCGGATTACGCACAACGTCACGAGCGCAGAAACTGCGCAAATGATCGCACCGAACGCGATGGCGAGCGCTGTGCCCAGCCAATGCGCGACGGCGCCAGCTTCGAGGCTGCCAAGCGGGATCATCGCGCCGAACACGAGCGACCACACGCCCATGACGCGCCCGCGCATTTCATCGGGCACGATTGTTTGCAACAGAGTGTTTGACGTTGAAAAGAACAACAGCATACCGAATCCGGCAGCAAACAGAAATAGAAGCGCCAGCGAAAAGCTTCTCGTGAACGAGAATGCCAGCATCGCGGCCGAGAATAGCCAGACGCCGCCGAGCGCGAGTTTGCGCGGAGTGAAAAGATGCCCGTACGTTGCGACCATCAGGGCGCCAACGAACGCGCCGGTTCCGCTCGCCGACATCAGAACGCCGTAACCGTTTGCGCCGCGCCCGAGCACGTCCCGCGCAAACGCGGGCATCAGCACCGCGTAGGACCAGCCGAAAACGCCCACGGCGAGGAACAGACCGAGGATTGTACGCACGCGCGGATGTCTCATTGAATACACGATCCCCTCCCACGCGTGCTCACCGGCCGAAACAATTTCGATTTTCCGCTTGAAGGGCGGCAGACGCATCAAAAGCAAACCGGCGATTACGGCGATAAAACTGAGGCCGTTCAGAAAAAAACACATCGCCACCCCGACAGCTGCGATCATCAGACCGGCAATAGACGGACCGACCACGCGCGCGCCGTTCACGATGGAGCTGTTAAGCGAAATCGCGTTCAGCAGATCTTCTCGGCTCGTCATTTCAACCGTGAACGCCTGGCGTGCGGGCATGTCGAATCCCATCGCAGTGCCGTTGAACGCTGCGACGACCATTATAAACGCAGGTGTGGCAAAACCCAGCCCGACGCCTGCTGCGAGCAAAAACGCACAGAGCATCTGTGCGGATTGCGTCAGGACGAGAATCGAGCGTTTCGGATACAAATCAGCGAGCGAGCCGCCCCACACCGACGAGAACACCATCGGTGCGGAACCGACGGCAGCAACGACACCGAGTAAAAGTTTTGAATTTGTACGATCATAGACAAACCACATCATCGCGGTTTGCTGCATCCACGTACCGATGAGCGAGACGAGCTGACCCCAGAAGAACAAGCGATAATTGCGATGACGCAAAGCTCGAAATGTGTGTCGCCAGGTGATACCGCCTACCGGCATCCGGCGCTGCCGGCCGCTGAGATCTTCCGGGACGCGCGCGGTTTCAGTGCTAACTGTCGGCATCACTCATCATGGCTGGCAAGGCCGGCAATTGCAAAATCGAGCGCGCTCATGTGCTACGTTTGTGGCGAATGGAAAGCACCGAGGCAATTCTCATTCGGAAACGAAAGTTCAGCGATACGAGTTTGATCGTCTCGTGGTGCACGGACTCGTTTGGTTGCGTCCAGACTGTCGCTAAAGGCGCGCGTCGTCTCAAAAGTCCGTTCGCCGGAAAACTGGATTTATTTTTTGAGGCTGAAATTTCCATCGTGCGAAGCCGCAAAACAGATTTGCACACGCTCACCGAGGTTGTGCTGAAAAATCCGTTTCCCGGAATTCGCACTAATTATCTGCGCACGCAGACTGCAGGATACTTTGTTGAACTGATTGAGATTTGTACCGAGCGAGATCATCGGGAACCGGAATTATTCGACTTGTTGCGCCGGGCTTTTGGTTATCTTGATGCGAACGATCCGACGCTGCGCGCCGTTGCGCATTTCGAGACTGAGCTAGCGCGCATCGCCGGCGTGCACGATGTAAAAAAGCTGAAACCGGACCCAGCGTTTGCACTGGGGAACTTGTTCGGGCGGCTGCCGCTCTCTCGCACGCCGCTCTTGAAAACGGTCGCGAGGGAGGCGAAAAACAGAGCGAAATGAGAACTTCCAACAATGCCATTGTGTCATTCTGAGCGAAGCGAAGAATCTCTGATCATTTCTGGACGGATCGCACGCGGAAATAGACAGAGATGTTTCGCTTCGCTCAACATGACAGCGCCATTTCGGAGATGGATTATGCGCAATCTCATCGCTGCCGTCGTAGTCGCGGGCCTCACTTTCGTCGCATCAGCGAACGAGACCTACAAGTTCGATTCCTCTGGCTCCGCGATTGGCTTCACCGTGCATCAGTTTCTCGGCACCACCCATGGCAAATTCACAAGTTTCAGCGGCAAGATCGACGTCGATCGCGAACATCCGGAGAATTCCTCGGTCACGGCGCAGATCGACATGCGCAGCATTGATACGCACATTAGAAAACGCGACGATCATCTGCGCAGCCCGGAATTCTTTAACGTGGGAAAATTTCCCCAGATCACGTTCAGGAGCCGAAGCGTCAAGCGAACCGGACCGCAAAGCGGCGACATTCTCGGCGATCTCACGATGCATGGCGTGACAAGACCGATCACGCTCCATGTGAAACTAGTCACACCCATCAACGAAACGAACCGAACGCGGTGGGTGGTTACGACCGAACCAATCTCGCGGCGCGACTTCAATTTGATGTTTGCCTCTGGAGCCGAAGCAGTGTCTGGAATCAGCCAAACAGTCGCGATCAACATCGAGATCGAAGCGAAACGGGCGCAATGATATGACCGTGTTTGCGCTCACTTGGATCGGTCTGATCTGCTGGTGTGTTTGTTTTTGGTGGATGCATCGCATCTCAGCGCGTCAGGACGCCCTGTTGAAAGAACTGCACGATATTACAACGCGCATCGAGGGGCTCTCCAAGGCCGAACATGACATGATCCGCGATGTGCATCCGAAAGTGCGCGAGATTAAAGAGCATGTGGAAAACGTTGCTGAAGCCGTTTCACCTCAAAATTCGGCGGCAAAAGATGCATCATCTTGAAAGATGGCGCAGCAAGTTCAGCCTCTTCGTTTGAACCGAGTCTGAGCCCCAATGGAAATTGTTCCCCTGGGAGATTCTGCACTCATCGTGCGCGTGCGCGAACAATTTGACGATGCGCCCGAGGAAACGCTGAACGAGGTCCTCCAGACGTTTCAGCA
>WNFQ01005682.1_pt1 | contig 12460 bp, 16 predicted proteins | sample 5400171 | NCBI WGS metagenome assembly WNFQ01 (sample SAMN13153356, study PRJNA577476) | soil metagenome | isolation source: 20 cm soil under Madrone tree | place: USA:California | collected 2016-06-14
CAGGGGCCCGGGGTTAAGGACGAGGGTGAGGTACATAACTTGAAATGAACATCTGTCTGGCTCGGTTTTCCGTCACACTACTGCCTGCTCAATGGGGCACGATAGAACAAGCCAAAGTGCATGAACGCACAGGAATCGCTTGAATTTACCGTCATGATAATTGGCTTAAGCGCTCGAACGGATGCTCTTGACAGGTACAGCCAAAAGCCGTAATAGCGCTTACTGTACCGATTACAGAGCCTGACTAGAGCAGCGCCATTTTGGGGAGTGGATTTCTCTTTTACATGGTCTCTTCCAGCCATACTAGGGGTGCGCACGTACCCGTACCTCACCCGGTGACGGTGGCCAGGCTGCACTGCCTCAACAGGCCTTTATTATAGTAGTACTACAAGTTGTTACGGGACGAAACGATTACCGAACCATGAGAATAATACACAGGCCCGCCACAACTACAGAAACGCCTCTCCCTACAACGCAGCAGCAGCAGCAAGAACATCCGTGACAATCTCCTTCATCTTGTTAAATCCTTCCGGCGATAGAATGTCGATATCCCATGCGCCTTCTAAAAAATGTCGTGGCAGGATGCGGCTGGGGCTGGGGCGAGGCACGAAGTCAGGTTCAATGGTCTCTGTGGCGACGGTTCCACAATAAACGCGAAGGGACGTGCCGAGCAAGCTCGAGCCCCACAAACGAGGAAGAGGACAGTCGCCAAGCATTGCGTCATACCGACGACGAATATGGTCATCCGCACTGTAACGAAGGTCAGCCTTGTGGGCCCATGCATCGTCCTTTATTTCGGCAATAAGCACTGGATGACAATTCGCATCAAAAACAACCAGGAAGACGACGAAGTCAACTGTGTCACGGAGGGTGAGATCACTGGGAGGGCTTTGCGGCGCAACGAAGTACTGGAAAGAGTCGCCGAAACAGTAATTTAGCAGTTTGTCATAAGGCCCATAGTAGCGGTTTTCTAATGGCTCGCGCTGCTGGCGACAGATGTCGAAGATGGTGCGCAAGCCCTGAGGCCAGGCGGTGTCGGTGGAGAAGGGCATTCTACGTCCCATGAATGTTTGCGACTATATATAAGACCTAAGGGAAGAGCCTACACGGTAGTTGTACACAGCGAGCGGTGCTTGAGAGCTTGATGACGGTCGATGAGAGAGAGAAGCTGTGATTCCCACACTGTGACCCCTCCGCCGGGATGACATCATGATATACCTCTACAAGTTTTTCGCGTGAGCGCAGATGAGGCTGGGTCGTATTTACTTTGTAAATGTCGGGCGATCTGGTATTCTTTCGTTTAAAACCAACTCGTAATTTCCGTGTATTTAAAGTACATGAGGTTATAGGGAGCGCACTATGCGGGTGAGTGGGTGAGGGAGCGGTGGGGCCTCAAGCCCTCAGGTCGGCACTCGGGTCGACGGAATTGAATTGAAAAGTACATAATCAAACCATACTTATTTAAAAAATTTAACCTGATATTAGTTGTCAACTTATTGGACATTATTTGATCCCTTATCCACTCCTGCCCTTCGTGACCGATGACCATCGATGCCCCGAGAAACACCCTCTCATGGGCTCATTCTGCCCTTTCCAATCCGCGTCGACCAGTTTGGCGCTTCACCAGGACTCACAGTCATCCCTGTCCTCCACCTTCTTTCCCACACCCATTCCGACCACATCCTTGGCCTCTCTGCAAAGTCGTTCGCGTCCTCGATAATATGCTCCCATGATGCCAAACAGGTGTTGCTCAAACATGAGCTGTACACAGAGCGCTTTCTAAGGGACGTCGATCTCCGAGATGAAGCGCGGTTGTCGAGAACGTTCGGTCATTTGAAAGTCCCACCGTTTCTGAAGGATGGCAAACTCGACTTTTCTGTAGGGCGGGACTTCCTGGTGTGTTACCTCTACACGTGAGCGCAAGAACTCCTCACGGATATCTGGTTTAGAGAACACTCCCCCTTCACACCCCAACTAAGATCGAGTTGAGTGATAACTTAACCGTCACTCTTACGCTCTTTGATGCCAATCATTGTCCTGGGGCTGTAATGTAATTATCCTGTCTGCTCTGAATATTTAATGCGCATATCTTAACTCTTTACAACCAGGTTCCTTGTAGAAGGTGCTCAATGTGCTGTTCTTCACACCGGAGACTTCCGTGCAGAGCCATGGTTTCTTGATGATATTCGTCGTAACCCAATCCTGCAGCCTTACCTCGCGATCCCAGAAGCCAGAAAAGGCTCCGTGCTAGAGCAGAGTGAGGCCAAGTACTCGAGGACACCATTGTTCAAGACGCTGGACACGATTTACCTCGACACTGAGTGTTTACTTACAATGAATGAAGAAGTTCCAACCAAGGTGCACCCGTTCCTCGATGTATATATGAATGATCATGATTATAACGCCCTCTTTAGGGCGAAGCAACTCAGGGTCTGGTCGCTTTAATATCTCTTTTCCCACCTGAGACGACTTTCTTTATCAATGCCTGGACGTGGGGTTATGAAGATATTTTTCGCGCTATTGCTCGCTCCTTTCAAAGCCAAGTTCGTCCTTCATTTGCTTATTCCCTAGTACGCTAACTAGCAACTATGCAGATCCATGTCGACCGCTATAAGCATAGCATTTACTCCCACCTCACTGACCCATTTTTGCGCTCTTTGACGACGCTCGATCCCTCTAAATCGCGTTTTCACGCATGCGAACGCTTCAATCGTTGTCCGAATGCCAGCGGAGACGATGTCGTGTACATCAATCCCGTCACTATCGGCAAGTCCAAGTGGCAACAGTATCTTGTGTTGACCGAGAGCAAGCTACGCGCGGCGCAGCCTGTCACTGTCTTAGTTGGTATCCTATCCCTCCGTCGCTATTCCCTCGCTTACACACGAGCCCATGCGGCATAGCTGGTCCCACTTTTGCGTCACTCGCCACTCCAGGAACTTCGCGCATTTGTCTCTCTATTCCGCCCACTACACGTCGTGCCGAACAGTTTAGATCCATCTCTTCGTGGCTTTGACGCGCTCTGCGTCCCAAATATCTTCGCCGATTGTCTCTCGACAGCTCCATCTCACATTTCATCCTCCTTTGATGAGGCCCTAATAGAGGGTGACATCGAATTAAGTGACGACTACTGTGACTCTACACTGCAAAACCTCGTTGGCGATGGGGCAGACAGCATTGCCCATTCCTGGGCAATTTCTGGGAACAAATTGGACAAGCTTGCCGTCATGGAACCATATTTAAGAGGCAGAGTACGGGATGTCATCCGTCGTGCACTCGGAATACCACCTCTCACAGATGGGAATAGTGACAAGAATAAGGGTGCCGTAAGTATCCTAGAGCGTATGCGCGATAAGCAACGTATCAATGCTTGTCGTGTCACCGCGGCTGAACACGAGAGTGACCGGGAAACCGAAAGTGAGGATGAAGACACACATGCAAGGACCGCGAAACTGCTGTTCGGGGTCGCAGCACGAAGCCAAATGGTGGTTTCTCAAGGGACATCCCATGAGCGAACTTCAAGTTCCAAGTCACCGCGGGCTCCGTGCCCATTAGTCTATAAATGCGAACGACACGTGCAAGATGCGCCCTAGGAACGCCGATTACAAGTCATCATTATTTCACCCCGTTGCTCACACATCGTCCCTTTCGTTGCTCACCTCGCCGGCTAGGAATCAGCAACTTTCTATTCGTCGACATGATCAACCTTTGACGAACCTGCAAAATATTCCCCTCACTGGGACAAAGCGCGCTTCCGTCCATCTGTACTCTCCAAGCCCATCCAAGAAACGAAGCAAAGACGAGAAATGGCTAAATGGCTATCCAGGCGAGGACCCTGTGTTGGAATCCTCCAGACGGGAGACAGCCAACGCTTCCGGAGTAGCGTCAATGGAAGTAAGGCAATTGACTGATGCTGCACCAGAGTCCGGCAGTACGAGGGAACGTGGTCCAGACGTCGAAGAGGAGATGCGCCAATCGGAGCGGCGTGCCTTACGAGCACGCAGCCGTGCAATTGAAAAAAAGCTCCGATACGCGCTTGTATTTGATACGAGATGGAGTCGTATCTGGTAAGCAGGTTGCACGGTCGCGCCTGGAGTGCCAAACTTGTGCGTTGGGATAAGTAGGTCCCCTCCAAACTCGATTGCTCGCCCTCCAGCTTTCCTACTTCCGTCTGGTCCAACCAGCTCCAGGCTTTCTTCCCAGGTAGCACTATCATCTTTCGAGGTTCTTTTACCTGCTCCTAACTAATCTCAATTTTATTCACAACGTAATTCAACAAATGTACTTGACGTGTACTTGATGCCCCCTTTTCCCTCCTAATCATCACGATGTACCGAAGTATAGACATGGGTTAGGCATATGTATGGAAAATATCAAATACTTCGTGGATCAACGACTCGAAGCTTTCCTAGTTTTGACACCTTGAACGCCCTTGTTCTTTTCTTACAACCGTGAACTATCTTGGAGCAGGCGAACTTGTCCTCCACAGGCTCGCTGTTGCTCAGCGACGTCTCACGGCTTGTGCACAGCATCGATCTCGCTACATTCGAGTGGAAGCCTTCTCCTGAGCATGAGGGTGTATTCAGCCAGGCCCAAGCTGCCGTTGTCAACCTGGCACCATTCTCTGACGCCCAAGTATGCCCAAGTCGCGTAAGAGCTTCCATGTGCCGTACCAGTAGGATGGAGCTGAAGCGAATTGAGGGGCAATAGGGGGTTTATGACTCTTTGCCGATCTCTTCTGACCAGGTGTCCTGAAGTTTCTTTTTGCACGTGGTTGAAATACACTCTGGCAAATTCATGGCTACGGTGAACTGGGTGAAGCCGCTCTATCGTTTCCGCCTGCCGACACCTGTCAAAGCACTAGCCACGATTGAGCTTACTATAGACCGACTCAAGGCAGGTGTGCGTGGTGCCGCATATCTGGGTCCATCCAGATCCAATATCATACTTGTTTGGATTGTAAGAACGCTATTAATGCATCGTACCTTTCGCATACTGTCCCAAACCAAACATCAAGCGAGACCCATCATTTGTATGGCGTTCTTCGTTCGAACGGTGGATGGAAAGCCGCCAAACAATGGCCGTAGCAACGACCTGGTCGCACTTGAAAATCTGTCATGGACCGGGACTGATACTGAGGCCTGTTAAGTTACTGAGGTTGATGGAGTCACGGTACGGACTCGGACCGACGTCCCACGCTTGCCTCAAGGAATGTTTTAGATGTCAGCATCTGGACTGGCTTCAAAGTTTTTTCCTCCACCATATAGACCAGACGTGGATGGCCCACCGCTCTCAATACTAGACAAGGCTAAACAAAAGCTATTCTACATCACTCAGCACCACAACCTTCCCGATCCAACGCTCTGTATCCAAGAGCAGCAACACCTCGAACTCCTGGCCGATTCTCCTGGTTACGCAGTGTTCTTCCTCACATCTCTCGAACGTCACGAACGTCTCCTTGACGCCAAACCCGTCCTCATACAAGGTACATTTTCCTCTCCAAAGGACTTAAAAGCTTTCCTCTCTACCTTATACCTACACGTAATCTAGAACGTGTTGCGGACGACCCATGGAAACTCCTTGTCGCTGTAACACTCAACAAGACCTCGGGGCGGAACGCAGTGCCCATCTTCTGGACACTTATAAACCGCTGGCCAACGCCTGACTCCCTTGCCAGAGGTTAGCCTTTTTCTCTTGTTGTCCTCATCCCCTGGACATTGTGAATGATATCGTTCCTAGCCGACCCAGCAGAGGTCAAAGACCACATCCATCCTCTCGGTCTGCAATCTATCCGTGCAAGACGTCTCATAGCTCTATCCTCCGCTTACGTGTGCTTATACCCATGTCACAACTACGACCGAGAACTTCACCCCGACCATACACTCATCGCTCATCTTCCTGGCAGTGGTCCCTATGCGCTTGACTCATACCGAATATATTGCGGGGGACCGGATGCTTGGCGTACAGTCATGCCACGCGACAAGGAGCTCATTAGATTTGTTGTGCGTTTCTCACTAGCTTACTCCTGAACGTTGAGTGCTGATCGATGGGCCAACCTTTCCTACCTTCCGATCAATATTATCAGAAGTGGCGCTGGGCCACCCATGGAGTGCAATGGTGCCCAACATTTGGAGTAGTGGGTCCTGCAAACGAGACATACATTGAGTGACTCATCCATGACCTTGTTGCACTTGATCCAAATGCCCCTTGATAGCATGTTTGCAAAAGCCCCCTTTACTCCCTTCATTCCACTATATTGTAAGGGCATCTGATGTGATGACCTCCACTGATCATGCAATCATGCAGGACAGATGTGGAACTTGCTGAGATAAGCAGATAGTGTACAGGACATGAGGCAGATGAGAAGGAAGAGGGAAAAGGGGAAAAAGGTAGATGCTGTTGCCCCATGGCATGGGGTGACCCTAAATACTGTATGGTGCTCTAGGAATCCATAAGACAGATATGGCATGTGATGTATGATGAGCTCAATGAATGGTGTGATTGGAGTGAGAAGATGTAAGTGTACTTACATATATCTGCTGTCATAGACCTTACTAATGAGGATAGCTCAAGCGATGATGAAGAGCTTTAGTAAGGTCTTGGTAATTTGTTCTGTACCCACTTATCGATCATTCCCCCTTGATTACTCGTTGATTACATCTTTTACAAAGCGTGTTTCTCATTGCTTACTTATCCCAGAAAACTGCTTAGTAAACCCTAGTATTGTACGATACAAATAGCCTTCCTTGCTGTCTCTAGGATGGCAAGTTGAGTCTCCTGTCTAAGCTACCAGAAAACCCACAATCTATTCATCTCTCAACTTCTCTCCCTTCATCTGCTTCCCTTCTCTTCATAGTAGGTCTTGTGATGTACTGTAAGGCAGTAACTGCTGCTCTATAAGCATACTGTCACCGCCGCGACTTTAGACTTGAAAAGCTAAGTTGATGGTATTGCCTGCCCTAAAGAGGTCATGTGATCCCTCTGCGTATTGTGAAGTTGAGATAAAGCCGGCCCTAATGTGGTCACGTGAGCACGTGATTCGGTATGTCCTGATTGGGGTATATGGGCGTCTGTGGCGTTCGGTATGCCCAAGCGGGATATATGGGCGCTAGTTTGGACGTAGAGTGTTTCAGAGTTGAGCTAGGAGAGCGCCTCCCCTAGGATGCTTATAGAGCAACGGTTACTGCCTTGCAGTACGTCGCAAGACCCGTTATGAGGAGAAGGGAAGCAGGCGAAGAGGGAGAAGTTGAGAGACCAATAGATTGTGGGTTTTCTGGTAGTTAAGGCAGAGACTCAACTTGCTGTCTTAGGGACAGCAAGGAGGGCTATTTATATCGTACAATACTAGGGTTTTACTAAGCCGTTTTCAGGTGAGTAAGCGATTAGAAACACGCTTGGTAATGAACACAAGACAGTTAGCAATCAAGACAGTTCGATCCGTAATCCCCTTCGTAAGACTCTTACTAAAGCTCTTCATCATTGCTTGAGCTGTCCTCGTTAGTAAGGTCTATTACACATACTGGGAGAGGCACTCTCTTAGCTCATCTCTCAGATGCTCGAAACGTGTACCTTCTCAGTCTAGCACCCATATACTCTGCTTTGGGTGTACCAAATCATGTGACCACATGACCACTTTAGGGCCAGTGTCAACTCAACTTCAAACTCATGCACTGTCACGACGGTGACCCAATGTGACTGTGACATGTCACCATTTCTTCCTTCCCCTTCTCCTACATTCTATCTGCTTCTGTTGTATTCTGTCTGATTCCACATATGGGTAGAAGCTTCTACAAGCTTCCGTCGAGTTCCGTACGATTCCATCTGATGTCATTACCATCTACAGTCAACCTGAACATTCTAGTAGCTTCCACTAACCCTGTATATATAGTATTCGTACCAGTAGAGATCAGCCCTAAGCTTGATCTCCTGTAGACACAGGTTGCCTACTGTATCTTGCCTCAGATCCCCTGCAATCACTTGCCAGACCCATGATGTTACTGTTGGTGTCATTGGCCCTTGCCTTCTTATCGCCAATCTAAGACATGTGCAAGTCTTAGCTATATCTCTTGAGATACCTCATCTCCGAGATCCCCGAACCTCGATACGAGTCTCTGGAGATATCCCATTCCCAAGATCCCCAAAATGTGAACAAGTCAGTTTGTCACTGAAACACGATACACCGCTACCTGTCCGGTGACATGCACAGATCATGTGCCAACTATAGGGCTGGCTTAACTTTGACTTAGCTTTTCAAGTCTAAAGTCGCGGTGGTGACATTAGACTCAACTTTCTATCTACACCATGGCTTCCACAAGCAAAGGGAAAGCCAGGAAACACCAAGAAGAACCGCATACCTTCTTATCAGATCTCGATATCTTACAAGCTAGGCAGAATTATTGTGTAACCCTTATCAAAGGAACGGATAGAAGAAACCCACTAGGCAAAGACTTTCTAGCATATGTACAACCTGCAACAAACAACTCACCAGAGGAAAAATTCCCAGTCTACCTTTACCAAGGAGTCTGGCATAAGATCAGATACACTCACTCTGGAGAAGACAAGCTTGTCTACTTAGCCAATCCTTGCCCAGACATACATGACTATGACATGGAACTCCCTAAACGGATCTCCGATGCACCAACCAGCAAATCAGATACTGAAAAGGACCCCCTGAATATTACCATCCACAACAGCCCAGCACTACTAAAGGAACCCTTAGCACTTGAAACCCCTGTCACTCCTACTCCCTTCTTTTCTATCACAAAGAATGATCTCTTGCAATGATTAACTATGACCACAACAACCCAAACAACCACTCAAGTAGCAATGACTGCATCTATGGCCGTTGCACCCCAATATCCCCTCACCACAGCTGAATTAGAGGCACTTCTCGATGTTGCTATGGGAGAACAAGGAGGAGGAACTGGAGGAACACCACCAGGACCACCTGGAGGAGCAGGCCCTGCCACTGGTGCCCCAGCACAACTACAACCCATCGCAGCAGTGGCTAACGTCAAAGCTATGGGAAAAGACCCCCCTCTCTTTGCAGGACAAAGGGAAAAAGCCAACACCTTTATGAATGAAGTAGAAAAATATCTGACCCTTAACGATGATGTTGCAGGCTTCAGATCTCCAAAGAAGAAAGTGGCCCTTGTACTAACCTTCATGCAAGGACCAGAAGTAGAAGAGTGGACCAGAGGGATACTACAATGGATTCAGCAAATTGATGACCAAAGTAATACGGATGACATTTGGTGCATATTCTGCCGACACTTCTACAACTGGTTCCAGAATACCCAGTCAGACTTGATGGCCAGGAAAGACCTCACTATGCTAAAAATGAGGTTCCCCTACATAGATTCCTACATCTCCAATTTCGAACAGCTGGTCAGAAAAGCCCTCTACCAACTTGGATCCCATGAAATGAATCAACAATTCCTATCTGGGTTGCCAAGGGATGTAGCCAAAGACATGATGCACTACCTAACACCCATCACATACCAGGAATACTCTCAAAAAGCCCTCGCCAGTGTACAATCAAAAGTGCTACTCAAAAATGTCTTTGGAGGAGGAAACAGAAACTTCGGTGCCTTTGCCCCTCAACAACAACAGCTGCAGTGGAACAATCCATGTCTGCAAGGACAGAACACCCCTCAATACAACTTGTCAAATGCTCCACAATGGATGAATAACACTCCTGTCCCCATGAACATCGATTGAAATAGGGCACCAAACCATGGACAAGGAAACTACTGCAGTCAGGGAAACTACTGAGGCAACAATTTCCAAGGGCAAAGGAACCCTAACTGCTATCAAAGCAACTGCCCTCAAAACAACTTCCAAGGGAATGCTGCTGCCACTGAAAACTCTTCAAACGCATGCTTTCAGTGTGGCAAAGTAGGACATTTCGCCAGAAACTGCTCAAAACGCTGCCAAAGCAACCAATACAACTGGACAGCTAATCTAATTGACTTCAACGACAACCAAAGCTACACTGATGCTAACATCATAGAAGAAGACCCAGTGGAAGCCCTCCAAACTCAACTCAACTCCTTGTCAACTCAAAACAGAGAAAAACTTGCCATCACAATGGGAGGAGGGGACCAGCAGGATTTTCCCTCAGCCTAATTAGGTCGGCACTAATTAGGCCTAGCAATTCCAATGTATACATATCTGCTTGAAAGTCAATGACAGTCCGCGTTTTTATCCATTCGAATTCCAAAAGAGCCGAAACAATATCCCTTCTTGACTCAGGAGCCACCAAAAACTTCCTAAACCTCGACTATGCAAACTGGCTGAAGCTCCTGATCAAAAGACTACCTTTTCCAAGAAAATTGTTCAATGTCGACGGAACGGAGAACAAAGCAGGACAACTTCAATTCTACACTGATCTAGCCATACAAACAGGCACGACTACCACCAATATGAGGTTCTTCCTCACTCAACTCGAAGAGCATAAAGCAATCCTAGAGTATCCATGGTTTGTGGCTGTACAACCAAAGATCGACTGGAAAAGAGGATGGATCGACCATACACAACTACCTATTGTCTTCAAAACTTTGGATGCAGCTAAAGCACAATTCACACCATGAACCATCAATAAACCATGACCCGCCAGGACGAACCTACTCCTACTTTGCAAAGCAACCATAGGAACCCCTCAAGAAACAGACAAAACCAAAATCCCACAAGAATATGCAAAACACAGCAAAGTCTTCAGTGAAGAACAATCACAACGCCTCCCTAAGCACACTATATGGGATCACGCCATAGAACTACTCCCAGGAGCCCCATCTACCATGCCAGGACGCCTCCTACCCCTCAACCAAAAAGAAATTCAGGAAGTTCACAACTTTGTCCAGGAACACCTAAAAAGAGGAACCATATGAGAATCCTGGAGCCCCTATGCCACAAATTTCTTCTTTGTCAAAAAGAAAGACAGAAAACTCTGACCAGTACAGGACTATTGCCCCATCAATAAATGGACAAAATGCAATCAAAACGTATCACCCCTCATCCCACAAGTAATCAACCGACTGAGGGGCTGTACTTTATTCACGAAAGTAGACGTCTGATGGGGCTACAATAACATCAGAATTAAAGAAGGCAATGAATGGAAGGCAGCCTTCCTAACCCCCGAAGGCTTATTCGAACCAACAGTAATGTTCTTCGGACTCACTAACTCCCCAGCCACTTTCCAAATGATGATGAACACCATCTTTTGCACTGAAGTGGCTCAAGGCTGGCTCTCAGTCTACATGGATGATATTGTGATCCATACGAAACTGGAGCCAAATGAAACAGAACAACAACACCTCAAATGACATCGCCTATATACCCACCACATGTTACACAAACTAGAACAGAACGACCTCTATCTAAAGCCTGAAAAGTGCGATTTCGAGAAGAAAGAAATTGACTACCTTGGCATCATTGTCGGCAACGGCAAAATACAAATGGACCCCAAGAAACTTAATGGTGTTGCAGACTGGCCAGTACCTAAAAATCCTACAGAAATTTGAAAATTCCTCAGTTTCACTGGCTACTATCGATACTTCGTCCAAGGGTACTCAAAAATAGCACGCCCATTATTAGACCTCACCAAGAAAGCAGTCGTATGGGACTGGGGTGAACGACAACACAAAGCCTTCAAAGAATTAAAAACATGCATGTGTTTGCGCCCTGTCCTTACACAACCAAACTTCAATAAACCATTCTTTCTCCAAACTGACACATCCACTTATGGTGTGGGCACCATTGTTACGACTCTGCAGGGTCATCTCATTACAAGTTACTGGGAGGCGCTTAGGCGATCCTTGGGGATGACGCTAAGTCATAGGGACTCCGCGTTGTTCTGGTGAGAAGTGTTTGGCAACTTAGGAGGGCTTCCTTAGTTGTGCGATGGGTCGATCCTAAGGGACTTAATCCTTAGGTAGAGGCAGGTGATAGAGATGAGAGGAAGTCTGCTGCGATTACAGAATGGTGAATGAAGAACACTCTGGAGACATTCCCCCTCAGAGGCTTGCCTTATATCCTACAGGTAAGTCGTGATGTCATAGTATGGTAGTTAGCCTCGAGTCGTGGTATGACGAGGTGGGGCACGTCATGGTGGAGTGGGATGCGTCATAGTGGAGTACATAGTGGAGTAGGTGCGTCATGGTTGGTAACAGAGCCGGTTCTAGAACTTACCCCAGTACAGGCCGTACAAGCTAGGCCTCTTGGGAGCCGGAGTGCCTTATCATATAGTAGAATGATGGAAAAGAGTTCGTAACATTACCCCCCTCCTAAGGTCACTGTCCCACCAGTGAATCAGTCAGTTGCTGGGTTCACGTCCCAGTGGTTGTAGTGGTCGAAGTCCCAGTCATCTGGGAGGTCCCCCCAGGAGGGGGATCAGTTGCGGTTGTGCCGGGCGCAGTGTGCTCTGTCGGCCTCGTTGGCCTTGGCCTGATCTTTCAGGACCTGC
>WNFQ01007990.1_pt1 | contig 12460 bp, 13 predicted proteins | sample 5400171 | NCBI WGS metagenome assembly WNFQ01 (sample SAMN13153356, study PRJNA577476) | soil metagenome | isolation source: 20 cm soil under Madrone tree | place: USA:California | collected 2016-06-14
AGAAGGGCGACCGAGAAGCGCGAGCGCTTATGATCAAGGCCAATCTCCGTCTGGTCGTTAAAATTGCTCATGATTACGCGAATTTGGGTTTGCCTCTGTTGGATTTAGTATCGGAAGGCAATATCGGATTGATGAAGGCAGTCGAGCGCTTCGATCCGGCAAAGGGCGGAAAACTGAGTACCTACGCCGCTTGGTGGATTAAACAGTCGATCAAACGAGCGTTGGCCAATCAGAGTAAAACCATTCGGCTTCCGGTTCACTTGGTAGACAAGATTTCCAAGATGCGCCGAGTTTCTTTGCAGATGAGCGAAGAACTTGGCCGGGAACCGACTGACGACGAGTTGGCGGAAGAGATCGGTATTTCGAGCGGCAAAGTGTCGCAATTGAAAACCGTCTCGATCCGGCCCGCGTCGTTGGACGCACCGATCAGCGATGACGACTCGACTGAATTTGGCGAGATTGTTGGCGACGAAGAAGCGCAAACGCCGTTTGAGTTGCTCAGAGACAAGAACCTGCGCGACGAAGTGAGTGAGTTGCTCGAGGTCCTGGACGACCGCGAACGGAAGATTATCTTCCAGCGGTTCGGACTGGATGGTGGCAAACCGAAAACTCTCGAAGAAGTGGGCAAGAAATTCGGGGTTACGCGAGAGCGAATCCGTCAGCTCCAGAATATAGCGCTGGCGAAATTGCGCCGGGCACTGAGCAAGAAGGAAAAACCAATCGATATCCCACAAGAAGTATTGGAATTTAGCTAATTCGATCCACGTAATCGAACGCATCTTTTTGGCCGCCTTCCGTTTGGAAGGCGGCCTTTTTTTATATGGCCCGGCGGTACGGGACGGGACGCCAACGAAATTCCCCCCGGGTGCTTGACAGCTAGATCATTCTCACGTACCAATCTCCCCCTGCCTTTCGGAAGGATATCAGCATGGCTGTCACTGAAATCATTTTAAAGGAAAACGTACCTGGACTAGGCGCGGAGGCTGACATCGTCAGTGTACGCCGCGGATACGCACGCAATTTTTTGGTCCCCACTGGTAAGGCGTACGAAGTCACGCCCTCCAATCTGAAGCGGTTGAATCTGCTGAAAGCGAAGCGTGCGGAGAGAGAGGCCAACGAACTGAATGAAGCGGAGGAGTTGGCTCGAAAGATTAACAAGGTAAAGTTGGAATTTGTGCTGGAAACGGGTGAAACCGGAAAGGCATTTGGCTCTGTCACCGCGAAAGATATAGAAGACAAGCTCCGCTCGGAGGCAGATATCGAGATCGATCGGCATCGCATTCAGTTGGACCGCCCAATCAAAGAATCGGGCGAGCAAGAAGTTTCTATCCGATTGCATGCGACCGTGACCGCCGCTTTAAAGCTAGACATCAAGGTGCACACTGCAGGTTCAGTCAAAGCGGAAGAGGAACCAGCCGACGCGAAGGCGCGGCCGAAACGTAGGACGAGATCCACTGGGTAATCCCGAATGGCGAAAGGTTCTCAAGGTTTGACCAAACCTGCTGAGAGCCCCTTGAGCAACCAAGGGCGATACCAATCGGAAGAGAAACGCGGTTATTCACAAGTTCTTCACACCGCGGGCAAGGAAATTCCGCGATCTCTCCCGTACAGTGAAGACGCCGAAAAAGGTGTTCTCTGCTCCTTAGTACTCTCGCCTCGAGAGGTGGGCGATCTCTGCATTCTTCGGCTGCACCCCGAAGCTTTTTATTCTCCCGCTCACAAGATCATTTATGAGCTGGTAATTGAATTCAGTGACAAGAGTAAACCGATCGATTTCATTTCGCTTAAGCAAACTCTGAAAGATCGCGGCTTTCTGGAGGAGGTCGGTGGTCCGGAGTTTCTCAATGAGCTTTATACCTTCGTTCCGACTGCGGCCAACGCCGGATATTATGTCGATATTGTCCGGGAGAAGTATTTATTACGTCGATTGATCCTGGCCTGCGACTCTCTGTCTCGCCGTTGCTATGATGATCAGGAAAATGTCGAACCATTGCTGGACGATGCCGAGCGCCAAATTTTCGAGATTACCGGTGACCACGTAAAAATCGATGTCGTGCCCACCAAAGATCTGGTGATGGAGGCAATCGAACAGATCGAGAAAATTTACGAGAATCGCGGTTCGGTCACAGGGTTGCCCACCGGTTTTACGGAGTTCGATCGCATGACGAGCGGGTTGCATCCCGCCGAAATGATCGTAATCGCTGCGCGTCCCAGCATGGGAAAGACGGCGCTGGCGATGAACATCGCCGAGCATGTTGCGATCGATGTGGGCAAGCCGGTAGCTGTATTCAGCTTGGAAATGAGTAGCCAGCAACTTGTCCAAAGGTTGCTCTGCTCTCGAGCCAAAGTGAATCTTCAACGCGTCCGCAACGGTTTTCTGTCGGAGCGAGATTTTCCGAATCTCACTACGGCGGCTTCTCGATTGGCGACAGCTAAACTTTTCATCGATGACACGCCCGGTTTGACCATTGCGGAACTACGGGCAAAGGCGCGCCGTCTAGCTGCCTCACATCAGATCGAGCTTCTGGTGATCGACTATTTGCAATTGCTGCGTTCCACCAGCCGTCGCGCACAGGATAATCGACAGATCGAAATTTCGGAAATTTCTGCCGGTATCAAATCCCTCGCGAAAGAGTTGAAAATTCCGGTCATAGTGATCGCGCAACTCAACCGGCAACCCGACACTCGAGCAAAGGAAGGGGGGCGACCGCGCCTGAGCGATCTTCGAGAGTCGGGCTCAATCGAGCAGGATGCGGATCTAGTGGGACTGCTCGTTCGATCCGAATATTACGAGACCGACGACGAGGCGAAACTGGAAAAAGCTGGTGAGGCAGATTTGATTATTGCCAAGCAACGTAACGGTCCTACCGGCGATGTAGGCCTTACATTCTTGAAAGAGTTTACGCGTTTTGAAAATCGAGCGCGTGAGCAGGCACAGCAGTGAGGGGCCTTTGGCGGTCGGCGCAAATGGGACCTATAGGACGAATGGGACGTATGTGCGTGGCGCCGTAAAACTGCAATCAGGACTGTGTGCTGGATCAAACGTGGGACGAGATTAGATGCCCAAAAAACTTTTCTTTGTATTTTTGGCTGGACAGACCACAATATCTTGTGGTGTTAACTGACCACAGTTTGGATGCGATGTCCGAAATGCGGTAATCTCGAAGATAAGGTGATCGATTCTCGTTCGGCGAAAGGGGGAGCGGCTATTCGACGACGCCGGGAATGCCTGAAGTGCCAATATCGATTTACTACCTACGAAGAGATCGAGCGGCGCGACTTGAGAGTCATTAAGCGGGATGGTCGACCTGAACCGTTTGATCGCCAGAAGCTTTTGGGCGGAATGATCAAGGCGTGCGAGAAGCGGCCTGTAAGTTACGACACTTTGGAACGAGCGGCGGAGGAGATTATTCAGGAACTGGAACAAACATTCGATCATGAGGTCCCATCCCGCGAGGTCGGAGTCAGGGTTATGGAACGGCTTCATGCCCTGGATGAAGTTGCTTATATTCGGTTTGCGTCCATTTATCGACAGTTTCAGGACGTCGGTGAGTTTATCGACGAAATCGAATCGTTGAGCCGAAAAGCCAAGAAGAACGCACAACAAGCCGAACTGTTTATACCGTGATAGCGCTGAGCAATTTCTTACCAATGCTTCGTTTGGAAGATTCCAGCGTCCAGGTGATCCGGCCCGATTGGTTAACGGTTTGCCTTCGCCGAGCAGCCGACCGAGCGGGTTACAGCAAATGGTGGTTAGCAGATCACGTAGCCGAAAGCGCAATCTGTTTTTTATCTACGCAATACGAGGGTCCGGTCATCGCTCGTCAACAGATCGACGAGATCATGCGATCGGTTCTGCAGGCGATCGGTTACGGGGAGATCGCGACCCACTATCAAACCCTGGATCTGCCGTACGAAATCTCGCTGTTCGAATTAGCTAACGAAGCCGGACCTGGTTACGAACTGGCTTTCTTTCAACTATTGAAGGAGCGGATGCAGCCGGCGTTTGGAGAAGGCGCTTCCAATATCAACGTGCATGGCCTGCAATCCTGTGTTCGATTTCTGCAATCAACCAAGACCTGGAGTCGGAGTTGTACGCAATTACGGAACGAGATCGTTGATTATATTCGCGCCCAAATGGAGCGTGGCGACACGCCGCCTCAGGTGCTATTAACGATTCGATGACGATCTTTGAAAAGATTATTGCCCGCGAAATCCCGGCCAAGTTTATCTTCGAAGACGACGAGATCGTGGCCTTCCACGACGTCAATCCGCAAGCTCCGGTTCATTTTTTGGTCGTCCCGAAAAAAGTAATTCCACGGATTGCTCAAGCTGCGCGGGAGGATCAGGCTTTTCTGGGAAGATTGTTGCTGGTAGCTCGAGACCTGGCTAAGGACCTTGGGTTAACCGAAGGCGGTTTCCGCATCGTGATCAACAACGGAAGAGACGGCGGCGAGACGGTCCCACATCTGCATGTCCATGTATTGGGCGGGAGACATATGGGATGGCCGCCGGGGTAGGAGGCGGTGATCGGTAAGAGGTGATCGGTAAGAGGTGATCGGTGATCGGTGATCAGTAAGAGGTGATCGGTAGGTGAGAGGGCCGATTTTCGCTTTTTCGGTCTTCGTAGCATTTAGGGCTTACAGTTCATTATCCGCTTCTCCTAATCACCTCTCACACAGTTCGACGTTCCCGGCGTTCTTTCCTCACCCGCGCAATGTCGATTCCAGCCAGGCATACAATGGGCGGTATATTCTGGGAAAAAACTGCCACGCAACAAATATCCCCAACATTGCCGGCGCAGCGCTTCGACTAAAACGCTGGTAACTACGCGCTATTTCGCCATGCAGAAAAAAGAGCGGCAAAGCGCTCCCATCGAGTGGAGGCAAAGGAAGTAGGTTGAACACGCCAAGGAGCACATTGAGTGAGAAAGCGATGCTTAACAACGAGGCGATAGCAGTCCAGATTCCGGGTTCGACCGACACCACGGCATCAGAGAAACGCCATCCATTGCCAGGAACAAACGTTCCGGCAAGCAAGCCGATCTTCAGGCCGCACCAGCTTAGCAAAGCGATCGCGAAATTAGCCGCCGGGCCAGCCATGGCCATCACCGCAGCGCGTTTAGGATAACGTTCTGCCCAAGCAGAATTATAGGGCGCGCTCGCCCACCCGATCATCCATCCGGAAGAGATATACGAGAGAATCGGAATGATCAGCATACCCCATGGCTCTCTTCTAATGTGGGGCACTGGGTTGAGAGTGACTTGTCCGCCTAAATAACCCGTTACATCGCCGAGTCTTTGCGCGGTAAACGCGTGAGCCGCTTCGTGTGTACTCAGGGAGATTAGAAACACCACGAGCCAGCATCCGAAATCGAAAAGAGAAAAAGAGGAATTGACCATTACGAGTGGTAGTATAGCTGCAGTTCTTCGGTAGCGGCGACTAGCCCCATATTTCTTCGGTCTCGGCCGCGACCTGAAGTTGGCGCGGAGCTGCGCGCTTGGGCCTGCCAAGAACCGCAGTCGCCATCCTTGTCATCCTGCCTTGACGGTTCAACCCCGGTATGTGAATCCGTCGGGCCGGTTGCGACTCGATTAAAGCCGGAGCTTGCTGCTTTTTCCGAAGACCTTGGGAATTGGATCTCGAATTTCTGTTCAGGCTGGGTCTTAGCCGTGCGTCCGGTGCCATTGCAAGCGATGGCGACTGCGGTTTCTGTTGCGCCGCGCTAGCAGGTTCGCATTAGCGTCCAGGTCCCGCTGAGACTGGAGGCGTATTTGGCAAATTTGCTATCTGCTATTTGTCATTTGTCATCATCGTTCGGCGTCAGCCGAACGATCGGTACCAGGTCAGGAACTCTTTGCCCCAGAAAATCCAAAAGATGGCGCCAATTGCCAGGTACGGGCCGAATGGAATTTTGCTAGACCAATCTCTGCGACCGATCAGAATCGTTCCGACACCGTAGATTGCGCCTACCAAGGAGGCGGCCGGAATCGTAAACAGTGCTCCGGTCCAGCCGGTAAACGCTCCGATGGCGGCAATCAACTTTACGTCCCCCAACCCCATCGCTTCACGAGGAAATTCCGCGTAGGCAGTTCGGCCCACCACGGAACGGAGATCAGTCAGCAGGATAGTGCCGTGAACGGTTTCAAGGCGATCGTAATAAAAGGTCAAATCGACGCGCTGAAAATCCTCGCCGTTGATGGTCACTTCTTCGGCACGGATCCGAATGCGATCCTTCTTTCGAAAGAAATGATCATCCCATCGGAATGCTTCATCATCGATCACGATGCGTGCGTCATCTTCGCCGCCGTCCGGTGCCGTTCGCTGTTGTTCGTTGACGTTCGCAGTCGTTCGGTGACGTTCGTTTTCGCTCGCTGGAGACGCCGCCTGGAAACTGAACGGACTTGCGGCGGGCAGAATCACTTTGTAGCGGCCGAACGCCATTTTACCGAGTTCGCTTACAAGGAAGAGCAGACCTCCGCCGATCAAGGCGCCGGCGATCGACAGACCACCCGCCATCAAGCGGGAAGAGGTACCCTGCAGTTCCGGGAAAAGGAGGCTGGCGGCGAGCCCAACTACGATACCTGGCTTAGTCAAGATATCGGGTATTAAGAAAAATTCGATGTCGATGAAAGTGGTCAGAATCAGTAGCGAACCAAAGACCCAGATGGGAATCATGAGCGGAAAACCGAACCTCCAGCAGGCGGCCGCGAAGAATATTCCGGTAATCGTTTCGACGAACAGGTAACGTGGACTGATTCGTTCCCCGCATTCATGACAGCGCCCGCGCAGCCACAGCCAACTGAAAACCGGAATATTGTAACGCCAGCCAATCCTTTTTTGGCAGACGGGACAGAAAGAGAATGCTGGTTTAAGGAGGGAGAGTTCGCGGGGCAACCGGTAAATACAACAACCGAAAAACGAACCGAACACCAAACCGATCAGGAAGCTGAAAACAATCAGGATCATTTGGAGTGACGGGCTTTACAAAAGACCGCAAAGAGATTTTACAGAAGGTCGCAAAGAGGTTTTACAGAAGGCCACAGAGATCACGAAGGTAGAATACAGAAAGTCAAAACTCCAGATCATGCCGCGCGGTGACAATTCGAGAATGAACCTTTGCATTCGCTGCTGGTTACAAGCTTGTCGGATCCCGTCACCGGCGCCCAGTGTCGCAGCGTGATAACGTTTGGCGTTGACGGCGTCCAGCAAGGTGCGACCGCGAGCCATGTTTACCAATCAACAATCACGTTCCTGCGTTTCTCGCCGCTACCGATGACGGGATTCTGGTCGCAGTTAGCCTCGGTGCCTTAAATCACGTTTTTCTTTGTACTACACTGGTCCCGATTCTTGTTTTTCCGCGAGGATTCGCGCCTGGTCCGGCGCGCTGCGCTAAAGCACCACTCAGCGCGTCACGGCCTCGGCTCAAAAACAGTTGAACAGGAGCTAACGGAGAGAACAGAGGTTCTCCGTTAACTCTGTTACCTCCTGTTCAATGAATTTGGTTGCGGCTATGCCGCGCTGTGATCTTCGCGATCTCCTGTTCAATTCTTCTCCGCGAACTTTTGTCAGACTGTTTACTGTTGCCCCGGCGGCGCCCAGACGGTCGAACCCGACTGGTCCTGATTCATTTGTGATCGATTGTGCTGGAGAGTAACCGCAAGTGCGAACGTGGAGGGAATGGCTTGCCACAAGCCCTTTTGTTCCAGGTCATGCTGGCGAATTCTGGCCTGCTGGATGTAATACTTCATTTTATCGAGAGTCGGCCGGCCAACTTCGTCGAATTTCTTGCGCGCCTCCTGCGATTTTAGCCGATCGGCAACTTCCGGTGCCAGCAAAAGGAAACGGTTATACCACATCACCGCCGCGGTTAGAAAACGTTCTGGATCTTCGGTATTCGGCCGGAATTTTCGGATCGCCTCATCCGTGATCTCGATCGCACGCTTATGACGGCGTTCGCGCTCCTGACCTTCCCATTGCTGGAAGGCATTCGTTACTTGTTGCGATTGGTGGTTGTCTTTGCCGACATCGCCGTGCGCCCGAGGGTCATTAGGACGACGTTCGACACTCCTTCGATTGGGCTGATGTTGCGCTTGAATGCCTTTACCTGCATCCGCCTGCTCATCATCGTCATCATCCTTCAACTGGGTTCCGTTCATCGACGCAAACTCGGTTTGGGTAACCTGAGTAGTTAGGAAAAACAGATAAACGTCGTAGGCAGCGTAGTTCCCAGGATCGAGTTCGAACGCCAGGCGAAGATTCTTCTCGGCCTGTTCTAAAGCTTGTTTCACCTCATAGGGACGGAGCGGGTACTTTTCAACCGGTCGATATTTGAGCCTTCCCTGGAAACCTAACGAATTCGTTCCAGCATCTAGCCATTGCGAAAACGGATTGGCGAAGTTTGGCGGACTTTGTTCAAACAATCCGTGGTGGTACGACGTATTCGCCTGTTCCGTAAGTATCCGCGCCAGCGTTCGGCCAAACCCGCTCTCCTTAAGCGCGAACGGATTCCAACGAGGCGCGTCCGAGGGAATCCATGCGTAATCGCGGATGTTTATCCATCCGGCAAAGCAAAGAGCAAGAGAAAGACCAACCAGAGCAGCCTGTCGGATCGGCAGTCGGAGCGAGAGCGGTAGCCTGTGGATCTGATAGGAATAGTGGCGGGCCACCTCGACAGGCTGCTGATCCTCCGCTTCGCGGAGAGAGGATAGTTTTGGTTTTTTAAATAAATGTCTCATCTAACCGAGAACAACCTGCTGATTGTTCTTCTATTCGTTCGCGAAGCGAAATCTTAGCGGCCCGTCTGCACGGCCCGTTTGTCGGTCACTTAAATTTCTATCTACCATGCCGTTCAATTCCAAACCCGACGGGCCGCTAGCGGTATTTCCACAACCGAAGAGCAACGAGGCATCCAAACAGCAGGATACCGCCAAAGTACATTGAGGCGTTGAGGAACGGCGTTAGCGGTAGAATACCCCAGGAAAATGTTAACCGAGAGGTAAAGTCGGCGAAATGCAGATGCGGTCCGATGCTCCACAGAAGATCCGCTAGAGCAGTGAATCCGCCATTATTACCGCGCCGCGCTGCATCGATGACTTCGATGCCGTACATCCCATAAAGGTTCAATAAGAACCCACAGGTAAAGGAGGGCGATGCGTCCAGATAATTGGTTAGTGCCAGGATTACAGCCGCGACAATCGATTGGGCCAACACAGCAAAAAAAGCGGCCTGCAAATTGACAAACACCCATTCGATCAGCGGCGTGTCAGGGGCCTTTCCGACTACGATGCTAAGGATAGCGGCCGATAAAAATAGCGCAGCATTCAGGAGATTTGGAATCGCAAATAGTGCAGAAAAATACTCGATGTCTCTGACGCCTAGGCTCTTCCAAAATCCGCGCAAATGATTTTGTCGCTGCATCGAGCCAAGTTTTGCGGCGACGAAACTGACCCAAAAGATCGAGCATAACCACGCGCAAATCCAGATGGCCTGAGTGCGGGTGGAGTAGATGAGCGTTGGATCATCCTTTATCGGCGCAAAGTACTGTCCGAAAACTGCGCAGCCCAAAAGGAGCAACACCGGGAGAATCCAGTCGTTCTCCCGAACGACCTGCTTCAGGTGAAGAGAGAAGATTGATCTCATAGCAGCCCGTCGGAATTGGAATTGAGCGGCACGGTAGATAGCGAATTCAAGCGAGAGACCAGCGGGCCTTGTAAACGGGCTGCTAAAATTTCGCTGCGCGAAGAGGAGTTTGAGTAACCTGACTCCGCAAAGCCTATGTCGCGGCCAGCTCTATAGTGTTCCTCAAGTTCTCTGCCGGGGCGAAGGCGACCTGTCGAGGGACGATGGTAATTTCTCATATTAGATCAGCAAGCGGCCATTAGCTCAGCCTTCAATCCGGCAGGCTTCTGCAACAGCGCCCGAATTTCTGGCCAGGGCGTCGAAGGGGGCACCGTCCAGATCTCACCATGAGAAACTAAGAGGATCTGCGAGGGCTCCACGGCGATCTCCGAAGGATGCATGCTTACCAGGAGGTGCCGACTTTGATCCGGATTTTCCAGCCAACGGCCAACGAGATATTCCCTGGCCTGGAAATCCTGCCCAGAGAAGGGCTCGTCCATGCCAAGGAAGTTTACGTTTCGGGCTCTACAGACGACCTCCGCAAAAGCAATACGAGCTTTCTGGCGATTACCTTTGGAAAGAAGGCCGTATCTTTTGTTTTCGACCTCCAGACTTTCCAGCATTTCCATGCCCAGTGGCCGAATTTTCGTTGTTGGAGCCAGAGACTTGACTATCTCAAGCGGAGTTAAGTTGGTTGGAAAATCGACATCGTCAGACAAGTAAAGCACTCGGGTTTTGGTGACTTGTCCGGCGACCGGCGGCAACAAACCAGCCATAGTCTTCATTAACGTTGTTTTCCCCTGACCATTGAGGCCGAGCAACAAGGTTACCTCTCCCGCCTGGAACACTAACTCCTCGGTAAGCGTCGCCACGGCCCGCTTTCTATACCCAACAGTCAGCCCTTTTTCTATTTTGAGAATCATGCCGATTGCACTGACTTGCTCCAAAGTGATCGGCAATCGGCTCCTAAAATTTAGTAAAATCTATAATAATCGTAAATTCTGAGCTGAACCTGCCGTATGGGGACGGTAGGGCGAAACAGATCCAGCGAAGGCAGGATCTGTGAGCCTAGCAGCCCGTCGGACTTGGAGTTGAGCTGCATTTTAGATAACGAATTTAAGTGAGAGACAAGCGGACCGTGCAGACGGGCTGCTGAGATTTCGCTTCGCGAAGGGAAATAAAAATCAATCTCCTGTTTGGTTCTCGTATGCTTGATCCAGATTCAGTCAGTCGCCTGATATTGCTCCTCGGGACCGGATCGATCGGGGCAAGCATCGGTTCTTTCCTGAATGTGTGTGTCTACCGAATACCGGTGGGACTGACTGTGACCGAGCCGCGCCGCTCCTTTTGTCCCCATTGCCGGCATCAGGTAGCAGCGCTCGACAATATTCCGGTGTTAAGCTGGCTCTGGCTCAGGGGCCGGTGCCGGTTCTGCAAGTCGCCCATCTCGATCTGGTATTTCCTGGTTGAACTGCTCTGCGGCCTGGGAGCAGCGCTCGCTTACTTGAAGGGCGGAATCGCCGAGGCGGGAAGTTTTCTGCTGCTGTTTTCGCTTTTGTGTGTCGCCTTGCGCACCAGGCATTCCAAATATCAGCCGGGGTCACTCCTTTTAATGTGGCTGGTTTGTTCGGTTTCCCTGGTTTTGCTGCAGCGTCAGATAACGATAATGACTACGCCCGCCACGATCCTGACGTCCGTCGGCGCAGGACTGCTGATCAGCTCGCGTTGGACGAATTTTGGCGGAACAGATCGGAAGCAAAAATTGGTAGTAATTTGTGCGACCCTAGCTTGCGGCGGCCTGATATCCTTGATCTTAGCTGCCGTTTTCCTGTTCAGTAGCCGGCTCGATACTTGGACGAAACGTCTTTCTGAATTCAATGACGCATTGCTTTTGGCAGGCGTTTGCTTTGGATCGCTGGTGACGTTTTGATGCATAACCCTCTAGGCTCACAGATCCTGCCTTCGCCGGATCTGTGTCGCCCTACCAGGTATCATCAGTGGGATCGACTGTCGCCCGCTCCGCCGGTAGACACGGAAGTCGCTGTCCAACGTCCAGACCAGGCAATCCGTGTGAATTTCAGACATCCGGACGAGGCAGGCGTCTGCAAATGAGATCGGTACATCGGCAAAGCGACGCAATAATCTCCGGATAGCCCCCTTTTCATTTTCCGCGGAAAATCGGACCCGAAGCAGATCTCGCTCCCAGAGAGATAGCAGACTCGCATACCCCGGCGGCACCTTACGCAGAAGGTGCATCGCTTCGGTCAGTACAGCCTCACAGGTCAACAACGGCTCCGTAAACTCTTGAAACCGTGCCAGCGCCCAATCGTGCGCCGCGTCATCTTCATGAAAGAGCGCGACGAGAGGGCCCGTGTCCGCCAGGACAAAGCGGCTCATTGTCCGAGGTCGTTCAGATGCTTGCGATTGGTCGATAAATCCCGCGGACCTTTACGCCCGAGGTTCTCGAACAAGTCTCTACTTAGATCGTATAGCGATGGCTTGCTCTTCGGCGCGGCATCGGAAATTATCAACTCTAGCGCCTCGCGTAACAGGGTCGACGGCTTGGTCTGTCTGCTCTTGGCCGCGGCACGCAGCCGTGCCTTCAGCTCTTTTGAGACCTTGATCGAGAGCGTCTCAGTCATAATCAACGGTAGTCAGTTTGTGTCAAATGACAACTACCAGCGGGAATCCTGCTCGCGGCTCCCGACCGGTAAGCGTACAGGCAATCACTGTTCCCGATCGCTCATTAAAGACATCCTGGCTTAAAACGAGGATCGGCCGACGGCCTGATTGCTCTTGACCTTGCGTCAGCTTGAGGTCCGCCCAAAGGATGTCGCCC
>WNFQ01003437.1_pt1 | contig 12459 bp, 12 predicted proteins | sample 5400171 | NCBI WGS metagenome assembly WNFQ01 (sample SAMN13153356, study PRJNA577476) | soil metagenome | isolation source: 20 cm soil under Madrone tree | place: USA:California | collected 2016-06-14
ACAAGGCCGGTGGCAACCGGGTCACCCGGCAGAGCGAAGACGATCGGAATAATGTTGGTCGCCTGCTTCGCCGCCTGAACTGTTTGGGTCCCGTACGTCATAATCACATCGACCTGCAGCTTGACGAGCTCGGCCGCGAGCTCGTCGGCGCGCTGTTTTCTGCCCTCGGCCCAGCGAAACTCGATCGCCACAGTATCCCCCTCGATCCAGCCGAGCTCGCGTAACCGCCGCACGAATGCGGCGACCCAGCTGCTCGCGATGGAAGCCGTGGTCGAGCCCAGAAAGCCAATCGTCGGCAGCGTTCCGGGCTCGCGCGCGCGTGCTGCAAGCGGCCACGTCGCCCAACCAACCGTCAGTTTGATGAAGTCGCGCCGTCTCATCGGGCCATCCCACGGCTCAAGACCACGCTAATCCTCGAAGCATATTTCGTCATCACCGCCGGCCGCTCTCGCCTTGCTCTCCTCCCCGCTCAAAGCATAAGCCGTGACCACGATGATTGGAATTGCTTGCACCTCCGGATCGGGGTTTGATGCGGCGCGTCGTAATGCCGCTTCCGTCCAAATCCGTTCATGACGCATTCCGATGATCGGCTTGGCCAACAAGCCGAGCCCGGTTCCCCTTTCGGTGGTTGACCTGTCGGCTTGAGAGAACAGGTCGTTTTCACGCGGCCCTCTCTGCGAGCAATTATACTGTGCGGCTATTGCGGCATGTGTGGCCTGATTCATCGGGAAACACCGGGAATGCTTGTCGTCGCCTTTAGCTGGCAGACATGCCCCCTCTCGCACAACTGCGCCGCTGCAGTATCATCGACCGGTACGCCGGACACCCGTCATCGTGCGAGGCTACCCGCTCTATAAAATTCTAGAGCAATCACGTAACCATTCACGCAAAGGGGGGCGGAGCTTGTCCAACGCTATGAAGCAATTCGGATCGGCACGCAAAAAGACTGAAGGCGCCTTTTTGTGCCTTCACGATCTTCTCGCCTGGTATGGGCGAACGACCCCTGGCGCGATCGCCATCCTGGCGCCGGGGCAGCCCCCGGTGACATATCGCGATGACCGCGGCTGCAATTGCTGCGGTCTGTGTGCCGCTCAACCCATCCTTCACCGCTGACGAATGGCGGCGTTATTTCGGCGATTTGCAGGTGTCGGCGCTGTTGACGTCGCCGGACATTGATTCGGCAAGCCGGGCGGTGGCGCATGGCCTGGGCATCCCCGTCATGGATCTGTCGCCGCGGCCGAGCGATGGGGCCGGCGCATTCAGCATCGTGGGTCCCGCGGCCGCGGGCATTGTCGGTTGCGAGGCGCAAAGCCCTGACGAGGCGTTAAGCCCCGACGACGCGTTCATCCTCGTCACCTCGGGCACAACTTCGCGCCCGAAGATGGTTCCACTGACGCACGCGAGCGTCTGTCTGGCGGCCCATAACGTGGGCGCGGCTCTGGCCCTCGAACCGCGGGACCGATTGCTGAACGTGTTGCCTTTGTTCCACGGCCTTGGGCTGATTACCGGGGTTCTGACCGCATTGGCGGCCGGCTCGAGCGTGGTCTGCACGCCGGGATTCGATGCCGCGGCCTTCTTCGGCTGGCTGAGCGAGTTTCGACCAACCTGGTACAGCGCGATTCCGGCACTCCATCAGGCGCTGTTATCGGCGGCGATGAGCGACAAGCACCGTGCTCAGCGGTCCTCCTTGCGACTTATCCGCTCGGCCTCTTCACCTCTACCGCGTGACGTGCTCGCCGGGCTGAAAGCGCTGTTCGGCGTCCCCGTGATCGACACGTATGGCATGACGGAAGCGACCACCCAAGTCACCGCAAACCCTCTCGCCCGACGAAAACCTGGGTCGGTCGGACAAGCGGCGGGGCCCGAGGTGGCGATCATGGATAGTGAGGGGCGGCGGCTACCAAATGGTGAGCGCGGAGAGATCGTGGTGCGAGGCCCCACTATTACGAGGGGATACTACAACGATGCCGCGGCGACCGCGTCCGCGTTTCGGGACGGCTGGTTCAGAACTGGCGATCTCGGATACCTGGATCGGGACGGATATCTCTTCATTGTCGGCCGGATCAAAGACGTCATCAAACGGGGCGGGCACCAGGTTGCTCCCGCCGAGATCGAAGAGACGTTGCTCAGTCACCCCGACGTGGTCGAAGTCGCCGCTTTCTCCATCCCCCATCGGCGGCTTGGCGAGGACGTGGCTGCCGCCGCCGTACTGCGCGCCGACGCCAAGGTCAGCGCACAGGAACTCCGCAATTTCGCCCGCGAACGCCTGGCACCGTTCAAGGTCCCTGGACTGATCGAGATTGTAGCGGAGATCCCGAAAAGTGCCGGCGGAAAGATCAAGCGCGGCGAACTCGCCGCCGCGCTCGGGATAACCCAGCGGAACAGGCGAACCACTGGCGGCAAATTGGTTGCGCCGCGCTCGGAATTGGAACGGCAACTGGCCGACTTCTGGACGCAACTCCTGGAATTGGATCGGATCGGCATGGACGAAGATGTCTTCGCCCTTGGTGCGGATTCGATTACGGTGATGCAGGTGCTTTCGCGCCTGCGGGCACATTTTGGCGTCTGTTTTTCCTTGAAGGATATCTTCGATGCGCCGACCGTTGCGACGCTCGCGGCTCGCCTCGAGACATTGGAAAGAGATCGCGCCGGTGCATCACTGAGCTTGGCTGATGCGCCGACGGAGATCGCCCGCACGCAGCAACACGGTGACCAGCCGGTCTCCATCATGCAGGAGTACCTGCTGCAGATCGAGCGAAAGCTCCCCGGACTACCCAACTTCAACGTGCCTTTCGCCTATCGGCTGCGTGGGCCGCTGAATGTTGCCGCGCTCGAGCGGAGCCTGGCCGAGGTGGTGCGCCGGCACGAGTCGCTGCGCACGGCATTTGCTTGGCGGGATGAGCTGCCCGTCGCTCTCATCGCCCCCGCCGTCAACGCCAGTTCGTGGCTCGTCGCCGCCGATCGTGCAGCTTCGGCATCCGCTGGAAACGGCCGGACCGAGAGGCTCCTGCGCAAAAAGGCGGAGCTGGAGGTTGAGCAAGAGGCCTTGAAAGCCTTCGATTTGAACCGTGCGCCCTTGTTCCGGGCGCGGCTCTGGGGGCTCGGCGCCAACGACCATGTTTTGCTTTTGATTTTGCACGATCTCGTCATCGACGGGTGGTCGATGGGCGTTTTCGTGAAAGAGGTGTCCGAACTCTATGCCGCTTTTGCAGCCGGCCGGGAGGCAAAGCTGCCCGAACCAGCGCTTCAGTTTTCCGACTTCGCTCGCTGGCAGCGAGGATGGTCCACCAGCAACGCAGCAGCGGCGCAGTTTGCCTACTGGAAGGACCGTCTGCGGGAGAGCCCGCCGGTCTTTCGGACCAATGCTGAGCTTAAGCGCGCACAGCTGACAGCGCGTGTTTCGCAGGAACCAATCGAGATATCGAATGATCTCCTCGCGCGCTTGCGCGCGAGGAGCCACAGCCGAGGCGCCACTCTGTTCATGACATTGCTGGCCGGCCTGAAGGCGCTTCTGCTGGCGCGGACCGGACAGAGCGACATTTGTGTCGCGACCTCCATGGCCAACCGCGCTCAACTCCAGACGGAGCGCGTGATCGGCCCCGTTGCCAACACCACGATCATCCGCACCCGGCTCGATGCTGATCTATCGTTTCAGGAAGCACTCGATCGCGTGCGCGAGGCCGTCTTGGAGGCCTATGCCAGCCAGGAGCTCCCCTTTGACATGCTGGCGGCCCGCCTCGCGGAAGAAGACGGTCTCGATCCAGCATCGCTCATGCAAGTCTTTTTCGTCCTGCGGAATGCGTTTCGCCGGCCGCTCAAACTGCCCGATGTGGCAGTCCGACCGTTCGCCAATCAGGATGGGCAGGCGGCCATGCCGATCGATTCCACGTGGATCTCGCTGGCGCTCAAGGAGATACCGTCGGGCATTGCCGGCAGATGCCATTACAAGGAGGACTTGTTCGAGCCGAACATCCGCCAGCATTGGATTGCGGATTACAAGACGATCTTGGCCAAAGCGGCCGCAAAGCCCAAGACGTTACTCGGTTGTTTGCTCGAACGTTGATAGACGAGGCCTGTCGAGGCGCAGGGAAAAAGGCTGCGAGACTCTTGCCGAACAACCAGATCCGCGAAGTATTCGGTATGAGATTATATTCTATGTAATTGACATCCCACGTCATTCGTGCTGCAATGGACCTCTGCTGATCAATTTCGGAATGCCCACGGAAGCCGCAGACGGAAGTCAGGGGGAAGCTAATGTGCGCAAAGAGGATCGTAAACCTCCTCAAGTTCGACACGCCAAACGAGATGAGGGACGCGCTTCAGGAGTACAAGCAAAGGCTGGAGACGCGGCAAGCCGAGATCAGAGACGTGCTTAAGACGGTTCACGCAAAAATGGGCCTCCCACCCCCACCTCCACTTCCGTGACTTCAATGAGCGCGTGCACGGCCAAATAGCTGACCAAATTTTCCTGCTCGCCGATAGCATCGAGCGTCCTCGGATCGACCCAGTCGTCGAGCCGGGCGAGCAGGTCGCAAGCAGCTGGCGCCAGTTCGAGAATTCTCACTTCGCTAGAGTCGCACGGTAAGGTGACGGCGAATGCTACGTCACGTTTGGGCGGCATGACTTCTCCCGAAGTTCTCGCAAAAATCGATCGGATATCGTAGGCGCAGCGCAGCGCAATGACACCACGGCGGCGACGGATGTTTCCTTTGCGTCCATAGCTCCCGCCCTTATTCGGCGGTTGCTCGTGATCTTGGACCATATTGCGGACTTCGAGCATGGCAAGCTCGCAGGCAGCGACATCCGGCAGATAGGCCGGTTTGGGCGGTTCGTGCCGCCAACGGGCGGACAGGAATTCGCAGAACTGGCGGGCGTTGGCCAGGGTGCTCGCAGCCGTCGGCCGACTGACCTCCACGAACTCCCGCAAAATCAGCTTTTGATCGGCCCCCAAAATCTCGAACGTCCGGGGGAAAGCAGCGGCAATCTTTCCTAAGCGCCTGTTGCACGCGAAGCGCGCTTCGAGACGCAACAACCCGCGATCGATTCCTTGCAGGGTCGGATCGACAGGCGCACCGGCCTCCTCGCCGAAGAGGGTCGCAGCGCTGCTCAGATGGTCGAGCAGTCTAGCCTGCCGATCCAACAGCCGGCTGGCCATGGGCGTGTCCGATTGTATTGACGAGACGGGCACGGATGCGCGCGACATCGTCAAGGAGTTCCGAAGCCGCCTCGAAACGATCGTCGCGCTCGACGATGATGTTTGCCGGCGCGTGGCGCTTGAGCGCATATTCCAGAAGATCGAGCGCCTCATCAGGCACTGCATGGGAGTGGGAGTCGACAAAGTAAGGTCGTGCGAGAAAATCTTCATCCATGGTGATGCCACCGGCCAAGTGCACCTCCTTCACCACGCCGGCATTCAAGGAATCGAGAAACGCGTAAGGATCGAAGTCATGATTGCGAGAATTCAGAAACAGGTTCTCGATATCGAGCAGCAGGCCGGCCCCCGTCTCGCGGCAGATCAAATTGAGAAAGTCCGCGTCCGAACATGTCGAATCCGGCCAGTCAAACAAGTACGAGATATTCTCAAGCAGGAACGGAACCGGAATGCGCGACTGGATGTGTCGCACCTTGGTGATGATCGAGGCGGCAACGGCCTCGGTCTTGGGCACGGGCAGCAGGTCGGCGAGATCCTGGCCGGGGACACGGGTGAACGCGAGGTGCTCGCTGTAGACCGGAGCGTTGAGTCGCTCGACGATTTCCCCGACCTTGTCTAAATATCCCTCGTCCAGCGGCGTGTCCGTCCCGATCGAAAGACCGACTCCGTGCGCGATCAACGGGATGCGGCCGACCAAATCGTAAATGGCGGAGCAGACCGGGCGTCCTCCATCAATGCAATTATCCACCGTGATCTCAAGAACGTCGAAATCGCCAAGGTGATCATGCGTCCATTGGTCGATCGCCGCGCGGTAGCCGATGCCGACCGCCGGATATGGCCTTCTTAAGGTCAAAACCCCTCCATGACCGCGCGGGCACTAAAATGGCATCGCGGATTGAGTGACCCCCAGCGAGTAACCTCGCAAATCGCTCGTAGTCCCATTCTATAGCTGTTGACGATCATCCTCAACGTGCCGCACGGCGACGCACGCACCGAGCGCCCGCGCTGCTACGCCGCGTCGGTCGCGGGTTCGATGGGCTCGATGATCGACGGGTCGTCGTTTTCCGGCTTGTTGACCCGCGTCGAGATCGGCCACATGCGCATGAGCTCGGCCGGAAACGGACGCATCAGATCGCACGGGTCCGCTTCCTCGCCGAGCCAGCGCGCGTAATGCTCCCGCGCCAGGATGAGCGGCATGCGCTCGTGAATGTCGGCGACGAGCGCGTTGGCGTCCGTGGTGATGATTGAAAAGGTGCGAATCCATTCGCCCGACGCGGGCTCCTTCCAGTTCTCCCAAATCCCCGCGATCGCGAACGGCGCGCCGTCCTTCATGGCGATCGCGTAAGGCTGCTTCGCCCTGCCCTTGATCGCCTTCCATTCGAAAAAGCCGTCCACCGGCACGAGGCAGCGACGCTTGCGATAGGCCTCGCGGAACGTGGGCAGATCGCCCACCGTCTCGCACTTCGCATTGATCGGCTTGCGGCCGCCCTTGGGATCAGCGCACCAATACGGGATGAGGCCCCACCGCAGCGGGTCGAGCGATATCTCCCCGGTTCTGTGATTGCGGCGGATGACCAGCAAATCTTGGCTTGGTGCGCCGTTCCAGCGCGGCGGATAGTTGTGCAGACGGTCCGCGCGCACGTTCATGCCATCGACGATGGCATAGCGCAGCGGCCCGCTGCTCTGGACGACCCTCCCACACATGGCGTCGATATAGTCATCTCTCGGCGTGAGTACCAGCGCGTGCAGGATGACTTGAGCGGAGCGGAAGGCGTCACAATGCTACAGACACCGACGCATTGAATTTATGATCGCTATCAGGGGTGTTGCGGACCTGAATGGACGCGTCGCCTTGGCCAACCCGGTCGAGTCTGCGCCAAAGCGGACAGAGGGCGGATTGCAATCCCGCAGCGCAGCAGTCCCGCGCATGAAGTTGCGCGCGGATCATTTCAACGTTGTATGCTTGTCCGGCGCTTCAAGGCTGCTCACCTTGGATGATTTTGCCTGCTTGGCGCGCATCGATGCGCCGGGATCGTTGCCGGCGCCCGCCTGACGCTTCCTTGTTTCCAATTTCGCCGCAGCCGGCCGGCCACGCTTGGCGGCATATTCCTTGCCATCGATCGGCGCGACATGCGGGGGGTCTCGATCGAGATACGGGCGTCCGACCCCAAGCTCCTTCTCGTGCGCATCGATCCACTTCCACAGCACTTCGCTCGAGGCGAATCGCTGTATGCGGGTCTCCCCCTTGACGCTCACGAGATCGACGGCAAGCCCGTGGCCGTAGCCGCCGCGGCGGCTCCCGCCATGGTATGAGCTGTCGCTCGCAGCCTTGTTGCCGGCTGCGATCGATTGCCGGTAATCGTCGCGGAACGCGCTGGTTATGCCCGGCATGAGCCCGGCGTCGTCCATCGCGCGAAGCGCCCGGAAGAGCTTCAGCTTGAAGCCGCGATCCACGCCTCCGATCACATAGTCCTTGAGCGAGGTGCCGGCTCTTTGTGCCGCGATCGGATCCTTCCACGCGAAATCGGCGACGACATAGTTCGTGATGGTTTTGGTGACGGTCCGCGTCTTGCCCTTCGTCTTGACCGTCGTCTTGATTCGCTCCGTCACCTTGTTCGTATCGACTTTGGGCGTCCGTTCGTACAGCGACCAAAGGTACTCGTCGATGCAGATGTCGACCACCAGGCATTCGTCGAGAGTTTCAACCGGGCGCGCGGCCGGCTGCGGGTCCTCCGTCGCCGGATCGCCCCTGAACAGGGACACGAGCCGCACGCGTGTTTCGTGCGGCGGCGTCGGACGGGAGTCGGGCAAAGGGGCCTCGAGATGGGACGTGGCCGCAGCGGTCACGGAGGCCATTGCGGCTGCCAGCGGCGCGCCGACGCGTGCGGCGTCAGCGCTCGAAGTCGTTGCGCCGCGTGTCGCCCCGCGGTTCCAGATCGGCGTTGCGGTATTCTCGAGGCCGGACGCCTCGAAGCCGCCGAGCTTAGCAGCGCACCAACCGGCGAGGGTAACCGTTCCGCACAACAGCACCAGCGCAAACCGCCGCGATCTCACCACTCGCTCGCCTCCCCCCGTTCGGCTCCGCCGTAAGGCACGCCGCACGCCGGCACACGACAGGATCGATTGTCGGCTTGCAATTGCTTCGTGCAACACAAGAAACCTGCGGGTAATCACTTTTCCAAAACGTGTTGCCCAAATACAACGCGGGTCTCGACGGTGAAAACGATGCAAAGCTCGAAGCGATCATTGCCGAGATGTAGCGGCTGGCGGCGTAAGGATTGATTGCCGTCACACTTGCTCGTCGTCTGCCACGTCGTCATGGCCGAGCTTGGTCCAGCCGCCCCGCTTAGGGCGAACGAAAGGCAAATTCGCCGGTGCTCGACAAGGACCGCCTAGCCGGCCTGGTATCGATCGGCACCGCGCTAAGATGGCAGATAGAGACGATACGCGAACGTATCCATCAATTAGAACTGGCTATTGCTGAGTTGAACCTGATGAGACTCTAGCTGACCCATTCATCGGTCAGCGCGATTTGTGATCGAAGTGGTGCCGCCATCTGCGCGGTTTTCGTACCATTTCAATCCGCGACCTTTTGCATGGGGATACAGCGAACATGCACGATCGTGGAGCAGAGCGAGTTCGCGATGCCCGCCGAATCCGCAGGCGTATTCACGCGCTGGCGCGCATTAGGCGCTCGGATCGTTGGCATTGGGATAGAACAATTGCTCGCCGTTGATCTTGTAATCGGCGATCGCCTTTTGTCCCTGCGGCGAAATCAGCCAGTCGATGAAGGCTTGGGCGAGCTCCTTTTTGACATGCGCGTGCTTTTGGGGGTTCACCAGTATCACGCCGTACTGGTTGAAAAGCCGCTTGTCGCCCTCGACCGAGATGGTGAGGTCGCCGCGGTTCTTGAACGAAAGCCAGGTGCCGCGATCAGACAACACGTATGCGTTGGATGCCGACGCGGTGTTGAGTGCCGCGCCCATGCCCTGGCCGATCTCCTTGTACCAGGGGCCCTTCTGCTTCTCGATGTCGATGCCGGCCGTCGTCCAAAGATTGAGCTCGGCCACGTGTGTGCCGGAGCGATCGCCGCGCGAGATGAACGGCGCGCCCCGCTCTTTGATGAGTCTCAGCGCCGCCACGATGTCCTTGCCGCCGTTGACGCCGGCGGGATCGCTTTTTGGGCCGATCAGGACGAAGTCGTTGTACATCACGGGGTAGCGCTTTACGCCGAAGCCCTCTGCGAGGAATTTTTCCTCAGCTGCCTTGGCGTGGACGAACACGACATCGGCGTCGCCGCGCCGGCCGGTGTCGAGCGCTTGGCCCGTGCCCTGTGCGACCACCTTCACATCGACACCGGTCTTGGCCTTGAACAGCGGCAGTATGTGTCTGAACAAGCCCGAGTCCTCGGTCGAGGTGGTCGAGGCAACGACAATCGACTTGTCCTCGCCGTAGCCGGTGCTGCCGGCGAGAAGAGTTGAGAATGCGGCGAGGATGACGAGCGGGCGAAGGTGAAACATCTCGCTTCTCCATGCATTTCGGATCGGCAATTCAGCGACGCGTTGATAATTGTGCGTTTTGCTTATCAGTTTAGATCGGACGGGTTTTACAGCAACACCTCCAAACAAAGAGAACCGCAATGGTTCGAACCCAGCAGCCATCGCTGAACAAGTTGAAGTGTCAAGTTCGCGCGCACGGTTAGCTTATTCGATCACCTCGTCGGCGCGGGCGAGCAGAGTCGGCGGAATTTCGAGCGAGGCGATCCCCTGAATCGCTTCCATACTGCTACCCGCCCAGTGAACATCCATCGTTATATTACGGCTCTCGGTCCAGCCAAGCTGTTGCAGGGCGCGTGTTAAAGCGTGCAGCCGGCTCTGAAACTCCGGATCGGTGTCGCGACTGGGTGTGAGAACCGCCATTCGGCGCACCGGTTCTTCTGTGCGCGCAGCGAATGGCGAGGCAAGCGTAGCAAGCGCCAATCCCGCGATGAATTTGCGGCGTTTCAAATCCCATGATGGAAGGGCCTTGGTGCCGAGTCCGAAGAGAAGCACGAGCCCGTGAACAACATCGACACTAGAGTGGTGGATAGCTTCAAAGCGCTTGACCCAGACGGCCGATTAGAGAAGCAAATATGCGCCGCGGCCGTTTCGAGCCGCGGGGGCGACTTTTGCGGGTCAAAGCGCCGAAGCCGTCGTCGGCGTACTAAGCGAGACGAACTGCTAGATCGCCTTGTACAGCCGCTCGTCATAGAGCGCGCCGCTCATCGGCGTGAGTTGGTCGCGAAATTTTTTCGTCGGCGTCGCCGTGATATGGGCGTCGTACGCGCGCTGATCTTTCCAGATTTCAACCACGGAGAAATGGTTCGGCCGATTGCCCTGCTGAAACACGTCGAAGCGCACGGAACCTGCTTCCTTGCGGCTGTCCGCCACCAATGTTTTGAGCGCCGCGATGCACTCGTCCTTCTTCGGCGGCGGAACGTCGACGTGCGTCACCACGACGACCGCACCGCGCCCGTTTTTTCCCGCTGGCGCCGCAGCGATCTCCATGCCGGTGTGGACCCGATCGTCGATCGCGCTGATGAGATCTGGCTTGATCTTCTCGCGAAATTCCTTGGTGTGAGGGCCGGCCAAATGCGCGTCGTAGGCCTTCTGATCCTTCCAGACCGCTACGATCGCGAACTGGTTGGATAGGGCCGTGCGCTGGAGAATGTCGAAGCGCATGTTGCCCTCGTCCTTGCGGCTGGCGTTCGCGAGCTGCCGCAAGAGGGTCGCTGCCGTCCCGCGGGCCGCCGGCGCAACGTCAATGTAGCTGACCACGTAGACAGCGTTGTCCTGCGCGTATGCGGTCTGCATGGAACCGATCAGCATCAACACCATGGCGAGCAAAAGCGAAAGACCAGCCCGCATTTTCATCCTCCCCAAAGTTTTGGTTGGTTTTGCGCGATAGTACCGATGTCGGCGAGCGATCGTCAACGCGGTCTCCGGCGTCAACAATGCCGGCGGCGCGGGTACGCTGTCGGTCGTCCCCGTGAACGAGATCTACGAGCCCTGACCTCTTAGATCGAGCACGACGCGCCGCAGGTCCGGTCCCATATCCTGGGACCGGAAACCGAGCTCTTCGCACATTTGCAGCATGGCCGTGTTTTCGGCCAGCACGTCGCCATAGAGGCGCCGCAGACCTTTTTCTTTGGCGTACTCGATGGCACGCCGCATCAGCATCCAGCCGAGGCCGTGACCCTTGAGCCGCGAGCGCACCAGGATCGCGAATTCCGCCGTCTCTTCGTCGAGCTCCTCCTTCAAGCGCACGAGGCCGAGCATCCGGCCCGTGTCTTCGTCGAGCGCGACGAAAGCTATGTTGTGGCTGTCGAGATGGCTGAGCTTGTCGATCTCTGCGGCGCTGAGCTCGGCGACATCCGCAAAAAACCGAAGCCGCAGATCCTCGGCGCTGACGTCGGCGAGAAAATCCCGGTACAAGGCCACGTCCTCAGGTCGGGCCCGGCGGATCAGCACGCGCTCGCCGCCGCGGACCCTCTGGTGCAATTCGCTCGATTCAACGGCGTTCTTGTCCGGCATCGGCGCGACGCTCGCCCTTCCCAGTCTCGAATTTCCGCTGGCGATGCGGTTGAAAGTAGGCGCTGCCGCTTGGCGGCGATCGTTTTCTGCCTTTAGGATATCCCACCCCAGCCAGACCCTGAACAGGTCCCACGATGCGGCAAGCGAGTGACTACATCACATCTTTGTGACTACGGCATACTTATATATTGACTACACTTTGCGCATGGCGTAGAAGCATTCCCAGCCTTGCTCATTAAAGGGCGTGCTCTAGAGACGATCCTGAGGACGGAGCGAGGCGTGGCGTCCTGCGGTAGCGGCTCGCACCCGCTGCCCCGGGAGGTACGGAAAGCCGCCAGCCGGGCACTACGACCCGGACGCGAGGAGCTCGCAACCGATCCGGACGCAAGTCCGGTGAGGTAAGCGCGGCACCGGAGCCCAAAACCGCCACGGTGTGAGCGCCGGGAGGCGGGCGTCCCGCGTTATGGGACGCAAGGCGCCTCCGAAGCGCCTGGCCTGCCGCGTCACGTGCAGGCCCGCGGGTGCCTCGCAAGCACCCGTACGTCTCTCGGCGCTCCGCCACCCTTCGATAGGGGTGCGCGAAGCCAAAAAGCAAAACCCGGGCGCAGAAAACGCGCCGCGGGAACGAGGAAACTTGTGCTGTTTGACAGGTGAATAGGAATCCCGAATGCGCGGCCGAGCGCACCCCCCGCCGCGAACTTGGTCTTTACCCTCCCCCTTGTGGGGCGGGTCGGC
>WNFQ01007471.1_pt1 | contig 12458 bp, 12 predicted proteins | sample 5400171 | NCBI WGS metagenome assembly WNFQ01 (sample SAMN13153356, study PRJNA577476) | soil metagenome | isolation source: 20 cm soil under Madrone tree | place: USA:California | collected 2016-06-14
AGTGCCTTGCACGCTTGCACGCCGGAATAATCAAATTCGCAACCTTGCCCGATGATGATTGGACCGGAGCCGATCAGCAGGATTTTGTTGAGGTCGTTATTTCGCGGCATCTGCGCCAGCGCGGACAGTAAACGAAATCGCGCGAACGTCACGCAGGAAGATGCGCACCGGAGGTCAACCATCCTGGTTGACTCGGCCGCCGGGCTTCTAGCCCGACGTTTCGTTCAGACGACCATCGATAAGCTGGAAGCTTATCTGCCGAGTTCGGCTGGAAGCCGAACTTCCACGCCGCTACGCCACTTCGACCATGCGCTGGCGATCGAGATAAACTTTGCAGATGCTTTTGATGCGCGTCAGAACGTAATACACCGTCTGGCTGCGGATGCGGACCAGTTCCGTACCCACAATGCGAGTCACGAAATCGCTCGCAAGATCGAGAATCTCCTGCGGAGTCGAGCCTTCAAGGCCTTTGCAAAGAATCGCGGTCATCGAGCGGGTTAACGTTTGCACTTCCGGGCCGAGCGTCATGCGAATATGCGCCTTCCCGTTTTCGTCCACGTGCAGATAAACGCCCACGGTGTCCGTGCATTCTTCGTCTTTTCGCACATCGACCAGATCAAAATTCTCGCTTTCTCGCGGTTCTTGATTCTTGGCGTTATCCGCGTAGGAGACGAGCGTCTCGCGCCGCTCATCTTCCGGCAACGATTCGAAGAGATTGACGATCTTGGTCAGCTTCGTCGGATACATCGAGAGTTAATTTACCACACGTTTTCTTTTTCGGCAGGCGAGACGCCCGCCGGCCCCACAGGAAAGATGCCTGTGCTACGTGCTGCGTCCCTGCTTCGGCTTTGCTGAGCAAGGCGTTTGTGGCTAATTGCACCATGAAAACTCCGATTAAAGTCGCTGTGACCGGCGCCGCCGGGCAGATTGGTTACGCGCTTCTGTTTCGCATTGCCTCCGGACAGATGTTCGGGCTCGATCAGCCGCTAAGACTCCACCTGATTGAGATTCCTCCAATGCTTGCTGCGCTCAATGGGGTGGTCATGGAATTGGATGATTGTGCCTTTCCGCTGCTCGAATCGGTGATACCGACGGCCGACCTCGATGAAGGCTTTCGCGATATCAACTGGGCACTGCTGGTCGGGAGTGTGCCGCGCAAGGCCGGCATGGAGCGGAAGGAGTTACTCGGGATTAACGGCAAAATCTTCGTCGGGCAAGGTCAGGCGATCGAAAAAAACGCAGCGGCTGATGTCCGCGTGCTCGTAGTAGGGAATCCGTGCAACACGAATTGTCTGATTGCGATGAACAACGCGAAAGAAATTCCGCGCGACCGCTGGTTCGCGATGACGCGATTGGATGAAAATCGCGCCGGCGCGCAGCTCGCGCATAAGGCCGGTGTAGGGATTGGTTCGGTCACGAACATGACCATCTGGGGCAATCATTCCTCGACGCAGTATCCGGATTTCTACAATGCTCGGATCGACGGTCGTCCCGCGAACGAAGTGATCGGAGATGAGAAATGGCTGAAGGAAGAATTCATTGCGACGGTGCAACAGCGCGGTGCCGCCGTGATCAAGGCGCGCGGGTTTTCATCGGCCGGGTCAGCCGCCAACGCGATTATCGATACCGTGTGTTCGCTTACAAACGACACGCCGGGCAGCGACTGGCACAGCGTGGCCGTTTGTTCCGATGGGAGTTATGGCGTCGAGAATGGATTGATCTCCTCATTCCCAGTCAGTGTCCGTAGTGGAAAATGGGAAATCGTACAGAGACTTCCGATAAATGATTTCAGTCGGACGAAAATTGACGCGTCAGTTGCTGAATTGAAAGAGGAAAAGTCCCTTGTGAACGACCTGATAGCTTAGATCCTGGAATTGGCCGGCACAAAAAGGAATTCATGATGTAACCGGCGGGCGTCTCGTAAGGGAGCCAATTCCAGCCCGCCTCCCGAATCAGCTCTTCGAGATAGCTCTTATTATATTACACCTCCAAGAGCGGTTTCTCGGCACGCGATCTTCGAAACTTCGACGGAATCGTCGCAGAAAGCGGAGATAACAAGAACCCCTCCGGCCGAACAACTTTGCGAGCAAGCCGAAATAGATGAGCAGCGTCCGGCGGCGCCAGATGAGTAACGACGGAAAATCCCATGATGATATCGTAACTGCTGGCTACCGGAGACTCTGATGTGCCTCCATCTTCGGCGCCTGTTTGTGGTAATTGAATTGCACACGTTCCAGCGCACAAAATGGAATCGATTGTCATGTTTTTCGACGTTTCTTTCAGCACTCCACGATCAGTCTCCTACAGGAATTAATTGGGAATTAAACCGGGACGTTTTCGGTGAAAAATTTTCATCGATCTTGGCACGCAGGCGCTTTCGACTAGTTCGAAATTTTCCATCAAATATTGCCAGATTACTTCGTGGGTTGCCGAGAAGCGCAGATCTTCCCGTTTATCCAGAGGCGTATCAGAAATAATCGCCCAGTTCACATTTTTGGCAGCCAACTTGTGGATCATCGCCTCCTGCCGCTGCGCCGTGGCGGGAAAGTAGTAACAGAGATCCCATAACGGCGATTCATGTCTTAAGATCGGATATAATATTGGTGTGAAAGGCGCGATGAGAATGCCTTCGTGCGGGGCGATATTCTCCGCAGCGAACTTCTGCAAAAAAGTAAGGAGCCGGTTGAGGTTGGGAGGCACAAAAATTTTATCGTCGGCCCAACGGACCCAAGGCGTCGGCGAAGTGATGCGCTGATAGATCGGCAACTGTCTGCCAATGGTAAAAAGTGCGGCGCCAATCAATACCGCGATTACGGCCCAATGGTAGGATTTGCCTGCTCCGAGAAAGCCCAGCGACGCCAGCGCGGTGAGAGTAAAGGGATGGATCACCTGGGCGAGATGACTGGAGTCAGCGCGCGAAAAGGCGTGATGCAAATAAAACAAACCAAGGAAAGCGCACGCGATGAAAACCGCGTGATTCTTGATCGTTTGCGATGGGATGAAGAGAGAAACGGTGATTGCTCCGAGGTAACCGAGCGGAAGTGCGATAAGAAAAATGCCAACAAGGAATTGAGTCGTGCGGGCGGCGGAATTTGGCCAAAACCGCCAGGGCCATGGAATAGGTAATGCGGCATTAGTTCCATGGCGAAAAATCCACTCAATAGACTCGATGTAACGTGCAAAGAATCCTGGCACACCGACGAACATCGCGATCGTCGGCACGAAACCAGCCATGATACCTCCAACCCACATTCCGAGATGCGACATCGAGAGTAATGGGCCCAGTTTGAAATGAAGGAAGAGCAACAGAGACGCTTGAGCGACAAAATTGTAGAGTGCGTGATTTCTGCCGAAAAAAACGCACAGGCCAACAAAAAAACCGGCCATGAAAATTCGAGCGGGCGACGGTTCTTCGATCATCTGGACCGCAATCAAAATTCCGCAAAGCAAAAGTGTGTGATCGAAAAGTTTGTGCGACGGGAACATCCAGAGTGTGAGCATTAGGCCGACGGCAGTAAGCTGCACGAAATCGCCCTCGACTCGGCTTGCGGCCAGTAGGCCAGCCCAAAGACCGAGGACTTGAAAAACAGTCTCCGAGAGACGCAGCGCGACGAGGCCGTCGCCAAATAGAAACGTTCCCGCCGCACTCCAGTAATACCGGCCTGGATCGTAGGATTGAAAATCGCGCAGCGGCACTTCGCCCGCGACGGTACGCTGTACTCCGTACCAGAGATAACCTTCATCGCCGAGGTTAACTCCCTGGTGGCCTTGCAGCGCAAACGAACAGCCCCCCAGCAGGATCGCGAGCAGCAAAATGTGCCACGGTGAAAGAGTATAGGCAGCGATCACGTCCATACGTATTAACAGCGAAACGAGCGAACCGTGTCGATCACCTGCGGCTGTTCCAAGTCGGTGATTCCAGCGGAGAACGGCAGACGCAACAGCCGCCTTCGCGTCCGTCAGAAGTGCGCCGCCATAGCTCTGCGACAGAAGCCTCGCCGTTGTAAACTGGCGTGACGATCGAAAGCGACCGCGGTTCGAGGGATTGCGAGCATCCAGCCATTCAGAAAGCTCAAAAAATTAATGCGCAGCTTGGACTTCGTCACGATCTAATTCAACGCGGATCGTCCTTCGGGGTGGAATCAAGTTCATGACCCGTTAGGCGCCGAAATGCTTCACGATATTTCGCGGAAGTTTTCTCGATAACATTCTTTGGCAATCGCGGCGCGGGCGGAGTCTTGTCCCAATCGAGCGTTTCCAGATAATCGCGCACGAATTGTTTGTCGAAACTCGGTGGGCTCTGTCCGACGGCATATTGGTCCTTTGGCCAGAAGCGAGAAGAGTCCGGCGTGAGGCATTCGTCAATCAAGAGCAAATCTCCATCAACAATGCCAAACTCAAATTTCGTATCCGCAACGATGATTCCCCGCTGAGAAGCGTGATCGCGGCCGCGTGAATAAATTTCCAGGCTTAGCGTCTTCACGCGGTCTGCGACTGCTTCACCAAGAATCTGAGTGCATCGTTTCATGTCGATGTTCTCATCATGACCTTCTTCTGCTTTGGTCGCCGGCGTGAAGATTGGCTCCGGCAATTGCGATGCGAGCCTTAGTCCGGCGGGCAGCTTGATTCCGCAAACGCTCTGCGATTGCTGATATTCTTTCCAACCGGAACCCGCCAAATAACCGCGCACGACGCATTCGACCGCCAGCGGCTTCGTTTTCTTTACGATCATTGAGCGTCCGGCAAGCTGCTCGCGAAACGTCTGCAGATCGTCCGGGAACTTTTCGAAATTCGCCGTGACGAGGTGATTCGGAACATCGCCGAACCGCTTGAACCAAAACGCAGAAATCTGATTGAGCACTGCGCCCTTGTGCGGGATTGGGTCGGCCAAAATCACGTCAAAAGCCGAGATGCGATCGGTAACGACGAAGAGAAGTGTTTCCCCAAGATCGAAGACTTCGCGCACCTTGCCGCTGCGCAGTTTTTTGATGCCGGGGATATCGATGGAGGTTTGTGTAGCGATTTGCATGCGCAAACGCTCAATGTTTAGCATCCAATTTTCAACTCGCTTACTGTTTTGTCATGTCGAGCGAAGTCGCCTGCCAAGCCGTAGCTTTATGCGAAGGTCTGGAGACATCTCTGGATTATGAGAGAATGAGAGATTTGATTCGCTCACTGCCCGTTCGCTCAGCCTTCGGCCTTCCCGTCTATGTCGCGGCTTCCCAAGCCGCTCCGTTCTCGACGGAGCCTGTCCTGAGCGAAGTCGAAAGGCTCGGAATGACACTTGGGCGTTGACAGTCGGGCGGTTGGATGCGCGGAAGCGTTGCGAAGGCGAGTGGGGTATTGGACGTTGAATTCCTTCTATGGCCGGAATCGTTGTCAAACCGCGGGCGCGAATTTTACACGGACATGATTGGGTGTTTTCCAGTGAAGTTCTCAAGGTCTTTGGCAATCCAACGGATGGCGATGTGATTTCACTCAAGGACGGCAAGGACCGTTTAATTGGGAGCGCCATTTACAATTCGAAATCACAAATCACGGCGCGTCGTTTCTCGCGGCGCCGTCAGGATTTGGATTCCGATTTCTTTAGGCGCCGAATTGCGCAAGCTTCCGAGTATCGCGACCGCCGGAAGGTCGATCCAAAGCTGCGTCGGGTCGTGTGGAGCGAGAGTGACGGTCTGCCCGGCGTGATCATCGATCGCTACGGCGATCATTTCGTTTTGCAGACTCTCACGTTCGCCATGGATCTCCGAAAAGATTCGATCACGACTGCGATGGTCGAACTGTTCGGCAATGTTATCATCATCGAACGAAACGATGCGCCAATCCGCAACGCAGAAGGATTGGAGTTACGTAGAGGCATTTTGCGCGGAACTCCTTCGCAAACAGCGATCGAAATCGAAGGCGTAAAGTTCGAAGTCGATCTGTTGCACGGTCAAAAGACCGGTTTCTATCTCGACCAGAAATACAATTACGGAACCGTCGCGGGATACGCCCGCGACCGGCGCGTCCTGGATTGCTTTGCAAACCAGGGAGCATTTGCGTTGACGTGTGCGCGCGCAGGCGCAACGGATGTGACCGCCGTTGAAGAAAATCACGAGAACATTGGCACAGCGAAACGAAACGCGGCCCATAATGAGCTGAAGGCGCAATGGATCGAGCAGGATGTCTTTCAATTCCTTCGCGCGGCCGAAAAGGCGGAGGCACAGTACGATCTGATTGTTCTCGATCCGCCTTCGTTTACGAGGACGAAAAGCGGACTGCGCGATGCGTTGCGCGGTTATCGGGAATTGCACATGCGCGCGTTCAAACTGCTGTCGAAAGACGGTTTGCTGGCGACCTTTTCATGCTCGCACCACGTGAGCGATGCAGCATTTTCCGACACAATCGCCGACGCGCTCGTAGATGGCCGGCGTTCCGCGAGACGCGTGCGCCGGTTCGAGCAGGCGCGTGATCATCCTATTCTACCGACAATTCCTGAAACCGAATATCTCAGGGGTTTCCTTCTCGAGATGATGCCGGGGCGCTGAGGCAAAAGCTCGGAAGTGAAGCTGCCAGCTTCACTCGGCTGACGAGCATCTTGCTCGGCGAAATCACGTCGGGCTAGAAGCCCGACTGCCGAATCAGGCAAGATGCCTGACTTCCAATGCCACCTTCCAACACCGTGTCGCTGCCCAATCTGCTCGCTGCGCAAAAAATTTTCGCGCGTTTATTGACGGAAATATCTGGAATTCTCGAGTCAGCCATTTAATATGCGCTACGGCGAGCCCGGACCGGGGTCTCGATTTAATCATGGCGGAAAAAATTCGACCGATTGAACAAATGCTGGAGCTGAGAGGGGACGAAGCAATTTCTACTGAGCATCTGGATTCACAGGTGCAAAAAGCGCAGGAGCAACTGCTCCAGCTCAAGCGCCAGCAGGAGCAGATCGAAAAACAGAAGCGCGAATTGGAAGAACTAAGCCGACGCCAGGACGAACTGGAGAATGGGCGGACGGAAATGGCCGATAAATTGACACGCGCGCTGGTTGTGCTCGAGCGAGAAGCGTACAGTGCGCAAAATCGACTGGAGCAAATCCGGGCGACTCGGGAAAGTTTCTCTCAACATTTGGAATTAATTGAAGCGATCGATCCCAGAAGCTGGAACCCCGCAGATTTGCACAAGGAGCTGAGCCGGGCTTTGAGCACGGTGGATGACGCGCGGACCGAGTACGGCGAGCAAAGCAGCCGGTTACAAGCAGCGGGCGCAACACCTGGCGAGATCGCGTTGCCTGACGTCGCGCCAGAAGCTTATGAAAGCAGCAACGGGCGTTCGTTTGCTCAGTGGTTGCAGATTGGCGTCGCTCTGACCTTGCCGCTGATTATCTTTGGCGCTGTTGCGCTTGCGCTTTTCTTTTGGATGGCGAGCCGGTGATGGGGATGTTTCGTCGTTCGCGCAGATCGAACACGCCGCTTCGCTACAGGCAACAAGAAATAACACGACAGGAAGCGGAGCTGCGTGAGAAGCTCGACAAACTCGAGCGCATGGTCACAAAGGGGCGGGCGACCCCGAACAAGTCTCCAGCGCAAACCCGGAAATACGACGCAAAAGGCAACAACCCGGAGAAGCGATTCCATGTCTCGCTAGCAATAGAAGGTGGCCACGCCATCGATGCCGGCCGCAGTACGCGAAGGCCTCGTTCGCTGCGCAAAGTGCGACGGGAAGGTCGGGTAATTTTTCTATTTCTTTTGATGGCGCTGGCGGCCGCTGTGATGTGGCTTATCAGCCATCTGCATTCTTGAGCGACAATCATGGCCAGGAATTCCGACCTTGATGTCGCGTACGTTGCCAGGCTCGCGCGGATAAATCTAACGGACGCCGAAGCCAAACTTTTTCAGAAACAACTGAGCGACGTGCTCAAGTACGTCGAAAAGCTTCATCAATTTTTCGTGAGGACGCGCCGCGTGACTGGTTCACAGCGGAGGAAGCGCTAGGCAACGCGCCCCGACAGGCGAACGGCCTTTTTATCGTCCCGAAAGTCGTCGAATGACGGAGAAAGATCTGCCGGCGCTGAGCATCGCCGATCTGCAGTCGTTGTTGCGTCGCCGCGAAGTTTCCGCACGGCAGGTGATCGATGCGCTCCAAGCTCGTATTGAAACCGTTGATCCAAAAATCGGCGCTTATCTGTCGCTCGACACGGAAGCTGCTGCTCAAGAGGCGGAGAAGTCGAACGTCGATCTTCCGCTCGGCGGCGTACCGCTTGCAATCAAAGACATCATCAACGTTATGGGTCAGCCGTGCACTTGCGCATCGAAGATTTTGCAAAATTATCGGGCCACCTATGATGCCACCGTAGTTCGAAGATTGCGCGCAGCTGGTGCGATTTCATTTGGCAAAACCAACCTGGACGAGTTCGCCATGGGCTCATCCACCGAAAATTCTTCCATGAAATTGACGCGCAATCCGTGGGACTTGTCGCGCGTCCCTGGTGGGTCCAGTGGCGGTTCGGCAGCCGCAGTTGCCGCGGACGCAGCTTTCGGTGCACTGGGATCGGATACTGGTGGCTCGATTCGGCAACCGGCTGCGCTTTCCGGTGTTGTTGGTTTTAAGCCGACTTACGGGCGGGTTTCGCGATTCGGTCTGGTCGCGTTTGCTTCATCACTCGATCAAATCGGGCCGTTGACGAAAACCGTTAACGACGCCGCCCTGATCATGAACGCGATTGCGGGTCATGATCCGCAGGACTCCAGTTCTCTGAACGAGCCGGTGCCTGACTATGCCGCGAGGCTCGGAGAAGATTTGCGCGGAGTTCGGTTGGGCTTGCCAAAGGAATATCTGATCGAAGGGATTGATCCCCAGGTCAAAACTGCAATCGATACCGCGGTGAAACAGATGAATTCGTTGGGCGCGGAAATTGTTGAAATCTCGTTGCCAACTACTGAATACGCGATTGCGGTCTATTACATTGTGGCCACGGCCGAGGCTTCGACCAACCTCGCTCGGTTTGATGGCATCCGTTACGGATATCGGGCGGAAAATCCGAAAGACATCCTCGATCTTTATGGCCGCACTCGTGGAGAAGGCTTCGGGCAGGAAGTAAAACGGCGCATCATTCTCGGCACTTATGTTTTGAGCTCTGGTTATTACGACGCTTATTATTTGCACGCGCAAAAAGTGCGTGAGCTGATTCGCCAGGATTTTACCGGAGCTTTCGAAAAAGTTGACGCACTTGTTTCGCCGACCTCGCCAGTTCCAGCGTTCAAGTTAGGCGAACGCGTCGCCGATCCTTTGCAAATGTATCTCGCCGATATTTTCACCATCGCAGCTAACCTGGCGGGAATCTGCGGAATCAGCGTGCCGTGCGGTTTTGCCGACATGGATGGACAACGCCTGCCGATCGGAATGCAATTGTTAGGTAAGCCGCTGGATGAAGCGCGTATTTTGCAAATCGCATATGCATACGAGCAGAGCACAGACTGGCACAAGGCACGTCCGCCCACCGCCGCCAGCGCGCAAAACGAATGAGAAGCTCCTGTTTCTGTCGCCGCTATCTTTGAAAGCTAGTGTGGCATTTCGTAGGCACTTTTATGAAAGCGCAAGGACCGGCGGGCACCCTTGTGGATCAGTCCGGTGACGTATGCCGAGGAGTTGGAAGGAGCGGAGGACGTTGAGGCGGTGCGGAAACACCTGTGGCGCTATCGCTGGCAGGGGTTGCATCATGCCCAGGCGGAAACCGCCGTGGTCTTGCAGCGCCTGCGCGGCAACGCATGGGTGAAAATCACGCGTGGCAGGCGGGCGACGCCTCTGACGATGAAGGGCGCGGTAGTCGGCCATGACCCCCCAAAGCGCTCAGCCGTTTAGGCGAGGCGTATGTGCGCCACAGAGGTGCTTGATGCGCGAAAACCCGTTGCTCCTGTCTGTGCAAGGCCCTAGTTTCGGAGGAGTCAGGCCACGGTCGCTACAGCTCCTTCTCGAGCACAATCTGCGATCCCCGTTCGTCGTCCGCGGAGAACTGCACGTGCGAGAACACCCGGCGCACGAGCGCCAAGCCGAGGCCGCCTTCCTTGCGGGAGCGAGCATCCGCCTGCGCGGCCGCCTGTTCCTGCGTGATGCCCACGCCGTGATGCCGGATGATGAAGCGGATGAGGGAGGCTGAGATCTCAGTGCCGCACCAGAGCGGGCCGGGAGGTTTTTCCAGGCCGTATGCGTGCTTGATGACGTTCGTGAGGACCTCATCGCAACCGACCAGCAGCTTGAGCAGCATGTCTTCCGGGATCCCCGCGAACCGGCCCCACTGCTCAAAGAAGGTGCGTGCCGCCCGGATGCTCTCCGCGGTGCAGACAGCGGTGAATTCACGCGGGGGCGCCGTTGTGCGAACTTCTATAAGCAGGAGGGTGGCGTCGTCACGTGCGCCGCTGGCGAGATTCTTCCGCCAAGTGTCCACGATCAGGTCGAGGGCGCGTGTGTTCGTCCAATCGTGGGATTCAAGCAGGCTCACCAGCCCGTCACGGGCAAGCTGGCCGCCCGCGGCCGCGGTGGCCTCCGTGATGCCATCAGAATGCACGAGCCAGTGCGAGCCGGCAGCCAGCGGGATGGTGATGGTGTTGCAAGCGGAGAGGGGGCGCGGCCCAAAGAAGCCTTGGCGCGGACAAGCCAGCTCGCGCCACGTTCCGGTGGCATGGTCGCGGTAGAGTGGCGTGTGTTGCGCGAACGCCGCCGCATGAACCCGGCGGAGCCCGGTGTCGAACAGAAGCGCCGTGAGCGCCACGGCGTTGTCATCCGCGTGCATGGCCTCGTAGAGCACGTTGTTCAATTCGACAAGCCATCCGGCGAAGGATTCCGGCGTGCAGCGTGAGGCCGCCACCTCGATTTGCGTGGTGAGCCTCGCCATGTCCAGCGCGGCGGAGGATCCCTTGCCCGTAACATCGCCGACGCCAGCGAAGAGGAGGTGCGATTGCGGCGCGTGGAAAAAATAACAATCACCGCCGATTCCGGTGACCTGTTCGAGAAAAGCCCGAATGCGCAGCGGCCCATGCTCCGCGTCCGGCTCCGGCAGGAAGGTGGCCTGCACCTGGCGCGCAAGCTCCAGCTCGGCCCGGCGCTCGGCCTCCTGCACGGCGCGTGCCCTGGCCTCCTCCTCCGCCTGCCGGCGACCCAGTGTCACACAAACCAGCGAGCCGAAGGCCATGAAGATGCGCATGTCCTCCGCGCTGAATTGGACGCGGTCCCGCGGATTCATGGCCTGCATGACCCCGCGGCATGACGCGCCATCCATGAGTGGAATAGTTAAAAGCGCCTGGGTAGGCAGCCCGGCGTCCACTCCAATGCGCTTGTAGTGCTCGGGGTGCTGCGTGGCGTCCGCCGTGTTCACAGGCTCGCAGGTTTCGAAGACCCGGCCCGCGATGCCCTGGCCCTTCGGCAGACGCCACGGCCCCTCTTTGCGCCAGCCGCGCTGGGTGCTGTGGATGAGGAGATCGCCTGTCGCGGCATCCGGCAGTGAAATGGAGCACGCGGCGCAGCGCATCACCTCGTGCGCGCCTTGCAGGATATTCGCCAGCAGCGTGTCGAAGTCCGAGGACGCGCTCAGCGAGGCGGCGACGCCGAGGAGCGTCTCGACCAGCAAGCCCTGGTTTTTCGCGCTGGAATCTGGCGGCGCGGTGGTCACTTTCTAGCCGGCGTGGCGGATGGCCGCCGGGTTCCCGGAGCCTGATTCATCATGGTCCGCTGCTGGTCGCTCAAGCCCCAGACGAGTGCGCTGGGTTTGACCTTCAGCACCTGGATGAAACCGTTCACATTGTCGGACGCACTGCCGAGTTTTTCCGAGGCGGTGCCGAGTTTCTTGATCTGGCTTTCGCTGCGGATGACGACTTGGCCCGCCTGGTTGAGGGTCGCCGCCGTTTTCTCAAGTTCCTGGCTCGCCTTGGTCAGGGCGCCGTTGCCCTGCGCGGCGAGTTCCTCCATCCGGTGCATGGTCCTCGTGGCGACCTCGACCGCCGCGTCGCTTTTGGCGTCCAGGCCGGGCTTGATGGCATCCAGCCGGCTCAATTCGACGCCGTCGATGCGGTAAAGTCCATCTTTGTCGCCTGCCTGATGCCGGCGCACCACAGCGGCGAGCAGCTCCTTCGTGCCGGTCTGCTGCTCAGTCCGCAGGGCGATGTTGGACTGGCCCATGAGCGACTTCTCCACATACGGTTTGATGTTGGCGGGCACGTCCACCGGTTTGGTGATCTCAATGCGCACGAGGATTTTGTCCGTGGCTGCGTCATAACGCATCTTCCCGACCGCCCCCACCGGCATGCCCTTGAAGAGCACGCTGGATCCTTCCTTGATCCCGCCCACCTCATCGAAGGCCGCGTCGAAGCTAACCTTCCCGCCGAGCCCACCTTCAAAGGCGTAATACAGCGCGCCAATGAGCAGCACGGCGGACGCGATAACGAGCAGCACGAGCATCAGCTCGTAAAGGGCGCGGAGTGATTTAA
>WNFQ01010909.1_pt1 | contig 12456 bp, 8 predicted proteins | sample 5400171 | NCBI WGS metagenome assembly WNFQ01 (sample SAMN13153356, study PRJNA577476) | soil metagenome | isolation source: 20 cm soil under Madrone tree | place: USA:California | collected 2016-06-14
CCGCAGCGATGCCAAGGAAATTCCGTCTGGATGAAGTCGTCATGGTTCTAGCGGAATCGCTGGACGGCCTGATTTCTTGAAGAGAATGGCCTAATTTCTCCAAGGCTAACGTGGCAGATAGATCATGGTTGCAGTATTCTCACACAATAATGTTCTTGCCTCACCACATACTCGCGGCGAGGCCTCACCACAGCGTGCGAATACCTTTCAGCCGGCAATGGGCCCGAGCACAGCCGTCGCACATAGACCCTTACGGCGTAAAACGATCGAAACGTTGGTGTCCCCATTGTAACGATGGGTCTGTTTGACGGTGAACGCGGCTGCGAATGAATCCGAGACCTTGCAGCAAGTGTAGCGCATGCCGGCGGGCCGCAGCTGTAGTCAGCGCGCCGTGGCCAACGGACCCATCGCCACCGCTCCAACCTATTGCGCGTGGCTGCTGTCCGACAGAGCCGTCATTCACTTGGACGTCAGGAAGGCTCGGATTGCGGCGATTGTGGCGGCCGGCTCCTCTTCCATCAGCCAATGACCTGAATTTGGAATCACAAGCTCGGTCACATTGACTGCGGCGTTACGCATCACGATCGCCTCGGTGCATCCAAACGACTTCTCGCCACCTACCGCGAGGACAGGCATCGTGAGCTTCGTGGCCATGGACACCATGTTGTCCTGCGCATCCTGCCTGATGGAGCGAAACTGAGCGAAAGCCGAATGCATTGCGCCTGGCAGGGCGTAGAGCTTGGCATAGTGCTCCCGTGTCGCCTCGTCGATCTTCGACGGATCACCGGCGAACTCATTCCAAAAGCGGTCGAGATAGATGCGCTCTCGTCCCGACACGAGGCGCTCCATGTCCGGCCCGCCGAAATCGAACTGCCAGAGCAGTGGGCTGCGCACGATCTCGTCCCAAGGTGGAATTCCAGGCACCGGCGCGTCCATCACGACAAGCTTCTCGGTCTGGTCGCGATAACGGGCCGCATAGGCATAGGCGACCATGGTGCCGATGTCGTGCCCAACGATTGCTGCCCGGTCGAGGCCAAGGTGGGTCAGAACCGAACGGATATCGGCCGCCTGCGTCCGCTTGTCATAGCCGCCGTCCGGGTGGGATGACAGCCCCATCCCGCGCAGGTCCGGGACGACAACCACATGGTCGCGTGCAAGATCGGCTGCCAGAGGCACCCACATGTCGCCAACGTCGCCGAAGCCGTGAAGCAGCACGACCGCGGAACCTCGGCCACCGACGCGGACGTGGATCGTCGCGCCGTCGGTCTGAACCTCCTGTGTGCGGAATGATGTCGGAAAGCGTTGCACCTGCGCAGCCGCCGGCAGCGCAAGGGCGAGCGCACCAAGAGCGCCGATTAAGAACCTGAACATTTTCCATCTCTCAACATCGCGAGGGCGGTCGGTCAGACTGCCGCTTTCATCTCTATGTACAAACCCAAAGATAGCATTCCCGTATCGCTCGGATTAGTCTGCCTACAGCGGACCTGGATTCCGGAATATTCGAGCGATCATGAAGCTCGACGGCATCGCAACCTTCGTTGCGCGGAGATCGGATCGATCAGCGGCGCCGCGGGCCGGCCGCGATTCCCAGCCCTTGTGGGCTCAATGACATTGACGGTTCTATCAATGCGAAACATACGGCGTGGGCGAGGGGATGGGGTCTGCACCTGCAGACGCGCCGCCCGGGCCGGTCGCTTATCCACGCGTGCCGAGCGCCCGAGGAACCCTCCCCCCTCAGAACGGCAGCCCGCTCATCGCGAAGGAATAAGTGAAGCCGACGCCGAAGGTCCACTGACTGGTGCTGCCGCCCGGCCCGGTCACGATGGGTGACGCTGCGGTGGCACCCACCAGCTTGTCATATTCGATGAGGCCGTAAGTCGCCCAGGTGGGGTTGAAGCGGTACTTCACCTGCGTGCCGGCCCCGACCGCCTGCCAGCCGCCGCCGGCGTTGTACGGGGGCAGCCCAGATGCCATCGATGGACCGCCGGACAGGGTCAACGCCGGAGACAGCGGCACTACGGCATCCACAGCAAAGTTCGCGGTTGTACCGTGGGCGGCGCCAAAGCCTTGCAGCGCCTCGATACGCGTGCGCAACCATTCGACTGCCCAATAGTCGACGAAGCCGCCGACCTGAAGTGTATATCCGACGTTGCCGAGCCCGTTGAGGGATAGGCTCGCGGTCTGCCGGCGTGGCCAAATGAGCGAGCCCACCGGGCCGATGGCGAGCACGCCATTGTTGAACAGGGCAATGCCCGTTCCATCACGAGGGGAGTGGAATGGCTCCGGCTTTCCCGGGAGGTGCCGGTCGAAATAGGGGACCGGCACGATTGCCCATTGATTCGAGCCCACGTAGCGAGGAATAGCGCGGGCGTCCGCACCCAGGGTAATAATCCAGTCCGAGGGAGCCGCCTGCTCCACCGGGCGGAAGTCGAGGTCCGTCGCTCCGGCCTGAAACGCCAGCGCCCCCACCGGTAACGCCGCGAGCGAATAAAAAACATACCGCACTCCGTCGCCCCCCGCACCAACGACCCGAAGGCAATATGATATGGCTATGGCTTCGTGCGGTCCAGTTTTTTGGCTCGCATGCAGCCATATCGTTTTGGCCTTAAAGCTTTTCGTTGACCTTTATGCAGTCTTGCACTGTTTGGAGGCGATCGCAGCCTTTGATTATGGATCGCCGAAGGCAGGCAAGGGCCGAGATTCTGCATGGGTGTTGGATGGGCGGTTTCGACTTGATACTTATCACCGGCGCGAGCGGTTTTGTCGGCTCAGCCGTCGCAAAGGCGTTTCGCGAGGCCGGACTTCAGGTCCGTGTCCTGATTCGGGCTTCAAGCCCGAGAATCAACATCGACCCCTCCGATACGGTTGTCGTAGGCGATATCTGCGACCGTGACGCGGTCGCGGCGGCGCTGCGTGGCGTGCGCTATCTGGTGCACACCGCGGCCGACTACCGGCTCTGGGCCCCGTCTCCCGCCGAAATCTTTCGAACCAACGTCGAAGGAACGCGCATCCTCATGGAGGAGGCCCTGCAGGCCGGGGTAGAGCGAATCGTCTACACCAGCAGTGTCGCCACGATCGAACCATGCACCGGAGGATCGTCTGACGAAAGTCGGCCGCTTAGCGAAGACCGCGCCATCGGCCCGTATAAAAAAAGCAAGGTCATTGCCGAGCGACTGGTCGAGGGGATGGTGAGACGCTCCGGGTTGCCGGCGGTGATCGTCAACCCGTCGACTCCCATCGGTCCACGTGACGTGAGGCCGACCCCGACGGGCCGCATCGTCGTCGAGGCGGCGCGTGGGCGCATGCCCGGCTTTGTCGATACGGGCCTCAACCTCGTGCATGTCGATGACGTGGCGGCCGGCCATCTCGCGGCGCTGCGCAAGGGCGTAATCGGCGAGCGCTACATTCTCGGTGGCGAGAACGTATCCTTGCTCACTATGCTGGCGGACATCGCGCACCTCACCGGGCGTCGGCCGCCGTGGCTGCGGGTGCCCGTCGTGGCCGCTTATCCGTTTGCGGTCGCCGCCGAACTCTGGTCGCATGTAAGCGGGCGCGAGCCCTTCGCCACCCGCGACGCGCTGCGGATGGCGCGCCACCACATGTTTTTCAATGACGCCAAGGCCCGGCGCGATCTAGCTTACAGCGCGCGGCCCTATCGCGAGGGCATCGCCGACGCCATCGCCTGGTTCCAGGACGCCGGATATCTGGTTGACAGGCGGTCACGCGTCAAAAATCCGAATAGCCGCCCAACGTCACATCCGGCTGACGTGTCAGCGCGATGACCTTTGGGTCCATCAGGGCGGCGAGTTCGTCGGCGTAGCGATATCCTGGTGCACAGTTTTCGAAGCCGTCGCGTGTTGCCGGATGCAAGTAGATCTCAGTCAAACCGCTAGGCAGATGGCGAATGAGCCGGCCGAGCCTCGCCGCCGACATCGCGCCGGACCAGGCAAGGCCGAACACGCAATTCGGCGCGCGCAATCCGGCGCGGCGGACGCGCCGTGCCAGCAACCTTGTCCAGGGCGCGACGTATCCCGGAAATCCACGAGCACGCGGCTCCACTTCGGCCAGGACGGCAGCCGGCTCGTGCGGCACGCGCAGTGCGCCCATGCCATGCCGTCGGCCGATCGCAATGATGTCGTTTGCGATCAGCGGATGCAGGTGAAAGTGCTTGTGAGCATTGACGTGGTCGAGCGCAAGGCCGGTTGCATGGTAGGCGCGGAATTGCGCTTCGATCTCGTCCCTCAGCTGCGCGCGAACCGCCGGCCGCACGCATATGTCGAGCGCGAGCCGCGCCATGTCCGTACGCAGACGCCCGGTTGCATCGACGAGATCGGGCAACTCTTCCGGCGGCAGCGCCGGCGTGCCTTCGACCAGGACAACATGCAGGCCGATGCGCAGAGCCGGAAGGCGGCGCGCACGCTCAACCGCCTCCGCAGCCGCGGCGCCAGCGACCATCAGGCTTGCCGCCGTGAGGATCCCGTGCTGATGCGCCGACTCGACGGCAGCGTTGACCTCGTGCGCGAGCCCGAAATCGTCGGCCGTGACAACAAGGTGTTTCAGAGTGCGACCTCGCGTTCGCGCAGGAACCGGAAGAACTCGATTCCCTCGCGAAGCCGCCGCTTCAACATTTCAGGGCTTCGTACCATTTCGCCGACAATCGAAGCGATCTTCGGCGCCCGGAAGTAGAAGCGCCGATAGAATTCCTCGACCGATTGGAAGATCTCGGTATGGCTGAGGTGTGGGTAGTTGAGCACGGCAGTCTGGGTGCCGAGGTCGCTCAGCAATTGCGGCGTTTCATCCATGAGCCAGCCGTTGGCCAGTGCCTGCTTGTAAAGCAACGTGCCGGGATAGGGGGCGGCCAGCGAGATTTGGATCGTGTGCGGATTCACCTCGGTGGCGAAGCGGATCGTCTCCTCGATGGTTTCCTTGGTCTCGCCGGGCAGGCCCAGGATGAAGGTGCCGTGGATGACGATGCCGAGTTCGTGGCAATCCTTGGTAAACCGCTTGGCAACGTCGACCCGCATGCCCTTCTTGATGTTGTGGAGGATCTGCTGATTGCCGGACTCGTACCCGACCAGCAGCAGTCGCAGCCCGTTGTCCTTCATGACCTTTAAGGCGTCACGCGGGACGTTGGCCTTGGCGTTGCACGACCAGACAATTCCGAGCTTGCCAATCTCACGCGCCAGCGCCTCGACACGCGGCAGGTTGTCCGTCAGCGTATCGTCGTCGAAGAAGAACTCCTTGACCTGCGGAAAAGCCTTTCTTGCCCACGACAATTCTTCGATCACGTGGCCGACGCTACGGGTGCGGTAGCGGTGGCCGCCGATCGTTTGCGGCCACAGGCAGAACGAGCAGCGCGACTTGCAGCCGCGGCCGGTATAAAAGGAAATGTACGGGTGTTTGAGATAGCCGCCGAAATAGTTTTCGACAACGAGGTCGCGTTTGTAGACCGGGGTGACGAAAGGCAGATCGTCCATGTTTTCGAGGACGGCGCGATCCTCGTTGTGTACGATCGTGCCGTCAGGTTTGCGCCATGAGAGCCCCGCAATATCGGCGAGGTCGCGTTCCTCTGCGACTTCCTTGATCGTAAAATCGAACTCGTTCCGGGCGACGAAGTCGATGGCCGTCGATGCCCTCAAGCTCTCCTCCGGCTGGACGGCAACCTTTGCGCCGATCATCCCGATCTTCAGGCCTGGCTTGCGTTCTTTGAGCGCCTCCGCGGTCCTCACATCGGAAGCAAAGGACGGCGTCGATGTATGCAGCACGACAAGGTCGCGGGCGACGACCTCCCGGGCGACGTCCTCGAACGTCAGGCGATGGGGCGGCGCATCGATTAGCTTCGAGCCCTCGACAAGGGCCGCCGGCTGGGCGAGCCAGGTCGGAAACCAGAAAGATCGCACCTCGCGCCGCATTTGATACCGTGCACCCGCGCCTCCGTCGAAGCCCTTGTATGACGGGGCTTGCAGAAAAAGTGTGCGCATCATGATCGTGACGAGCTCCCTGCAGGCACCAATGTTCCGCCCGCTACAAAACGATAGCGACGGCCCTTCCATCTCGCGCTTTGGCCGAAGAAGCTCGATACGAAGACTGCGAAGGACAGCACGTCGCGAAGGGGAACCAGCCAGCACGATTGTGGCGGCAAGTTGAAGGCTCTCTCCACCTGCCGGAGCAGCGCCAGCCGGCATCCGGACGCGGCCAAGCCCAGGCCAAGAGCAGTCGCCGGCGAAAGGGATTCAGCGGCGACGCCGACCACTGCCGCAATAAGCGCCAGCGGGAAGGCGTGTGCTAGGATGGAGCTTGCGTAACCAGCGGGATCAAGACTCCTGATGGTGCGCGCCCACCTCACCTCGTGGTGCCACAGTTCAGACGCCGACATTTCTCCGCACACGTGCCCGACCGTGATGGGGGAAACGGAGATGCCATAACCCCGGGCGCGCAACGCCGCTCCGATCGCATAATCGTCTGCGAGGCAATTGGCCACACGGATGAATCCACCGATCTCGACCAGGGCTCTGCGCTTGAACGCAATCGTCGAGCCGAAGCAAGGCTGTGCCAGCTTCAGTCCCAGGCCCATGATGACGTTTGGCAGGAAGTGCGCGTTGATGCCGAGTGCAGCAAGTTGCGCCCAAAATCCGGTTACCGGAAGGCCGTGGTAGAGGCAGGTCACGGCGCCAACACCACGTTGCTCAAGCGCAGCGACGATGCGCGAGAGGTAATCCGGATCCACCCTCATGTCGCTGTCCGCCACAACGATCACATCATGCTCGACGTATCGCCACATGTTGACAAGATTGGAGACCTTGCGGTTCAGGCCGTGCATCGTTGCGTCGACGACGAGATCAAGATGACAGTCCTTATATTTCGCCCGAAGCTGCTCAACGACGGCAATCGCGTCGTCTCTCGGGTCCTGCACGCCGAGAATGATTTGAACCGCGCCCGGATAGTTCTGAGTGCAGAATGAGGCGAGGTTTTCAAACAGTCCCGACTCTGCGCCGTGCAACGGCTTGAGGATCGTTACTCTCGGCATCGATGCGCCCGGGGCGGGCAGCGCCCTGCGGGGAAACCGACTCGTCAAGAACGTTGCACAGACGAGGCAAGCGCAGCCGACCGCGGAAGCGAGCCCAACGATGATCGATGGCCAGTACAAAAGCATGTGGCGTCCCGGTGACTAATCCGACTTAAGGTCGAGTGACATTTGCGACTGCCCCGCACGGCTAGAATAGTTTGCGGTGAAACGCTTGCCTTCCAGGATCTGCAGCGCCACGAGGCCGGGCACGCCGATCACGAGATCAGCCGCTCGCTTGACGAACGACAGGGCCAATGCCTGATCAGGCGGAATTTGGAATATGCCGCAAAGAAGGATTAGGCCAGCCTCTTGGGCGCCAAGGGCGCTCGGGACGGCGAAGGCCGCGCCGCGAACAGCCTGCACGAGGCTTTCGATGACCAGCGCCTGGCCGACGGTCACCGGCAGCCCCATGCAGCGGATCAGGATCTGCACCTCGGCGACCCCGACCAACCATCCGATCATATGCACGAGGCCGCTCGCCACGAGCTGAGAGCGCCGCGCGTAAATCATCGACAGGTTCTGGTAAACCGCATCGACTGTGGCGAGCAGGCGCCAATCGCTATCACCCTTTAGGCGACTGAGCACGAAGCGGAGAATGCCGTGGCCACCGCGACGCTGCGCCACATAGAAGCCGCCCAACATCGGCGCCGCCACGGCGAGGCTACTCGCGGCAACCCCTGCGATGGTGGCATCCGATCCCAGGGCAATCAGCATGGCGATGCCGAGAGCTGCAAACAGGAATTGCGTTGCAGCCTGCATTAGAACATCGATGATGATGCTCGCCGCCCCGAGCGGGCCTGGCACGGCCCAAAATCTTAATAGCCGCGCGCCGATAATGTCCCCGCCGACCTGTGTGAGCGGGAGGAGCGTATTCACCCCCTCTCGAACGAACCTCAGCAGGAGGGTGGCGCGAAGCCGCAAGGGCCGGCTCACAGGAAAGAGCAACCACCAACCCGCCCCGGCGATGCAGACCGTCGTGGCCCGCGTGAGCACCACTAACGATGTCCCCCAGCCCACGCTCGCAACAGCGTTCGCCACATCGTCGATGCCGGACCATACGGACAGAGCGATGCAGGCCGCAATCCCGGCGGACCAAGCGACAACACCGATGGGCTTTAGCGCCCCAAAGCGCACACTCGTTCTCGACGCCATAGTTCAGTAGCCGGTCGGCTGAGGCGATTGCCGATTATGGGCTGACGGCAGGTGCCACGATCAATTCACGCCGCGTGCGGAACTGGTCCAACCTGCCCTCGCTCATCCCCGCCCGCCAAAACCGAGCCTCCCCGTTGAGACCTTTCCCATTTCGGCTGCGGGACAACAATGCGGACGGAGTCCTAAACCGGGCAGTCCTGATATTTTTCCTTCAGACGGTGCACGAAAGACACACATGGGCAAACCCACGCTGGAACCGACGCCGGCGACATCGGCGAGTTTTCTGGGCCGGGCGACCGTTATACGGATGACCTCAATCGGAGGCCCGCCCGCCTCCACAATCTCGCGCCGTGCTCTCGCAAGCCCGTATGGACGAGGCCGGCAATCATGTCTCTATCGAACCCGTGGGCGAGCACAAGCAAGTCCTCGGCGACGCCATGCGGAATGCTACCGAGCAGCTCAAGCGCACGGCGCTGTTCCGCCAACGCGCAGGACAAGATTTACTGACGATTGACCGGCATGAACCCGTCGGTCATCGTCTGCAGGAAGCTCACGATTGCATCCTCCTCCGCTTCCGAAAGGCCCAGCCGCCCCACGCGTTTTGTGTTCATGTTGGCGGTCGACTCCGGTGCGGGCCAGCACGTCGTGCCCTCGCCTGGGTCATTGGGCTGGCAACGCGGCAGGGCGTCGCGGGTATTGTAAAAATGCACGATCGCCTTCAGGCTTTTGAAATATCCGTTGTGCCCGTAGGCCTTCACGAAGTCCGAAGAGGGCCGCTTATCCACATTGCGCAGTGTCGGCACCTGAAATCGATCCTGGTTGTCCGGCGCGAGCGGGCGCCAGCGCGTATCTATCGGAGACGGTTGGCTGAGCGGGTGTCCCTTGGTGAGAAAAGCACCGACGCCGCCGTCGACGAATGACGACCCTGCCGGATTGGCGACGTAGCCACGCGCGTCGGGACGATTTTCCGTATAGAACGGAAGCCGCGGATTGGCAGGAGTTCCAATGTTGCTGGCGGTGAAGTCGGTGAAAAGCGGGTCTTCGCCTGGTCCGCCGTCGCGGTGGCAAGCGTTGCACTGCGCCTTGCCGCGGAACAGGTCGTAGCCCGCCTGCTCCTGCGGCGTAAATTGTGCCTTGTCCGCGAGCACGGCATCGAACTTCGAGGTAAAGGTTGTTACCTCGGCGGAGGCCTCGTAGCCGGCGATGGACTGCGCCATCTGATCGAACGTCGCGGCGGCCCGGCCGCGATCCACCTGGCTGAGATGTACCGGCGTTGGATCGTTGGCGGGTGGCGGGCCCGGCTGGTCACAGACCTGCTCCACGTTGTCCGGCCACTGCATTGCGAACGCCTGTTGGCCCCAAACGCTCTCGAACAGCGCGCGATACGGCCGCTGCGAGGCACGATAAACCGCGCAAGCCATCTCGGGCAGGCCCATTTCAACGGGGTTGGTCGGGGGCCCTTGGCCCTGCTCGGCGGCCGGATTGCCCAATCGCCGGCCGGTCGCACGCATGTCCCAGAAATTGCCGCCGACGAGATCACCCTGACCGGGGTTGTAATGCAGCACCGGTGACAACGGCGCATAGGCGTACGTCTGCGGCTTGCGTTCACTGAACCGCGTGCGCACCGAGCCGGGATAAGAGCCAGTGGTGCGGTTCAGCTCCGACACGGGACCAGTGAAGCCCGTTTCCGGCATGTGGCAGAAAGCGCAAGCTTCGTTGCGGTTCACGGAAAGCTGCGTGTCGAACAGCATCAACTTGCCGAGCAGCTCGAGTTGCTGGACCTGGTTGTCCGGCGGCGTGGCCAGCCGCTCGACCGCCTGCGCCTCGACGCGATCGATCTCGGCCTCGACCTGAGCAATTTCCTGTAGTGCTTGGGCCGACAGGACAGCGTCGCCTTCTTGCGCGCTCGGAACACCGCTGTGCAGGGCGACTGCGACGATGCCCGCTGCGATCGGTAACAGTGCGGACGCAAGCCGTTTTGTGCCGGTCGTGCGGTTGGGCTGTTTGCGCATGTGCAACTAACACCGGAGCTAGGCAGCGCGTTCCTTAAGGCGTTAGCTCCTGGCAAGGGGCGACATCGACCTCCGCGCTCTCACGCCCGAATCAAACTTGGGAAATCAGGCAATCAAACATCAGGCAACTACGATCTCGACTCGCATTGAGTATGTCCGCGGTGCACTGAATGGATGTCCGTGAAGCCTGTTCGATTCGTCGGCGGCGCCAATGCGCCGGCTGGTGAGGTGACCAATTACGCCCCGGAATATCAATTATCGGCGGTGCCGGCTGGCTCGCTGAGCCGGTCCGCCCCGGCGCATATATTGCCCGACCATCAGTGAACCAGCGCCTATGTCAGATGTTTAGGAAGGGCGTGGTGGCGCCACGCCCACCCTACAAAGTAGCCGAAGTTAAGTTGATGGCTACGGGACCGGAGCTGCGTACATGAAAATTACGCTAGAATACGTTGAAAACGGCGGTGATGATCGCACGACTAATGCTTGGTGGATCACCGACAAGAAAGGCAAGATCGTAGCTGTAGACGAAGCTTATCGTAAACCGCCAGAGGCCGAAGAGATAGCTCGGACTATAGCCCAAAGGCTACTCGAACTATAGCCCAAAGGCTTCAGACATGACGGGGATGCTACCCATACCCATACCCATGCAAGACAACAGACGGGCTTTGCCGCGGGGCGGCGCCGGCCCGCGGGGCAGTCGAGGATCGCTGTTGAGCGCCGGCGACTCGCCCCGCCTCGTTGCTGCAGCGCGATCCTCCAAAATGAGAGAAGCGAGAGGAACACCAGATGAGCAACCAACGACCACCGAACACGACCACGGATGCCGGTAGTCCTGTGCCCAGCGATGAGCACGCGCTCACGGTCGGCCCCGCCGGCCCCGTGCTGCTGCAGGACGCCTACCTGAACGAGAAGCTGGCCCACTTCGTCCGCGAGCGCATCCCCGATCGCGTGTACCACGTCAAGGGCGGCGGCGCCTTCGGCTACTTCGAGGTGACCGCCGACGTCAAAGAGTGGACCAAAGCCGCCTTCCTCAACAAAGTGGGCAAGCGCACGCCATTGTTCCTGCGCATCTCGATCGTGGCCGCCGACGAGGGCTACCCCGACACGGACCGCGACGTGCGCGGCTTCGCCATCAAGTTCTACACCGAGGAGGGCAACTACGACATCGTCGGCAACAACACGCCGGTCTTCTTCGTGCGTGACCCCATGAAATTCCCTGACTTCATTCACTCGCAGTTGCGTCTGCCCGACACCGGCATCCGCAGCAACAACATGCAGTGGGATTTCTGGACGCTCTCGCCCGAGTCGGCCCACCAGGTAACCTACCTGATGGGCGACCGCGGCACACCGCGCACCTGGCGCAACATGAACGGCTACGCCAGCAGCACGTACATGTGGGAGAACGCCGCCGGCAAGAAGTTCTGGGTCAAGTATCACTTCAAGAGCGAGCAGGGCGTCCAGAACTTCACCGACGCCGAGGCCAGGGCCATGCGCGCCGAGGACCTCGACTACCACCGGCGTGACCTGTGGGAGGCGATCGCCCGCAAAGACTACCCGTCCTGGCGCCTCGAGATGCAGATCATGCCGTACGAGGACGCGGCCAACTACCGTTTCAACCCCTTCGACATTACCAAGGTCTGGCCGCACAAGGACTACCCGACGATCCCCATCGGCCGGATGGTGCTCGACCGCAACCCCGAGAACTTCTTCGCCCAGATCGTGCAGGCAGCGTTCGACGTGGCGAACTTTGTCCCGGGCATCGGGCCCAGCCCGGACCGGATGGTGCTGGGGCGGATGTTCGCCTACGCCGACTCGGCCCGCTATCGCAACGGCCCGAACTATGCGCAGCTGCCGGTCAACCGGCCGCTCAACGAGGTGCACAACTACAACAAGGACGGCCCGATGCGCTACCACCACAGTGGCAGCCAGCCGGTCTACGCGCCGAACAGCTACGGCGGGCCGCGGGCCGACCCGCAGCGCTACCGCGATCCGAGCTGGTTTGTGGAGGCCGCCGAGATCATGCGCACCGCCTACGTGGCACACAAGGACGACAACGACTTCATCCAGCCCGGCACGCTCTACCGCCAGGTGATGTCGCCAACCGATCGGGACCATCTGGTCGGCAACATCGTCTGGCACCTGAGCCAGGGGGTGGAGCGCTCCATTCAGCAGCGCGCGGTCAACGATTACTTGAAGAACGTGGATCAAGACCTGGGCGCGCGCGTC
>WNFQ01007421.1_pt1 | contig 12453 bp, 16 predicted proteins | sample 5400171 | NCBI WGS metagenome assembly WNFQ01 (sample SAMN13153356, study PRJNA577476) | soil metagenome | isolation source: 20 cm soil under Madrone tree | place: USA:California | collected 2016-06-14
GATCGTAGCCACGCTCGGGCCTGCAAGCTCGAGCTCGGAGATGATACGTGCTTTGTTTGAGGCGGGAGCAGACGTGTTCCGCTTCAATTTCAGCCACGGCACCCATGACGAGCATCAGGCGCGCTACGATATCGTGCGCACAATTGAGGCTGAGACGGGTCGGCCGATCGCCGTTCTCGCCGATCTGCAGGGCCCCAAGCTCCGCATCGGTCGCCTGGCCAGCGGTCCAATCCAGTTGGCAAAAGGCGCGAAACTCCGCCTCGATCTCGACCCGACGCCGGGAACGCGGGAGCGCGTGCCGATGCCGCACCCGGAAGTCTTCGCCGCACTGAAGCCCGGCGTGCAGCTGCTGATCGACGACGGCAAAATGCGTTTCGAGGTTGACGAGGCGAGCGAAAACACTGCCACGGTCAGAATTATGATCGTCGGGCTGTTGTCGGAGCGCAAGGGCGTTAGTGTCATAGGTGCGGTGCTGCCGGTCTCCGCCATTACCGACAAGGATCGCACAGATCTCGCGTTCGCCCTGCAGATGGGCGCAGACTGGATCGCGCTGTCCTTTGTGCAGAGGCCCGAGGACTTGGACGAGGTCAGGGTTCTTGCCGGGCAGCCAGTATGGGTGATGACCAAGCTGGAAAAACCCTCCGCCGTTGAACGCCTCGACGAGATCGTCGCTCGGTCGGATGCGGTGATGGTGGCGCGCGGCGACCTGGGGGTAGAGATGCCGCCCCAGAAGGTGCCCACGATCCAGCGTCAGGTACTGCGCGCCTGCCGCCGCGCTGGCAAGCCTGTCGTGGTCGCGACGCAGATGCTAGAATCGATGATTGCCAGCCCAATGCCGACCCGCGCCGAAGCGTCAGATGTTGCCACCGCCGTTTATGACGGAGCCGACGCCGTCATGCTTTCGGCAGAATCTGCGGCGGGGATGTATCCGGTCGAGGCCGTCCGGATGATGAACGAGATCATCACCGAGGTGGAGCGTGACCCACATTACCGGCAGGCCACGGATGCGGCCCATCCGGAACCGGAAGCGACGGTTTCTGACGTGATTTGCGATGCGCTACGCCGGAGCGCCGCGATCCTGCCGGTGGCAGCGCTCGTTACCTATACGGCGGCCGGTAGGACTGCGCTTCGCGCGGCGCGTGAGCGTCCGGCCGCTCCGATCCTCAGCCTCACTCCTGATCTAGGGACCGCCCGGAGGCTCGCCCCGGTCTGGGGGATCCATGCGGTGCTGATGCCTGACTTTGGGGATCTCTCCGAGATTGTTGACAACGCGTGTGAGACCGCGCGACGCGAAGGCTTTGCCGGACCCGGCGATACGATCGCCATTACTGGTGGCATGCCCTTCGGGGTCTCGGGCGGCACCAACCTGCTTCGGATCGCCGAACTACCACGCGAGCGGATGAATGAACTACCGGGCGCAGAACCGGGAGAGGGATTATGATTGCAATCGCATCTATTCACGGGCGGGAAATCATCGATAGCCGGGGCAATCCGACAGTCGAGGTGGATGTATTGCTCGAAGGCGGCGCAATGGGCCGGGCGGCGGTGCCTTCCGGCGCGTCGACCGGCACACGCGAGGCAGTAGAGCTACGCGACGGCGACAAAGAGCGCTATGGCGGCAAGGGGGTGAGCAAGGCGGTTGCGGCGGTTAACGGCGAGATTGCCCAGGTGCTCGTTGGTCACGACGCGCTCGACCAAATCGGAATCGATCGTATCCTGTGCGAGCTTGACGGAACGCCAAACAAAAGCCGGATCGGCGCAAACGCAATTCTTGGGGTCAGCCTCGCCGTGGCTAAGGCAGCGGCGGAGTTCGTCGGCCTGCCGTTTTGGCGATATGTCGGCGGGACAGCGGCTCGCGTACTGCCGTTACCCATGATGAACCTCATCAACGGCGGCGCTCATGCCAACAACTCGATCGACGTCCAGGAGTTTATGATCATGCCGGTGGGTGCCAAGACATTCTCGGCGAGCCTGCGCATGGGCGCTAAAGTGTTCGACAGCCTCAAAAGGGCGCTCATTGACGCTGGCCACAACACAAATGTAGGCGACGAGGGTGGCTTCGCGCCCAATCTCACGAGCACCGACGAGGCACTCGCCTTCCTGGCCAGGGCTGTTGAAGTCTCCGGCCTTAAACTAGGCCAGGACGTCGTCTTCGCCCTCGACGCCGCCTCGAGCGAGTTCTTCGAGAACGGCCGCTACGTGCTGCATGGCGAGGGCAGAACTCTCGACGCCGAAGGCATGCTACGCCTATACGAGGAGATGTGCGGCCGCTACCCGATCGTCTCGATCGAAGACGGTATGGCGGAGCAGGACTGGGACGGTTGGAGGGCGTTAACCGACGCTTTGGGGCGAAAGGTGCAACTCGTAGGCGACGACATTTTCGTAACTAACAAGACGATCCTTGAGCAAGGAATTGCGAAGGGGATCGGGAACGCACTGCTCGTCAAGGTCAACCAGATCGGATCACTGACCGAGACGCTTGAGGCAGTCGACATGGCGCACCGCGCCTCATACGCCTGTGTCATGTCACATCGCTCCGGCGAGACCGAAGACGCAACCATTGCCGATCTCGCGGTGGCGACCAACTGCGGGCAGATCAAGACCGGCTCTCTGTCGCGATCTGACCGTCTCGCCAAATACAACCAGCTGCTGCGGATTGAGGAGCAACTCGGCCCAAATGCCCGCTTCCTTGGCCGTTCGGCGTTTCGGACCGGGGTGAAGATTTCCTGATCTAACACGACCTCGGAAAGGCTCTTCCATGCACAAGCTCGTTCTACTGCGCCACGGGGAATCCGCCTGGAACCAAGAAAATCGCTTCAGCGGTTGGGCTGATGTCGGGCTGACTGAGGTCGGGCTGGCCGAAGCGAAGGCCGCCGGACAGCTACTCAAGCGGGAGGGTTTCATATTCGAAGTGGCGTTTACCTCCGTTTTGCGTCGCGCCATCAAGACGCTGTGGACGGTCTTAGAGGAAACCGATCGAATGTGGATCCCGGTCCATCATTCATGGCGCCTCAACGAGCGTCATTACGGGGCGCTTCAGGGGCTCAACAAGGCCGAGACCGCGGTGCAGTTCGGAGAGGCGCAGGTCAAGATCTGGCGGCGCTCATACAACACACCACCTCCTGCGATGGAGGACGGGGACACGCGTCTGGAAATTGGTAACCCTCGCTACGATTCGATCGTTCCAGCCTATTTACCGCGGACCGAGAGCTTGAAGGATACGGTGGAGCGCTTCCTGCCCTATTGGCACCAAACCATCGCGCATACTGTCCGCTCCGGCAAAAAAACGATCATTGCGGCTCACGGCAACAGCCTGCGTGCGCTTATCAAGTACCTAGACAATATGTCCGACCAGGACGTCATCGAGCTTAACATTCCAACAGCGCAGCCCCTCGTCTACGAACTCGACGCCGAATTGAAGCCAATCAGACATTACTATTTGGGGGAGCCAGAAGTGGTCGCTGCCGCCCTCAAGGCTGTCGCCGATCAGGGAAAAGCAGATGTCGCCTGAGCCGTGTTCTATCCTGGAGATGTACGATATATGAGCCGCTCGTTGTTCGATTTAACCGGGCGCATTGCACTCATTACGGGCTCTAGCCAAGGCATCGGTTTGTCCCTAGCCCAGGGTCTAGGCCGCTCTGGCGCCTCCCTTGTCCTGAACGCGCGGAACTCCGCAAAGCTCGACAAGGCAGTTGCAGCTCTTACGGCCGAAGGCATACAGGCCGCTGCCACAGCCTTCGACGTGACCGATCCGGAGGCAGTCAGGAAGGGTGTCGACTGGGTCGAAGCTGAGATCGGCCCCATCGAAATTCTCGTCAACAATGCTGGTATCCAGAGGCGTATGCCGTTGCAGGATTTTACGGTTGAGGCGTGGCGCGAAGTGATGCGCACGAATCTCGACAGCGTTTTCTTTGTCGGGCAAGCGGTCGCTCTGCACATGATCCCGCGCGGTCATGGCAAGATCATCAACATCGCCAGTCTCCAGAGCGAGGCCGCTCGCTATTCAATCGCACCCTACACCGCCTCGAAGGGTGCCGTGAAGAACTTAACGAAAGGCATGTGCACCGATTGGGCGCGCCACGGCCTCCAGATAAACGCGATCGGCCCCGGCTACTTCGCGACGCCGCTGAACCAAGCGCTGATCGACGATCCGGAATTTGATACCTGGCTCAGGAATCGGACACCGGCTGGCCGCTGGGGGCGGGTCGAGGAACTTCAGGGTGCCGCGATCTTCCTCGCCTCCGGGGCGTCAGATTTTATCAACGGGCAAGTTATCTACGTGGACGGCGGCGTGCTGGCGACCCTATGACCATTCGACAATGTAAGCGTCCTGCCGCCGGGGACCCGCATCGCCAGGTCGTGGAGGCGCTTCCCGCCCATTCGGCTTCTTGGCAGCCTGTCAAACTTGCGCGGAGGTGTTTTGGATCGATCTAGCGCTAATGCAAGTTTTACGCTACAAGCTCGCCGCAACGCAGGAAAAGCTGATGCCGCACAAGAAATCCGAACCGCGCATCCCGGTCACCGTCACCCTCGCCGACGTTGCTCGGACCGCTGGGGTATCGCGGGCGACAGCTTCTCTGGTGCTACGCAAGAGCCCTCTCGTCGCGGCGGCAACGCGTTCCCGGGTCCACGAAGCGGTCAAGGAACTGGGCTACATTTACAATCGAGGGGCCGCCAATCTGCGGGCCAGCCGGACGCATACCGTCGGCTTGCTCATTTCCAACATCAATAACCCGTTCTTTTCCGAGTTGACGGTGGGCGTCGACGCAGCCCTCGATGCCGCAGGATACGTTGCTTTTCTGGCGAATACAGATGAATCGCTCGATCGTCAGGAACGATTTTTGAAGCGAATGCGGGAGCAGAATGTTGACGGCATCATTCTATGTCCGGCCGTCGGATCTTCGCGAGAAGTCCTTCGTCAGCTCATGGACTGGGGTGTGCCCTGCGTGCAGACACTTCGCTTCATTTCGGCGCGTGAGGGCGACTACGTCGGAGCTGACTATGAGAGAGGGCTCGAGCAGGTCACCGAACACCTGATCCGGCTCGGACACCGGCGCATTGCCCTGGTCGGTGGCGACAAGGCCCATTCCGCTACCCTCGCGCGGCGAGCGGGCTTCGCCGCGGCGATGCGTAGGCACCAGCTAGCGGACGACCTTGTTTTGAAGCTACCTCCGACCAGACGGACCGGAGTCGAGGCGGTAGGGCTACTGCTGGGCGCTGCTGACGCGCCCACAGCTGCAGTGTGCTTCAACGATGTCGTCGCTTTAGGAATGATGGCGGGTTTACACGCACGTGGGATCAGGCCCGGTCTGGATTTCGCCGTTACCGGGGTGGATGACACGCTCGAAGCCGCTTTGAGCTATCCGGCTCTCACCACGGTCTCCACTTTCTCGCGCCAAGTCGGCGAGGCAGCTGCACAACTTCTTTTTAAGCGCATTGACGACCCGGCGGGAGTTTCCGAGCGGATTGTCTTGCCAACGCGTCTCGTCGTTCGCAAAAGCTGCGGTGCGATGGCGTCAGACGCTGACACCATTCGCAGCGGCCCCTTCCCGTCTGTATCGCCTCGTCCGCCTCGAGCAACCGCGCGGACTATCACCTCGGGCAACCGCTCCTAATCTTTGGGTGATCGGAGATGGAACCGTGATCGGACGTCTCATGGCCCAGCACCGCCGGTAGAAGTTTTTCCGCTTCCGCAATCCGAGAAGTGCGCGCCGTGCCGGCCGGAAAGACCCATCCCCGCCATTCTCGACAACCGCGGAGCGTGCAGCGTCGTGAAGTGGCTGCCGATCACCGGCGAAGGACCTTCCACTTCACGCCGACGTCAGCGTCCTTGATGCACGGCTGCAAGCACCTGTGCGGCGCCAGAGGCCCAGAATCCAACAGCCTCAAGCGTCAAATGGGTTCTGCCTTATGTCCCTGATCAACTCGCCCTTCGAAGAAGAGAGCTGACCCTCGTTCATTGTACCGCGCGCGGAATCTAAGCTGGAATTTAGATCAATCCAATTTGACAAATTCATGTCAAGATAATAGACCATATATATCAATAAGATAGATTATATTGACTTTTAGATCGATCTAAATTAGAAAGCCGTGGCTCGAGTGAAAAAGGAAGGCTATGGGTCACATTGAGAGGCAGGCAGATTTTTCCGCTTATGATTGCCGCTCGCATTCGCTGCGCCTGGGCGGCAATGTCACCAGCATCCGGCTGGAAAATGCTTACTGGGAAACGCTCGGTTCTCTGGCCGCAACGCGATCTATCAGCGTCAATAAGCTCATCGCAGAGCTCTGCCAGGGAATGGTCGAAGCAAGAGGCTGCAAGGCAAACGTCGCCTCCCTGCTTAGGGTGACCTGTCTGCTATTTCTGCGCGATCGTGCATCCGACGTTGAAACAACTCAGGCACCAGGCGCAGACGCGAGCCGCCCTTTCATCGCGCCTGGCCGTGATGAACTGTACGGCCCTTCATTGACCGCATCAGATCGCCAACGCGTGGCTGCCTCATCGCCACAAAGAGGGGAGACTGTCCATAGAGCAGTTTCTCCGAATCGGAGTTGACCTCGCCAAGATAATTTTCTGCTCATGCCCTGCAGGGTGAGAACGAACAAGGCCGATTCAAGCGCCAAACAATGCGCACGTTCGCTTCACTGACAAGGCTCGTCCTTGTTGGCATGAAGGCTCGCGACCCGCATTTTCATCCGGACGTGGTTCCGCGCAAGCCAGGATATCTGACTGCGCACCGACGACAGGTCAAGCAGGGCGATCGCTCATTTCCGATGAACAGGGGATTTCAGCGTCCGCGAGGCGGAGCGCATCATATTGCGGCGCCTCGAGCACGCGAGTGCGCAGCTCCGCGCGTCGCCTTTCCTCAACTTTCCGGTCGAAACCGTAGCGCAGCTTGCTATCCGAGCGAGATAGCGACCTCGCGCCTGCACTACGGCCTATTGCACCTTCCAAACTGCATCATCGTCTCGAATACAGACATAGTGCTGGAGCATAGCGTCTTTGGGTCGTCTAAAGAGCTACGGGGTCCCGTGAGTATCGGCGGCTTGTCCATGAAACGTCAATTCCCTCGCCGCCCGGCCTCCGTCTGCGAGCGCGCCGACACCTTAGCACTACTTCGGCAGATTTATTCACGCCGCTGCTTTTCGGTGATTTGTCTTCTGCAGTGAGTGTATCGCTGAGTTGGCGGTCGAAGAATGAGATCGACGATGGCGTGGCGTACGACCGGCAAGCTCGGTTGAGGCGATGGACCGTTGATTCTTTTTTCCGCCGCCCGCGAAGTGCCATCGCAAAGTCGATGTAATAATCGCATACTACATATACTTGGACGTAGTACCGTATTACTACGTCCCATAGTGTGATTGCTCGATGTATATTGGCATAGCGCAGCTTACACTCATTTATTCTTCAAACCAAGATTGACAAGGTTCGAAAGTCGGCGAACATTGGTCGACAAAGAGCAGCGGCGCCTTCCCTCTCAGGAAGTGCAGAACCCGAGGCCATCGGAGGATGCGTGATCTCTTTCAGCTCAAACTGGCACTTGGCCGGCCGTCGCCGTGCAGGCCAAACGGAACGTGACTTGGATCCCGTTCTCTTCTCGCTATGGATTTTCCATCTCCGGAAGGTAGTCCCTAGGCGACATTTGCGCGGGGCATGTGGCGACGTTGTTTTGTGTCGGCATCAACTTCGTCGAGCGGGGCACGGAGGAAACCGTAGTATTGCCAGGCGTCGGCGCCATCGGCAAGTGACTAGCATGCTGTGCCAACAACAACGGTTTCACGCGCAAGCGCTAAACCGCGCTAGTTCTGCTTTGACGATGAGAGAGGCGTAGCGATGAGGCCGGAGATCCTGCTTATTGAGCCCATGATAGCTCCCATTGAAGCCAGCTTGGATGCGAACTACCGCGTACATCGGCTCTTTGAGGCGCAGGACCAACCGGCCTTCATCAACGCCGGTCGATTTGAAGCTCTGCCGCTCTCGGGGTATTCGCGTCACTACTACGCCAGGGGTGCTGACGGAGGACGTTGCTGACTTGGCCTTAGGACTGACTCTAGCTGTTCTGCGCCGCCTCGTGGTCAATGATCGCTTCGTTCGACAGGGGCTTTGGTTGAAGGAAACTCCGCCGTTGGCCCGTAAAGTGACGGGCAAGCGAATCGGCATTTTTGGCCTCGGTCAGATCGGCCGCTCGATAGCGCGTCGGGCGGAAGGATTTAACATGATCATCCAATACACAGACGTGCGTCCGATCGAAGGCGTGTCCTACCAGTACGCCGCCTCTCTTACGGAACTGGCGCAGATGAGTGACATACTTGTTATCGCAGCCTCTGCTGGTCCATCGACCAAAGGAATAGTTGACCGCGCTGTGCTGGATGCGCTGGGATCCAGTGGGGTCTTGATCAATGTCGCGCGGGGCAGCGTCGTAAACGAGGCTGAGCTCGTCGCGGCATTGAAAGAGAAGCGTATCGCGGGCGCGGGCCTCGACGTCTTCGCAGAAGAGCCGCGCGTCCCCGAGGTGTTGTTCGATTTAGATACGGTTGTGCTCGAACCACATCAGGCGAGCGCTACGGTGGAGACTCGCATGGCGATGGGTCAGCTGGTTGTTGACAACGTGGCAGCGCATTTCGCCGGCCAAGCCCTTTTGACCGCCGTCATTTAGCTAGGGCGGGTTCATGAAGCGGCGCGCACCGAAGGCAGAAAGGAAGTTAGGGCAGGCCACAAGCTTGATTGATGTTGACCACTTGGACCCTAGTACAATCAGAAACGGAGTCAGGTCTTGAATTACACGTTTCAGTTCCGGGACGTCTGGAACTCATTCGATGAGCTGTTGTGGGGCGCGTGGCTCACGGTCCAGTTGTCAGCAGAGGCAATGGCGTTTGGCTTACTAGTGGCTGTCGTCTGTGCAGTTGGAAAGACGGCCGGCCCAGCCCCCGTGCGGTTCCTCGTCAATATCTATATCGAGGTCATTAGAAACACGCCGTTTCTGATTCAGATCTTCATCATTTTTTTCGGATTCCCCGCGTTCGGGTTGCGGTTGTCTTCGAACCAAGCGGCGCTGTTAGCGATGGTGGTCAACGTTGGAGCCTACGCCACTGAGATCATCCGTGCGGGTATCGAATCCATTCAAAAGGGGCAGATCGAAGCGGGATTGGCGCTTGGGCTCAAGCGGGGCAAAATCTTCCGCTACATCGTTTTGAAGCCTGCGCTGAAAACGGTGTACCCAGCGCTGACTAGTCAATTCATCCTCCTCATGCTGAGCTCCAGTATCGTGTCGGCGATTTCGGCGGAGGAACTCGCATCGGCCGCCAACAATCTGCAATCGCGCACGTTCCGCAGCTTCGAGATCTACATCGTCGTGACCGCGATGTACCTGGTGCTGTCGCTCATGTTCTCGACCGTCTTTGCCGCCATCAACCGGATGGCGTTCTCCTATCCCGACCGCCGCTAGGAGCCCGCCATGATCCGCCAATTCGGCGTCAATGATCTTTGGTACATCGTCTTCGCCCTGCAGTGGACTCTGGCGCTGTCAACGATGGCCTTTGCCGGTGGCGGTGTGTTTGGCCTGCTTGTCGCGCTGGCGCGCACGTCGGACATTAAGTCACTACGGGTCTTATCCAATAGCTACATCCAGCTGTTCCAGGGCACGCCGCTGCTCATGCAGTTGTTTCTCGTTTTCTTCGGTGCCAACGTGTTTGGCGTAAACATCAACCCTTGGGTGGCCGCTGCGATCGGGCTGACGCTTAATGCTAGCGCTTTCCTTGGTGAGATCTGGCGTGGCTGCATCCAGGCGGTGCCGCGGGGCCAATTCGAAGCCTCAAGCGCGCTCGGCCTCAAGTACCTCAACACGATGCGCTGCGTAGTATTGCCGCAAGCGTTCAGGATTTCGGTGGCGCCGACCGTCGGATTTCTTGTTCAGTTGATCAAGAGCACATCGCTTGCGGCCATCATCGGGTTCACCGAGCTGACGCGGGCAGGACAAATCATCAACAACGCCACGTTTCGACCGTTTCTTGTTTTCGGCATCGTCGCCGGCATCTACTTCGTCATTTGTTGGCCATTGTCACTTCTCAGCGGGAGGCTCGAACGGCGCTTGGCCGTGGCGACGGCACGCTAAGAATTCGCCTAGCACTAGTCACAGATCACACCAAGAAGGAGAGGATCGTATGTCTCGCGCATCTCTGGCTCATTATCTCCGCACGCTCGCGGTCGTTTCTGTCGGGATTGTTACCGCATTCTTCATGGTCGAGCCCCCAGCCAATGCCCAATCGATCGATGACATCGTTAAGAAGGGTAAGCTGACCGTCGGTGTTTTGATCGATGTGCCACCGTTCGGCATGTTGACCGACGGGAAACCCGATGGCTACGACCCAGACGTTGCGAAACTTATGTCAAAATATTTGGGTGTCGAGGCAGAGATCGTGCCCATCACAGGCCCCAATCGCATTCCTTACCTTTTGACAAATAAAGTCGACATTCTGATTGCAGTATTCGGCATTACACCGGAGCGTGCGAAGCAGGTCATGTTCTCGATCCCCTACAGCACTATTGAGATCCAGCTCTTGGCGCCGAAGAAAACCCCCATCAGCAAGATGGAGGATACAGGCAAGCTGAAGGTGGGAGTCGCTCGAGCTAGCACGCAGGACACGGCGCTGACGTCGTTGCTGCCGAAGGGCACGCAGATCTTGCGGTTTGATGATGACGCAACGGCCGCGCAGGCGTTTCTCTCGGGACAGGTCGACGCCCTGGGCACCAACAATGTGATCGGACCACAGCTCGCGGCAGCGAATCCAACGATGGAAATCGAGAAGAAACTGGTGCTGCGCAGTCAGTATCAGGGCATCACCGTGCGCCGTGGTTCAAGCGACTTGCTGCAGTGGATAAACACTTTCCTTTACTTCATCAAGAACAACGGCGAACTCGACGCTATCAACAAGAAGTGGTTCAATGAGCCGCTGCCTTCGATGCCGACGTTCTAATTGTTGCAACGAGAGCGCGCCCGGCAATGGCGGTGCGTCTACCTGTGGTGACTCTTGCGTCGCGTACCAACAAAGCTAGGACCCTTATTCCCGATTTGTCAGGAACAAGCCTACCGCACCGGAGGGAAACAAGTGCCGGTGTCAAAATGTTCGAACTTTGAAACTAAGGGAGAGAGATACCGTGACCGACAAGGATTCCGGAATAACCGCTGATCATGTGGTTCCTCATCGGGTGTCACAAGAGATCATCATCGCGATAGAGGACGTGCAGAAGTGGTATGGTGACTTTCAGGTACTAAAAAATATAAACCTGACGGTGAACAAGGGTGAGCGCATTGTGGTGTGCGGTCCGTCCGGATCAGGCAAATCAACTTTGATTCGATCCATCAATCGACTTGAGCAGTATCAAAAGGGTCGCATCATAGTCGACGGTATCGACCTCGGTGCTGGCGGAAAGAATATTGACGCCGTGCGCGCCGAGGTTGGGATGGTATTCCAGCAGTTCAATCTCTTTCCCCACTTGACGGTGCTGCAGAATTGCATGTTGGCGCCCATGAAGGTCCGCGGCGTGAGTAAGTCAGTTGCCGAGGCAACGGCGTTGAAGTACTTGCAGCGCGTGCGTATCCCCGAACAGGCAGGAAAATATCCGGCGCAGCTTTCCGGTGGGCAGCAACAGAGAGTAGCCATTGCTCGAGCCCTGTGCATGACGCCGAAAATCATGCTTTTTGATGAGCCGACCTCGGCGCTCGATCGAGACCATGATCAGCCTCGCCGAGGATGGTATGACCATGGTGTGCGTGACCCACGAAATGGGGTTCGCGCGCAGTGTCGCTGATCGCGTGATTTTTATGGATCGCGGCGAAATTGTCGAAATGGCCAAGCCGGAAGAATTTTTTGCCAACCCAAGGAATGAGCGCACGCGGAATTTCCTTGGGCAAATACTCCATCACTAGAAGATCATGAATTGAAAAGCGGTCTTTGGCCGGTCTGAAAGACGGGATGACGACCATGGCTGTCGGATTTGGTTTTTGCGGCATTCCTGATCTTTTGATCGAGGCGATCCGTGAGACTGGCGTCACCGGGCTGACGGTTATTTCCGATAACGTCGGTGGGAACGACGGCGACACGAATTCAGACTCAGCATCGCCGCGATTTGCGCCGCGGTCCGACCGTTCGCCCAATGCGTCGGGGCTACGTTTGAAAAGGTGAGGGAACAATGCCTGACAAAAGCGCGTTAATTTGCGTAGGGAGTTGTGCGAGAAGCAGCTGCGGCACAGCGGCTTCTTGCCATGAAGTCGGTCCCGTGAGCGGGCGATCGATGTCCGCGAAGTTGCGCGAGGAGGACATCGACGTGCTGGGAACCGCTTGCGGCAGCGCGACATTCCGGGGTTTCGCGCGTCCGCGCATTTTCACGACCAAGGCAGGGCACCATTGCTTTCCGCAATCAATAACTTGCATGACCGCGTCGATGTTGCACTGAGA
>WNFQ01003557.1_pt1 | contig 12449 bp, 14 predicted proteins | sample 5400171 | NCBI WGS metagenome assembly WNFQ01 (sample SAMN13153356, study PRJNA577476) | soil metagenome | isolation source: 20 cm soil under Madrone tree | place: USA:California | collected 2016-06-14
TTCTCGCGCTCTCCATGATGGGCAGCGCGCGCGCCGAAGATGCGCCGCAGCCGCCCCAGCAACCGCCCGCCGCAACGCCCTCGGCACAAAAATCCGGAGCAACGGGCGAACACAGTGGCGCTACCCCGAATTCGCCGGCCGCCCCGGAGCAGCGCCGCTTGCCGCCGGATTCCACCACCAAACAAACCCTGGTGCTTCCCGGCCGCACGCTCGCCTTCACGGCCACCGCAGGGTCGATCCGCCTGTTCAACGACAAGCGGGAGCCGCAGGCCGATATCGTCTATACGGCCTATCGGCTGGATGGCGCCGAGCCGACGACCCGCCCCGTGACTTTCTTTTTCAACGGCGGCCCGGGGGCAGCCTCGGCCTATTTGCAACTCGGCAATGCCGGACCCTGGCGGCTGGCCATCAACGCAGATGCGCCGATTTCCTCCGCTTCGCCCGACCTCCAAGCCAATGCGGAGACCTGGCTGGACTTTACCGATCTCGTCTTCATCGATCCGGTCGGCACCGGCTATAGCCGCTTCGTCGCCACCGGCGAAGACGTGCGCAAGCGCTTCTTTTCGATCGACGGCGACGTCAACGCGATCGCAGTGACGATCCGCCGCTGGCTGGAAAAGTACGATCGGTTGCTGTCACCCAAATTTGTTGTCGGCGAAAGCTATGGTGGCATCCGCGGCCCGAAGATCGTTCGCGAATTGCAAACCCAGCAGGGCGTCGGGGTAAGTGGTCTCATTCTGATCTCACCGCTCCTCGACTTCCGCGAATTTTCGGGCTCCAGCCTGCTGCAATATGTGTGGAGCCTTCCGACCATGGCGGCGGTAGCGCGCGAGGCGAAAGGCTCCGTTACCCGGGCCGACGTCGCCGACGTCGAAAGCTATGCGCGGAGCGATTTCTTAAGTGACCTCATCAAAGGGCAAGCCGATTCCGAGGCCACCACACGCCTGGCCGACAGGGTGGCGCAATTGACAGGGATCGATCAGGCCGTCAGTCGCAGGCTGGCCGGGCGCTTCGATGTCTCCGAGTTTCGCCGCGAACTAGACCGGCGCAACGGCAAGGTGAGGGGACGCTACGATGCATCGGTCTCAGGCTTCGATCCCTATCCGGACTCGAGTTCTCATCATTTCGACGATCCATCCGGCGAACCCCTGATCGCACCATTGACCAGCGCCGCGGTCGACCTCACCAAACGCAAGCTCGATTGGCAACCGGACGGACCCTATGAGCTGCTTAGTCGCACGGTCGAAAGGTCCTGGGATTTCGGGCGCGGCCTAAATCCGCCCCAGTCGATCTCCCAACTGAGGGAGATCCTTGCCTTGGACCCAAAACTGAAGCTGCTGGTAGGCCATGGGCTGTTCGATCTCGCCACGCCGTATTTCGGCACCAAAATCCTGCTCGACCAATTGCCGGCCTACGCTTCGCCGGAGCGCGTCAGGCTCGTGGTGTATCCGGGCGGGCACATGTTCTATTTGCGCGACGCTTCGCGCCAGGCCTTCCGCGCCGAGGCCGAGGCGCTGATGAAGTGAGAGCCGGTCAAAACAAAACCGGCGCAAACCTTAAGGTTTGCGCCGGCTAATTTGCGTCAGTGAACTCAGTAAACGAGGCCAGTGCCGGGCGGTTTTTCGAGAGCTGCGGCGAGCGAGCGATATTCCTCGCTGTTGGTGCCGGCCAAAGCGGCAATCCGGTTCAGGTGGTATTGCGCCTGTTCGCGGTTGCCCTGTTCGACCTGCCACAACCCGTAATACTGCCAGGTCTTGACATGGTTCGGGTCCGCCTTCAGCGCGCGCTCGTACCAGATCTGCGAGACCTTGTAGTCGCCGAGCTTGCGATAGGAATAGCCGATCAGGTTGGCGACGGCGGCGCTGTCGTCGTGACCAAGCGCCTTCAGCTGCTCGATGGCGGCGGCATAGTCGTTGCGGTCATAGATCGTGGCATAGGCGGCGCGGTAATCCCGGGCAAACGCCGCGTCCTTGATGCTGGGGGTGACTTCGCTGGTCTTCTTCTTTGCCTTCTTGCCCGAAGATGCTGGCGGAGGCGCGTCGCTGTCGGGCGCGGCGTACGCCTTGACCACGGGCGCAGCGACCAGTGCCATCGAGAACATTGCCAGCGTCAAAACCCTGATCGCGAATTTGCTCATGCATCTCTCCTGATTTCTGATCGGGCGATCCTATACCGGAACCCGCTAATTTGAACCCCTACAGGTTCCAAACATTCCCCGGCGATCATCCTTATTTTCAGAGGATTTTGGCACTCTTGCACGATATGCAGACGGGAACATGACGAACCTGTCATCCAGATGAACGAAGGCCGTCCGCCTGCTTCAGGGTGGGTTCAGCGCGCCACACGTAAGATCGTCGCCATGATCGACGAGCCCGGCCAATCGACCGGCCATCTCTCGATCCCCTTTGAAGAGGAGACGACCATGTTGAAGACAATTTCCGCTGCGTTGCTCGCAGTTTCCGTCGTTGCCGCACCCGTCATGGCGGCTGGTTCCAGCAAGACCACCCAGGCGCCGGCCGCAAAATCGGCGCAGGTGAAGCCGAACAAGCTGAATGCGAAAATGAGCAAGCCTCATGTCAAGCACGTTCGCCATCCTAGCGCCTCCAAGAAGGTAAGCACGATCAAAACGCACCAGACGAAGGCGACAATCAAGCACGCGCCCACCACCAAGCGCGGCTGACCCCAATCCGCGGGCGCGTTCGACCACTGCCGCTCCCAGCGGATACCAGGCCCGGCTCGCGCCATTGCTTCCCCAATGGCTGCGGGCCGGCGCTGTTTTTCAATAAAAGTTGACGTCGGTTTGATATCCCAGTTGCCAATTCCATTTCCGCGGCCGGCGGTCTAGGTTCGACGTATAGGGGCAATCGACTTAAACGAGTTGCAATTGGGGATATCGGCAACGCACGCAGCGATCCTGATGCTGCCGATCGCGCTCACGGCTTGCGCCGGCAGCGATGACAGCAGAAGCATCGCCTATATCGACGATCGCGGCGTCGCCAGCCAGCCTTATCCCGACAATTACCGCGCCGAACTGCTGGCGTTCATGAAAACCTATCTTAATGATCCACGCGGCGTACAGGACGCCGCGATGGCCGAGCCGGTGCAGCGCACCGTGGGCGGACGCTTGCGTTATATCAGCTGCCTGCGTTTTACCCCTCGCGAATCCGACGGCGGTTACCGCGAGTTGCGCGAACGCGCCGTTCTCTACGTCAATGGCCGGCTCGACCGCGTAGTCGAGGACGCCCGGGATGTTTGCGCCGGCGCGGTCTATGCGCCGTTTCCGGAGTTGGGAAAGCTGACGCGTTAGCGCTCGGCCGCGCCTGTCGGCCTCCCGCGATGATCGCGCCCAAGAACAATCACCCTTGATCAGGTTTGATCAAGCTTGATCTCCGCTCGATGCGGCAATCGTCCACTATCAACGCGCGCTAAAGTTGCGTCGAGCCGCCGCCCGCTATCGCACCAATATCTGTCGATACAGACTATCATAACGCTTTGATTCGCAAAGGACGGCATGAACATTGCTTAGGAAAAAATCGGGACTGGCTTTGACATTCAGGAGCGTGGCAAATGAAACGCATCGTGTTTGGTCTGACCCTTGGTGTGATACTTCCTTGCCTTGTTGGCAGCCTCGCAGCTCGCGATCTCGACGGCCGCTACGCCAATTCACCGCTAAAATCCTGGTTCGATCGCCTCGCGAGCGGCAAAGGACTTTGCTGCTCGATGGCGGACGGTGAAAGCGTCGCAGATCCGGATTGGGAGTCCAAAGACGGCCACTATCGAGTCCGCCTTGAGAACGACTGGATCGATGTTCCCGACGACGCCTTGATCACCGAACCGAACCGGGCAGGACGCACGATGGTTTGGCCGATGCGGTTTAACGGTGAAATCTCAATCCGGTGCTTCATGCCGGGCAGCATGAGCTAGGCGCACGCGTCTATCGTGAAGTTCAAAACGGTCCGTCCCATCGAGGCGGATCGAGCGGTGTAGCTTCCGATGCCATGCGGCGTCATCGCCGGTGAAGCCGACATGTCCGATTTCTTCCGGCGACATTTTCCGGTCCCCCGAGGGTTTCCTGGTTGGGCAAACCTGTGCGGCAAAAACCGATCACTTTTCAGCGAGCGGTGAACCTGGACGTAGCCTTTGGCGACCCAGCACATAGCTGCGAAGGCAGCGCTTGGGCTGAAGATCGATTGGTCAGGGAACAAAACGGGGTTGTTGCGGACCGTCACAGTTACGAACGACCCCCGCTAGGGCATTGCCGCCAAGCAACCAAATTGAGGCCACGTTGTTTGACGAGGGTCACACAACGATGATGAATGGGGACCTCTCATGAAGAGAATTTTGCTGGGCGCAGCCGCCATTGTTACCTTCGCAGCGCCGGCGTTAGCGGCCGACATCCCGCCGCGCACCTACACCAGGGCTCCTGCCTATACGGCGCCGCAAGTGGTTTACAACTGGACCGGCTTCTATATCGGCGGCCATCTAGGCGGCGCGTTCGCAGGCGACAATAGCCTGGAGGGAAGCGGCGGCCGGTTCATGGGCGGCGTACAGGGTGGCTTCGATTACCAGTTTGCAACCAACTGGGTGGTCGGTGCCGAGGCCCAGTACAGCTGGCTTTCCAACAACAACAATGGCGTGCTTTTCCCCGGCAGCACTCTTGTGACCGCAAACAACAACCAACTTGGGTCGGCCACTGGTCGGCTCGGCTATACCTGGGGCCCGGCACTGCTGTACGCAAAGGGCGGCTACGCCTGGCGCGACAGCAACAATATTGGCGTCAGCGTTGCCGGCGTACCGGCCGGGTTTACTACCGATGGCACCCACAAAGACGGCTACACCGTCGGCGCCGGTCTTGAATACATGTTCGCGCCGAACTGGTCCGCCAAGGCCGAATACCAGTACTACAACTTCGGCACCACGACGTTCACCGGTGGACCTGCCCCGATCGTGGGCACCCACTTCCGGGACGACGAGCATAGCGTCAAGGTCGGCGTAAACTATCGCTTCGGCTGGGGTGGCCCCGTGGGTACGCGGTATTGACAAGGTCTGCATAGCCAGGAAAAGGCCGGCATGAAGCCGGCCTTTTTGTTGGCATAAGTCATCCCGGGTTGCGCAGAGGCCCGCTCCGCATCGGCATTGTGCGCCCACCGTGGCCCGACAAAAATAAAATTTCGGCCGCCACGGAACTTCCGCTCGCATCGGTTATTATGGTGCGGCCGGTTGATGGACAACGAACATGCGTGCCTTGTTGCTGGGAGTGACTTTATCCGCGATTGCGCTGCCCTGCCTTGCAAAAACAATCCTGAAATCAGAACCCCTTGTGCTTGCACCCTATGAGGTCGCCTTTGTGCAGGACGCCTCGTGTCCGGCGGGGAAGGTGCTCAAAGTCACTGGCGCGATAAGGGGACTGCACCGCAAGAAGGCCTGTGTGACCTTGGCCGCCGAGCAGGCCTCGCTAGCGGTGGCGACGCCGTAATCCAAAAGCTCGTTCCGGGAATGTGCCCTCACGAATGCAGCTGGAAGTCCAGTTCGGCTTCGCGCTCGGCGTCGGCCTGGTTCTTGGCGGGATCCTCCTGGGGGTCCGGCCGGCAGGGCTTGATCTCGTAGTCGTTGTCCAGCACCGGCCGCGGCGCCGGCTTGTCGTCCTCCGTCGCCACGTCGACCACGAGACCGCTGAGCCGGGCGTGCTTCCAGACGTCGGCCTCGGTGGGATAGGCCTTGCTCAACTTGGCGTCATTACTGAAAAGCGCGTAGGGCATTGAAATTCCTCCCGCAAACCACCTTAACGCGCTTGACCGGGTGAGGTTTCAGCGACGCAGGCGCCGGCGCTTCACACCCGAGTGAAATCCCGGCCTGTGGCCGCCGGGAGCCTTTTCCGGCCTGAATCCCTGAGTCGTAAACGAGTCCTGAATCGGGCGAAAAATATCGTGCGAGACTCCCGGACCAGAATCGCCCGATGTTTTCGCCACGATGAGAACCACCCTCAAAACCTCCGGCGAACGAGTGCACATCGCGCTCACTGTGGGGCTGCTGGCGGCGTGCGTGGCCAATCTGATGCTGGTTTGGGGTGGTCTTAGCCGAACAAAGCTGATCGCGGGGCGTTATCAATGATGCGCCGGCGCAAGTCACCATTGACCGGTCCGATGAGCGTGCAGCCTGCCGAGCACGGCTCGACAAGGGCTACCCCATTGCAGCCGATGATGCCAACGACCGGCAACAAACCAAAGAAGGCACCCGCTGCAAAGAGATCGATAAGGGTGGAAGCGGTTCGGGCAGCGAAAGCCAGATTGATGCGGCGCGATTCCCTGCGCAAGCAACGGCGAGCCCAGAGGGACGTTCGTCTTACGTCGGCAATGCGCCCGGAGGCGGGGCGGTGAATTGCTTCCGGGAGAGTAGGCCTGGAACACGGTGCCTGGTGCCGGTTGAGAGGATTGAACTCCCGACCTTCGGTTTACAAAACCGCTGCTCTACCGCTGAGCTAAACCGGCGAATTGAACTTTACTTCGGGGCCGACGAAATCCCTGGATTCCGCCGATCTTGCGGCCGGTCGAATATCAGACTTGCCCGCAAAGGGCCAGAACCCTCGCGGTACCTTGCGATTGCCTTCATTTGGATCTCCACGCATGAAAAAGGGCGGCTTGCCGCCGCCCTTTTCGGTTTCGTTAGGGATGCCTATTGGCAGATGTGCCGTGCTCCGTCTTCGCCCATGAAATAGGTGCCGGGCTGGCAGACGAACCAGCTGCGGGCGTAAGTGCCACCGTACCCGCTGCCCCAGCCGTTCTGGAGCTGGTAATCGCCGGTGTAGGGATTTCCAGGCCCCTTGTTCTGGCAATTGGCGTTCGGATAGAACTGGGCGCAATAGCCGGGATCGGTGATCACCTGCTGCGCCATCACGGGGCTCGCCAGCGCCGATGAAAGGATCGCAGCGGCAGCGCCAAAAAGTTTGAGTTTCATCATGCGTTTTTCTCCGTTGCAGGAATGGTGCGACGACATACAGCTAGGCGCGCGCCCGAGCGGACGCTCCGATTTTTCTCCTTACGCGATTCAATCCAGTGTGATGCTATGAAGTAGCCGATTCAAACGGATGTGAAGCATCCGCAAACAAGAAGGCGGCCGTCATCAGCCATCGTCCGGGAATGACGGCGTTGTTGCTTTGCTCCTGGCAATGATGAGAGCTACAGTTGCCAGCCACACGATGAGGCGAGCGGGGGCGCATGTTCGGAATTTTAGGACTGGGGTTTCTGCTCGGTATGCAGCACGCACTCGAGGCCGATCATATCGCCGCGGTGTCTAGCATCGCCGCGCGCCGCACCCACTTGGGCGACATTGTCAAACACGGGCTGACCTGGGGCCTCGGCCATACCCTGACATTGTTTGTCTTTGCCGGGGCGGCAATTCTGCTCGGGCGCGCCATCCCTGAACACTTCGCACAGCCGCTAGAGACCGCCGTCGGCATCATGCTGCTCGGTCTCGGCGCCCATGTGCTGTGGCGGCTATGGCGCGACCGCGTGCATTTTCACAAACACCGTCACGACGACGGCACCGTCCATATCCATGCGCACAGTCATGCCGGCGAAACCGTCGCGCATGTCGGCGCCACCCATGCCCATGCCCACGGTTTTCGCTGGCGCACGCTGCTGGTGGGACTGATGCATGGCATGGCCGGATCGGCGACGCTGTTGGTGCTCGCGGTATCGCAAGCCTCCAGTCCCGCAATCGCTCTCGGCTACATCGCGCTGTTCGGGATCGGCTCGATGGTCGGGATGGGCGTGCTGTCGACGGTGATTGCGGTACCGCTCGTGGTCTCCGCGCGTTGGCTGACCTGGGCCAACGGCGGCTTGCAGGCCAGTGTCGGCATCGTCACCATGGCGATAGGCGTCATGACGATCGTTGCGACGGTGTCCGCGTAAGGCAGGGTGCAGGTTAACATTTCCTGATTGCGATCGCTTGCAATTGAGCGAGCGCCGATGCCCGCGCGTTAGGCTTACCGGCACTTTGGTCAACGGCTTTAACCTTTAGGGTCGCGCGGTCGGTTAGGTTACCCGCGAGAAACCGGAAGCACGAAACCATGCGCGCTGGCTTGGCCCTCGCGATTTTGATCGGAACGACGCCAGCGGCCCTCGCTGGCGGCGGCTTCGACATCGTGATTCCGGGCCGCCCCGGCGTGCCCATCATCATTAACGGCATCGACGCCTCCTATGCGGTGATCGAAGGCGAATGGGGTCTCGGCCGGGGTGAGCAGGTGCAGCCCACGATCTACGGCGGCCGCTACGTCGATTTCGGCCCCAAGGTCGGCCATTACTATCCGAGCGCCGGCCGTGTGCCGGGCTACGGCCGCCTCGAAATCGAACCGCCGGCCAACCGCGAGCTGCCGCCTCGCGCCCCACACTTCCATCACTCATGGTCGGCGCAATCCGCTCCGCTGCCGCCGCAGCTCGACGTACCCTATTATCCGCCGCCGATAATCTTCGCGCCGCAAGGCGGCGATTTCCGCAAGCCGCACGATCTGTCAGGGCCGTCGCCCGAGCTTCATGACCGAACACCCCGAAAGCTTCCACACTGAACCCAGGCCAACAGGAACACTTCGACAGGAGAGAGCAATGCGTCAGACGATTTTGGGAGTGCTTGCGGCGTGCGCCGTGGTGATTGCCAGCGCGGCGCCTGCGATGGCATGCGGATGGTACGGCTGCTCGCCCTGCGGGCCGGCTTATGTCAATCCATGCGTGGCGTCTCCGGTCTACGTTTCCCCCGCCCCGGTCTACAGCTATTCGGGCTGTGACTTCGGCTGCGGTGGCTGGGCCTATGAGCGGCTGCCCGATCCGGTGCATCAGTATTATTATGTTAACCAGGGCCCGACCTATAGCGGCCCCGGCAACTTCGCGCCTTATCCGAGCTATCAGGAAAGCGCGTTGGGCTGGGATGGCTATCGCCGTCACCGCCGGCCCCATGTGCTGCGCCGCTATTACTGATCGCCGCATCGACTGACAGATCCTAGCCGCCCGTTCGCATCATGCGAGCGGGCGTTTGCCTTGCGCCGCTCAACCCATCACCCCGAGCTTGCTGGCGCCGATAAAGAGCGCCAGCACCGCGGCGTTCGAGACGTTGAGGCTCTTGATTTCGCCGGGCAGGTCGAGCCGCGCCACCACGCTGCAGGTCTCGCGCGTCAATTGCCGCAAACCCTTGCCTTCGGCGCCGAGCACCAGCGCCAACGGCTGCCGCAAGGCGACGTTGCCGAGATTTTCGCTGCCGTGGCTGTCGAGCCCGACCGTCATGAAGCCCTGGTCGTTCAACCCGGTGAGCGCGCGCGCGAGATTTTGCACCGTGACCAGGGGCACCAGCTCGAGCGCGCCGGAGGCGGCTTTCGCCAGCACCCCGGTCGCCTCCGGGCTGTGACGCGCGGTCGTGACGATGGCCTGGACCGCGAACGCCGCCGCCGAGCGCATGATGGCGCCGACATTGTGCGGATCGGTGATCTGGTCGAGCACCAGCACGATGCCTTGCTGCGGCAGCGTATCGATATCCGGCGAGGGCAGAGGATCGGCTTCCGCCAGCAGGCCCTGATGCACGGCATCCGGCCCGAGGCGCTGATCGATCAGGCTGGGCCGCACGATTTCCGGGGTCACGCGGGTATCGATGTCGTCATCGGCAAGCCGCCGCGCCGCGTTTTCGGAAAGCCACAGCTTGCGGATGCGGCGCTGCGGGTTGGCCAGCGCCGCCGCCACCGTGTGCCAGCCATACAGGATGACCGGATCGTCCGGGCTCGCGCCGCGCTCGCGCCAGGCCGGCCGCCGGCCGGATTCGCGCCTGTCGGTCGCCTTGCCGCCGCCGCGCCGGAATTTTGGCTTTCGATCGCGATCGCTCATGGCAGGCTTGTGTCATGGGTTCCGAATAATGGCAATTTGAGCCCGCCGCGGCCTGTTTTGGCGGCTTCCGTTGGTTGACTTTGCCGTGGCGCTTCCCCCATAAACGCGCCCAACCGGGAGCCCGCGAGACGGGTCCTCAGGTTTCAGCGTCATCGATCGCCCTTGTCTCTGCCGTCCCGGCGGTTGGGTCGCGATGCTGTTGAGGGGAAGTGTCCCGAGTGGCAAAGGGAGCTGACTGTAAATCAGCCGCCTCATGGCTTCGAAGGTTCGAGTCCTTCCTTCCCCACCACGCTTCGCCCTTGCGGGCTACGCGTGGCGCGGCCATGCGAAGACCGTGAGGCCGAAGCAGTGTCCGGCGCAGCTTGAGCAAAGAGAAAGCGTAAACGGACAGGTCGCTCCGAATGTGCATCACAAAATCGGGCCGCTATCGGATCGGCTCTAGACGGGTGAAGATTGGTTTCCCCCACGCGAAGCGCCACCTGTCGTGGCGATATCCGCAGACGCTTTCGGCGGTCTCCACCGGAATTTCGAAGATGTAGTTGGCCCGAGGGGCCTGTGAGTCGGCTTGCAGCTGCCGTAAGCGATCTTGGATGGAATGAAACGTCGCTGGCGGCGATCCAGTGACGGAAAGATCGTTCGAGTGCTTCTGGGAATTGTGCTCGATTTGCCACCGGCTGGTACCCCTTTCGATGGCGTATGAAATACTGGCCATTATGCCCTCGTGCACTTGACACGCGACGATTCGACAATCCGATGAAAAGGAAGCAACTCGTTCTGGAGACGCAAAGTCGAAGTCATTTGAAAACAGGATGAACCATCCACCGGGTATTTCCGCTCCTGAGAATGGAGCCTCGTTGGCTTCGTCGCCTTCCCCTGTGTCCCGAAGTCCGGCCGTCTGCAAAACTTGATCCTTCGTCGCACCATGAAAGCCGATCCATGAAATTTTGAACCCCAAGCAACCCCTCCTTCAGCTTTGAAGCCATCGTATCATGCTGGCCATTGGAGGCCGAAGTTTTGTGTCTAGCGACGTTCGCTATGAGGTCGCGAGATCATTATGGCCCAGCGCCCAGCTTGATCCTGTCTGGTCCACGCTTCGCCCTTGCGGGCGAGCGTGAGCGTGGTGCATCTTGATACCGTCATTGCGAGCCAACGGGTCGCGCGAATGCGCGCCCGATGACAGGCTCCGCGAAGCAATCCATGTTGCCGCGCAAAGGAAGAATGGATTGCTTCGTCGCTTTCGCTCCTCGCAATGACGTACATCCAGATATGCCTCCTCGTTCCCGCGGCGCGATGCGCCCGAGCTTTGCTAAAACAATGTCCCTCGACAATCAGAGGGCGCAGGGAATGCCGGGTGCCAACTGCACCCGCAGCCTCGCGTGCGAAAGTGATAAAGCACACGAGCATAGTCACCACAGGTTCAGACGGATTCACCCGACATTCCCCGCGCAATGGTTTTACGGCTTACTTCGCGCTCTCCTCGGTGACCACGCTTTTTGAATCGCAGACTTGACGCCAACGATTGGGGCGTCAGAACCACACGACTTCGCCGTACGCAACAGACCGCGTTCGTCTCGCGCGCTGCCCGCGTCCACCGCATCCCGCTCCACGTTGATGACGTTGCGCAACGCCCCTCTATCGGAACGGGACAGCGCGAATCAGTGAACTGATTTGGGTCGGGAGAAAACAGAAATATTTTTGCAAACGGGGCTTGACACGACTTCGGAAAATCAGAAGTGATTTGCCCGTCGGGTTAATTTGTCGCAGCTCAATGCCCGGATTTGATTTGCCCTATAGCAGGCAAATCAGTTTGTCCCGCCAAAGTTCTTGCCATTTGCAAGCGAATGACCATCCTATTCGCACAGGCGACGAATGCGAGCCGACAGCAAGAGGAATCACCATGTCCGTACATTTGCCAAAGGCGATCGAACTCTTCATGTCATCCGAGAACGCCCATGATGCCGAGGCGCTGGCTGAATGCTTTGCATCCGATGCGACGGTCAGGGACGAGGGGCGTACGAGAGCGGGCCTGACGGACATCGCGGCCTGGCGGCGCGAAACGACGGAGAAGTACCACCACGCCGTCGAGCCGGTCGCCGTTGCCGAGCGAGATGGAAGCAGAACAAAAGACGCGACGGAATGACTCCCGTCGCGTCCGACTTTTGTTTCTCGCTGGTTCCAGGCGCCGAGAGCGCCCCGGTGCAAAGCGTCAAGAGCTTAGCGGGCGATCCCAGCGAGGTGACAGCGCTTGGTGTAAGACACTGGATCACCTCCTTTCGTTGTTGATGGAATTTTCAGTATAGGCAGCGAATCGCCACCTGTTAAGGGCCGGGGCCGCACGAAACCCGCCAGGAACGAGGGCCTTTTCAAGGCCCGGTGCATGGCGGTTGAGGCCGCCTCTTTGCCGTGATAGTTGATCGGTCGCGCGCGGGTGTAGCTCAATGGTAGAGCAGCAGCCTTCCAAGCTGAATACGAGGGTTCGATTCCCTTCACCCGCTCCACGATTTTCTACGCCACGATACGATCTAGTGCGATTTGGCACGCCTTTATGCGCGCGTCTCCTCGCCGCCGATCCGGCGCGCCGATTGA
>WNFQ01003681.1_pt1 | contig 12449 bp, 8 predicted proteins | sample 5400171 | NCBI WGS metagenome assembly WNFQ01 (sample SAMN13153356, study PRJNA577476) | soil metagenome | isolation source: 20 cm soil under Madrone tree | place: USA:California | collected 2016-06-14
GCTTCTCCGTGCAAAAACTTGCGATAATCTCCTGCGCGCTCAATGGCGTGACCAACCGTGTGACCGAAATTAAGAAGAGCGCGCTCGCCGGTCTGGTCGCGTTCGTCTTTCGCGACGATCCTCGATTTGATCTGGATGTTGCGCTTGATCAGTGGTTGTAAGGCAAGCGCCTCGTTTGCCTTCCACGATTGAAGCGTGCGAAACATTTTCACGTCGGCGATGACGGCGTGCTTGACGATCTCGGCAAAGCCTTGATTAAACTCGCGTCGGGGCAGCGATTTTAAAACATCGAGGTCATCAATCACGAGCAACGGATGATGCACAGCCCCAATTAAATTTTTTCCATCCCGCGTGTTCACTCCGGTCTTTCCGCCGATCGAACTATCCACCATCGCCAGCAGCGTCGTGGGAATCTGAACGTGCGGAATGCCGCGATGATCAATCGCCGCGACGAATCCAGAGATGTCGCCAACCACTCCGCCGCCGAGGCCAACGACAAATGATTGCCGGTCCAAACCTGCGGCGATCATCTGATCGCAAATGGCGCCCGCTTGCTTCAGGGTTTTCGATTTCTCGCCGGCTGGAATCGTGATCAAGGTTGGACGAAATCCAGCTGACGTTAAGCTTTGTTTGACCCGATCGGCGAAGAGCGGCGCGACATTGCTATCCGTGATAATCGCGCATGTTTGGCCGGATAGAACTTTGCGTACCCGCGCCCCGAGTCGCTTGAGCAAACCCTCGCCGATCAGCACGCGATAGCGTTGCTTGCCAAGAGAGACGTCGGTCTTGGAAACCCGTTCTTCTATTGCCTCGGGTCCCAATGTTTCAGACCGAGATTGGACGTTTTGTCTTGAAATGTGCCGTCCGTGCCGGCCGGGCCGAATGTCAGGGTTTCAGTGTGCCAGTCGCAGAACAATACATTGATCATCCTGCCATTGTTGTGAGTTCCAGTTGTTTCGCCGTCTCCGCCTACGGGTAAATCCGGTGCGCTTGTAGCTGTGCCTGTCCACGAGGAGGCGTTCCCGAGATAGGTTGGCGCCATAAAAAACGTTGAGGCGGGTGAGACAACTTTTAGCATGTTGCCACTTATCCCCACGGCCACGTCATACATATTATGATTGATGCTGTAGCTGACTGGTGCCAGATCGGTTTCCAAGCTTGGCCGCTTATCGAAAGGCGACTGGAACACCTTTCTAGTTGCAATGTATTTTTGGTAAAGCACGGGCGTCGTGCTTGTGCTTATGCCCGGCCACGTTGCTGTAACGGGAAGAAGCTGGTCATTGTCGTTAAGAAGAGACTGCATCGCGATCATGTCTTTTGTCGCCCTTGCGCGCTCAATAGCCCGTGTGAAAGCCGGAAATGCGAGCGCCATGATGAGCGCGATGATTGCTATTACCACGAGCAATTCGATCAGCGTAAAACCGCGGGTAGAATTTTTGACCATTGAATTTTTCAATTTGGTAGCCACGATATTGGTGTTCGCCAGAGAATGAAAGCGAAAAAGCGAGCATCGCGCCGCAAGAGTGCTTGACAACACCACTGTCATTTTGTGTATGTAGGTCATGCCAGACGAAGAGCCTACTCCACCGCCGCCTCCGCCAACTGCCGGACCCGAGCCGGGGCCGAAATCCACATCGACCGGTTTGCCTTCGAATGTGGCTGCCGCGATTGCCTGCATACCGCTGATCGGTGGCATCATTTTTTACATTCTGGAAAAGCACGACAGTTTTGTACGTTTCTACGCCATGCAATCAATCATATTTGGCGGCGCATGGCTTTTGTTTAATATCGCCTCTTCCGTGGTGCACGTTGTCTTTGGTGCCATCCCCGGCATCGGCGGTATCCTGGTGTTTTTCTGGGCAATAATCGCTGCGCTCGTCCAGATCGCATTTCTTGTTGTGTGGATCGTCGCGACGATAAAAGCATTCACGAACGTCCGCTGGGAAATTCCCTACATTGGACCAATCGCGCGCAAACAGATGGAAGGCCCGGCCTGATTTTGTAGGGCGTTTCTGCGAAACGCCAGGCGTCTGGGACAGACGCCCTACAAATTTTGTTAACGCCACAGCAACTTCACCACGACCTCAGTCAAAATCAGCTCATGATCGAGCTGCGTGGTGACAAGCTTGAGGTTTGCGTCGAGACAGGCGCGCATGGCCGCAATCGATGCCGTTCCATCAAATCTTTGGCGAGCAGCAAATTTCGGATGGTCGGGACGATTGCTACCAACAAAATGCCAATGGCGCTTTCGCCGTGATCTAATAAGCGTCGCACCAGCGTCAGCGCCAGTTCCAGATCGCGCGTTGCCAGCGCGGTGCTCAACTCGAAAATGACGCCCGCGCGCGAGAGCGGCACCAATTCGCGAACAAGATCGACACTCACCAGCCGATCCTTGCCAAGGAAAGTGTCGAGCTTTTCCAGTTCGTTATCGATCTGGCGCGTGTCGCCGCCGGTAAGCAATACGAACAAATCTAACGCATCCGCATCGAACTGGAGCTTCCGTTTTTTCGCGCGCTGTTGAACGATTTCGGTTGCTTCTTCTTCCCAACCGGCGCGGCCCGAGTCGAGCCGGTCAAAAACCTGCACCTCTGCGCGTTTGACCAGCGTCTTGTAAAACCCACGCCGCTTATCCACTTCGGTGGCGCTGATCAAAAACGTAATCTCGGAACCGACACCGCGGTCGAGCAGTTCGGACAATTCTTCCAGCGCGGATTGCACTGCCGCTGAGCGCGCCTTCTGATCGTCGCCGAGGAAGTTGACGTTCTTCAGCCAAACTACTTTTGTGCTGCCGAAAAAAGGCAACGTTTGCACCGCCTCGATTGCCGATCTGATTCGCGCGGCAGCCTGATCCGCATTATCCGCGGCGCCGTCGATGATCTCCAATCCAAACTCGCCGGCGCCCGAAGGCGTCAGGTTAGTCGCCAGCTCGGCGGCCACATGTTTTACTTCCGCTTCGTCCGTGCCGACGACTGCGTAGATTTTTGGCGCAGCGGTAGTCGCTTTAGTTTTAGGCATTGCGATTTTTTCGCATGCGTTGCGAAGATCGACAAGCGGGGACCGCGTGTTCCGGGGAGCGCACGCGTCTCGCGTGCTGGTCTCGGCGTCGCGCCGAAACGGGCTTTCCTTTGAATTCCGCCAGCATTGAAGGCGCGCGAATACGAAAGAAAGTTCGCGATCGCGAGACGCGTGCGCTACCCCTACACGCGCGAGCGGCGACGCCCCGCATTGCGCGAGTATCTCACCGCTCGTCGTTTCGGTTCGATTTTCGCGATGCCAGCCCCGCTTTTCACTTCCATGATCTGGTCTCGCAAAAGCGCCGCGCGCTCAAATTCAAGATTCGCCGAAGCTTCTTGCATTTCCTCCTCAAGCTCGCGCAGCAGCTCAGTTACGTTGAAATCGCCGCCAGCTTCGCGGATTACCGACGCGGCGATTTGGCGTCCGCGCAAAATTGTGTGCAGACTCTCCTGTACGGCGCGCCGGACGGTTTGCGGCGTGATGCCGTGTTTTTCGTTGTAATCCATCTGTTTTGCGCGCCGGTATTCGGAAATCGACATAAGCGCTTGCATGCTTTGCGTAACAGTGTCGGCGAAAAGCACCACTTCGCCGTTGACGTGGCGCGCGGCGCGTCCGGCGGTCTGGATGAGTGAAGTCTGGCTTCGCAAAAATCCTTCCTTGTCCGCATCCAGAATGCAGACGAGCGACACCTCGGGAAGATCGAGGCCTTCGCGGAGCAAATTGATTCCAACAAGGATATCGAAATCCGCCGCGCGCAATCCGCGCAAAATTTCCACGCGCTCGATCGCGTCGATATCGCTGTGCAAGTAGCGGACTTTCAATCCGACATCGCGCAAATAATCGGCAAGATCTTCAGCTGTGCGCTTGGTCAGCGTTGTCACCAGGACCCGCTCTCCTTTTTCCACGCGCTGACGGCAGAGCTCGATCGTTTCGTCGATCTGGTTCCTAAGCGGCTTTAGCGTAATTCTTGGATCGAGAAGTCCCGTAGGACGAATAACTTGCTCGACAACGAGCGGCGCCCCCGGCGTGCGCACATCAAATCTTTCCGGTGGCTCATCCGTGGGCGAGACCGTTCGTTCTAAATTAGACGTTGAGCGTTGAGCGCTTGCCGCGCCGTAGCCTCGCGAAGGCGGGTTGAGCGTTGAGCGTTTTTCGCCGGCTACTGCAAACGGCACCAATTCCTCTTCACCGATCCGCTGTCGCCGGTGCGGGATGTATCCATTGTTGCCAACCACGCTGTTTTGAATTTCAAATTCTGCCGGCGTCGCGCTCATGTAGATGATCTGGTTCGTCATCTTCATGAACTCATCGAAATTGAGCGGGCGATTGTCGAGCGCGCTCGGCAGGCGAAACCCGTAGTTCACCAGCACAGTCTTGCGCGAGCGGTCGCCTTCGTACATCCCGCCGATTTGCGGGATCGTGGCATGCGACTCATCGATCACGACCAGAAAATCTTTCGGGAAAAAGTCGATGATCGTGTAGGGCTTCGAGCCGGGAGCGCGCCCCGACAAATGGCGCGAGTAATTTTCGATCCCGTTGCAGAAGCCCATTTCCTGCAACATTTCCAGGTCATATTCGGTGCGCATCCGCAACCGTTGCGCCTCGAGCAATTTGTTTTGCGATTCCAACTCGACAATGCGTTGCTCAAGCTCTTCGCGAATGGTGCGTAGCGCGCGATTCAGCTTGTCCGCCGGGGTCACGAACTGTTTGGCTGGATAGAAGGTGATCACGCTGAGCGATTCGTGCGCGTGACCCGTCAATGGGTCGAACCGCGTGATCGCATCGAGTTCATCCCCGAAAAATTCAAGCCGAATGCCTTCTTCATCGGCGCTGCCCGGGTAAACCTCCACCACGTCGCCGCGCACGCGAAATCGCCCACGGGCGAAATTGACGTCATTGCGTTCGTACAGCATATCGATCAAACGACTGAGAACGGCCTCGCGCGAGATATGCTGCCCGCGTTTTACGGTCAGCAGCATGTTCAAATAGTCTTCTGGCGAAGTGACGCCGTAGATGCAAGAGACGCTTGCGACCACAATGGTGTCCCGGCGCGAAAGCAAGGCGCTTGTCGCGGCCAGCCGCAACCGCTCGATCTCTTCATTGATCGAAGAATCCTTCTCGATGTAAGTGTCGGAGCGCGGGATGTACGCTTCCGGCTGATAATAATCAAAGTAGCTGACGAAATATTCCACCGCGTTACGCGGAAAGAATTGTTTGAACTCGGAGTAAAGCTGCGCCGCCAGAGTTTTGTTGTGCGAAATCACCAGCGTCGGCCGGTCCAACTCCTGGATCACATTTGCAATTGTGAAAGTTTTACCCGAACCGGTGACGCCGAGCAGCGTCTGATGACGATTGCCTGGCTCCACAGACCTTATCAGCTTTGCAATCGCCTGTCCCTGGTCGCCGCGGGGTTTGTAGTTCGATTCGAGCTTAAACGGCATTTAGTAACCTACACTGGAGAATGAATTCGCGCTCGCGAAAGCGATTCCGGCCACAATCTCGCGTTGCGCAAATCGCATTTCAGAAATCCGCAAAATCGCGCAAGGTTCTATCCTTCGAGCATATGGCTGCTGAATCTGAGTCGGACGTTCAGTTAACGATCGGCCACGTCTTGTTCATGGACGTGGTGAGTTACTCAAAATTACTTCTCGATGAGCAGAGGGAGATTCAACAACAACTTGGCGAGATCGATCCAGCGAAGGTGCTGAGCCACCGGGAAAATCAGTGAGACATGTTAGCTGTCACTGACTCTGATAATCGGATAGAGATCGGCCATGTCTTATTCATGGACGTGGTCGGTTATTCGAAATTGCTCGTCGACGAGCAGCGTGAGATCCAGGAACAACTGAGTCAGATCGTCCGTAGCACTCAACAAGTTGCCGCCGCGGAAGGGGCGGCAAAATTGATTCGCCTTCCAACGGGGGATGGCATGGCGCTGGTTTTCTTTAACAGTCCGGAAGCACCAGTTTATTGTGCGATCGACGTTGCCAAAAAGGTAAGAGAACATCCAAAGCTCAGGCTGCGGATGGGGATTCATAGCGGCCCAGTCAATGAGGTTCGGGATGTTAATGACCGAATAAACGTTGCGGGCGCGGGAATTAACACTGCGCAAAGAGTGATGGATTGTGGAGATGCGGGACACATTCTTGTGTCAAAACACGCAGCTGAAGATCTCGCGCAGTCGCGGCAATGGCGTCCGTACTTGCACGATCTTGGAGAGTGCACAGTCAAACACGGCACGCCCGTACACGTTGCAAATTTCTACACTGGAGACTTTGGCAATCCACAATTGCCGGAGAAATTCAAGCACAGCAGACGTAGAAAAATACTGACGCTCGGTGCAGGGACAAAACGTTGGGCGTCAATTAATGCAGCCCTTGTAGCGGCCGCCGCGTTTGCTCTTGTTGTTTCTTTCGTTTTGCATCGGCCTTGGAGTAAATCCACCAGCCCAGCTGTTTCCACATCGTTCCCTGCGCCGATTCCGGAGAAAAGCATTGCGGTGCTTCCATTCGAAAACAGGAGCGATGAAAAAGAGAATGCTTATTTTGCTGACGGAGTACAGAACGAAATTCTGACCAATCTTGCCAAGATTGGAGATTTATGGGTCATCAGTCGTACCAGCGTCATGCAATACAAAAGCGGGGCGCCGCGTAACGTCCGCGAGATTGGTCAGCAACTTGGGGTTGCACATCTCCTGGAAGGAAGCGTTCAGCGAGCCGGCAATCGCGTTAGAGTAACCACCCAACTCGTCGATGCTCGGTCGGATACTCAGCAGTGGGCAGAGCGCTACGACCGTGATCTGGCGGATGTGTTCGCGATTCAAAGCGAAATTGCGAAAGCGATTGCCGACCAGCTGAAGGCGAAACTTTCGCCGCAGGAAAGAGCAAGTGTCGAAGAAATACCGACCGCAAATACAGAAGCATACGTTTATTATTTGCGGGCAAACCAGATCGAGCGAAATCCGGACACTCTGCTTGAGGATTATAAGATTGCCGAAGGACTGTTCGTGCAAGCGATTGAACTTGATCCCAACTTCGCACTCGCTCACGCGCGCCTCGCATCCATTCACGCGGAAATTTTCCATTATTACGAGCCCACCGAAACCCGGAGAACGAGAGCCCGTACCGAAGCCGAAACCGCTTTACGACTTGAACCAAATCTTGCGGAAGGGCGCTTCGCGCTTGGCCAGTGCATTTACTGGATGGACCAGGATTACGAGCGCGCTCTCGAACAATTTACGCTCGCTTCTCGTTTATCGCCAAGCAATGGAGATGCGCGGCGATTGATCGCGGCGATTCGACGGCGGGAAGGCAAGTGGGAAGAAGCGCTTGAGGCGTACGAGAGAGTCGCGGAGCTCGATCCGCAAAACCCGAATACCGTCCGTGAAGTGCTTTTTACTAACACGTCGATGCGCCGGTGGCCGCAAGCTGCGCAATGGGGCGAGCGAATGCGCGCGATGGCTCCGGCATCGCTGGTGGCGAAGATGCAAAGTGGCTACGTCGATTTCTGGTGGAAAGGGGACACGCACTTGTTGAAATCGATCGTGGATCAAGTTCCCGCTGGCATTGATCCTGACGGCACTGTCACTTCGTGTCGATGGGATGTGGCCATGCTGCGGCGCGATTATTCCGCGGCCAAAACCGTTCTCCAAACTTCCGCGGCGAATGAGCTCTCGTATGCGAATGCTGGAACAACTCCGAAAATCTTTTTCGAAGGCTGCATTTACCTTGCCCAAGGCGACAGTGTAAACGCTCAGAAGGCGTTCGAACTGGCAAGGCCTGAATTCGAGGCGTCCGTAAAGGAAGCGCCTGCGAGCGCGGAGCGACACGCGGTTCTTGGCTGGCTGTACGCGTTTATGGGCCGAAAGGAAGAGGCAATCAGCGAGGGGCGACGCGCGGTCGAACTCAAACCTGAATCAAAGGATGCCGTCGATGGTACACTCATGAATGGTTACCTGGCTTTGATCTACGCTCGTGTCGGTGAAAACGATCTTGCCATTCCTTTGATCGAACGCCTGCTAAAAATCCCGGGAGCGGTGGACAGCGCCGATTACAGCATCACCATCAACGATTTGAAATATCGCTGGGAATGGGACCCTTTGCGCAGCGACTTGCGTTTTCAGAAGTTGATTTCGTCTCCGTGAAGGCGAGACGGCTCCAAAGATTCACCGCGACGATTTCTCAGGAATCGGATTGAGGTTGGCGTGGCAAATCCATTGCCAGCCGTGCGTTCCTTTCTTCCACACACTCAGGCGCGGAGTCGATTTGGTCGGCAGTCGTTTTTGATCAATCGTCTCCTGCACCGCGATCGTGTAGGTGATCACGATGTTGTCGCCAGTAACCGTCGTTTTAAAATTGCTCAGCGTGAACTCACCGAGATTCAGATGCTCGATTAAGGATATTTCGCCGGCTCGGTCGCGTGCTCCATCGGGGTGAATCGACTGAAAACCTTCCGCGATTTTGCTTTCCACTGCTTTCCATTCCTTCGCCTTGAAATCGGCCCACATTTGTCTCTCCATTTTTTCGCCTTCCGAAGCTCCTGCCGGAGCGGGACTCTCCTGTGCGCGGAGACAAACGGCTGAGACGAGTAACGACAATGCAACGCTCAAAACACAACTGTATAAGAATCGGGCTTTTGATGTTTGGCATCCGGCATTGAATTGATAGGTGATTGGTCTCATGGTGCGCCGATGTTATTGGGTCTGCGGCCTGTGTCAAAGCTCAAACTTGTTCGTTGCCAATCGTGGGCGAAATACGAGGCTTGATCGGCTGATTAAGCAGTGAATCCGGGAAAATTTTTTGCCGAACTAAAGCGCAGGAAAGTTTACACAGTCGCAGTCACGTACGCCATCGTGGGCTGGCTGCTGATCCAGGTCGTGACTCAGGTCTTTCCGCCTTTTGAAATTCCAAACTGGGCCGAGCGCTTTGTTATCGTGGCTATCGTCCTGGGTTTTCCGATCGCTCTCGTCCTTGCATGGATCTACGATTTCACGGGTCATGGTATTGTTCGAACAGTAGATGCGCAACCGGAGACGAAACTCGAGATACCTGACTCTGCGAACTCGGCCGAAAAATCGATCGCTGTTTTGGCTTTCAACGATTTGAGCCCGGAAAAAGACCACGCCTATTTTAGCGAAGGCATCGCGGAGGAGCTTCTTGGAGCGTTGGCTAAAGTGGATGGACTGCGGGTGGCAGCGCGGCGCTCTTCGTTTTGGTTCAAGGATAAGGAAGCCAACCTGAGGGAAATCGCGGCGAACCTAAACGTTGACCACGTGGTTGAGGGCAGTGTTCGGCGTGATGGGAATCGGGTACGCGTCACGGCGGAACTGATCGACGCACGCGGCGGATTTACTATCTGGTCCGAGACGTATGAGCGCGAAATGCATGGCATTTTCGCGCTGCAGGATGATATCACGCACGCTATTGTCGATACTCTCAAGCTCAAGTTGGCAATATCGCCGCCGCCTGCGTCACGCAGCACGGATGCATACGACGCTTACTTGCAGGGTCTGTTTTATTCCGACAAAAGCACCGAAGAGGCATTGCGGAAGAGCCTTGAGTTCTTCGAGCGGGCGCTGGAACAGGATCCCAGATTTAGCCGCGCGTGGACGGGAATAGCCAAGAGTTGGCTGTGGCTCGCGGACGCTTATGTGCCGCCGCTTGAAGCGTATCCGAAAGTCCGTGATGCCGCTGTTCGTGCCTTGAAGCTCGACGACCAAGAGGCCGAAGCGCACGTTTATCTGGCCGAGTCCAAACGCATACTCGACTGGGACCTTGACGACGCTGAAGCGGAATTTAATCGCGCGGTCGCAATTGATCCGAATTCGACGCCGTCGAATTACTTTATCGCCGCGCTCTATGCCGTGCGTGGTGACCGGGACAAAGCGCTGGCTTATTTGCAGCGCACATCGAAGATCGATCCGGCTTCACTGTGGGTGAGCAACTTCGCCTGCGAGCTGTACCGTTATTTCGGTCTTTACGATGAAGCGATCGCGGCCGGAGAACGCGCGTTGCAGCTTGATCCAACATTTGCCCACTATGGCGAACCGCTGCTCGCAGCGCTGTATCGGGAGATGGGGCGCTTCGATGACGCGATTGCACTTTACAAAAAGGCACAGGATTTCACCGGCAGACCAGGGTTTGGTCTGGCGATCACTTACGCTCGCATGAACCGGCGCAAGGAAGCGCTGGAAACTCTCAATGCAGCGGTCGCAGGCTGGGGCTATCGACCAGGTGATGGCATCGCGCACGTGTATATAACGCTTGGCGCGCATGATGACGCAATTCGCGAACTCGAACGCGCGTGCGAGCAGCGCTCGTCATCTTTGCACGGCGTTGGCATCGCCCCTGAATTCGCGCCGATTCGTTCCGATAAACGCTTTCTGTCGATCCTGAAAAAGATCGGACTCGAACCGGAGAAGGTTTTTGCGGCGACACCGCATTGATTATTGAACGATGATGTCACGCCCGTGGCCGTGGGAGCGAACGCCGTGTTTATTTAAATCCTGTTGAGCGACGTGCATTCCGAAGAGCAAGACCGCGATCAAACCGAAATACAATATCGACATTATCCAGCGCTGGGATGGCGTGACTTCGAAATAACGTTGTTCTTCCTCGGTCCGTTTGCGGAATAGCGAATAGATCCGCGGCAGCGACAGGAGGATAATCAACCAGATAATAAAATTCGGATACTTCCACCCGAACCAGCAAAGCAAGGCCAACCCGGGCAGCCAAAGCCAGCGAGACAACGCAGTCACGATGCGTCCACCATCCAGCATTCCCACCGGCGTCAGATTAAACAGATTCAGAAAATATCCGAACCATGCCAGCGCGATGAAAATGGGCGCGTCGAACATTTCACCCAGGACATTAGAAATTAGTGCGCCAAAGCTCCCAACCATCGGGCCGCCAATACCAACGCATGCTTCCATCCAGGCATTGCGTGGCGCGTCCTTGAGCGCAATGAACGCGCCCATGAATGGAATAAAAACAGGCGCGCCGACTTTCAGTCCGAATTTTTTAGCGACGAGCAGGTGGCCCGATTCGTGCACTAAGAGAAGAAGGACAAATCCCAAGGCAAATCGCCAGCCCCAGAATTGGGTATAGACCCAGATCATCAGCAGCATGGTTCCGCCGGATTTCAACAAGATGGGCAGGAACTTGAGGAGCGGCAGCAGAACAAACTTCAGTTTCGCGAAAAACTTTGCGATCACGACGCCAACTACTGCGATTGGGCCAAGCGCTTTTTTTACTCGGCTCCAGCCAGTCTCCTCGGACGGCGCCTTGTACTCCTCGGTTCTTTGAGTTTCGAGATTCACTGTCTAGCTCGATAAACTGTAGGGCGTTTGTGCCAAACGCCAACCGGTGGCGTCTGACACAGACGCCCTACAATTCTTTAAACGCTTCGCCCAGATGATCGAGAACATCGCGAGGCAACAGTGATTGCTCGCTTTGGCCATCGTTGAAAATTGCGATTTCCGCCGCGCGCCCACATAGCCACGCACCAACTCGCGCCGCATCGTAAAGAGACAGACCCTGTCCCACCAAACCGGCGCAGACACCGGTGAGAACGTCGCCCATTCCGCCAGTGGCCATTCCCGGATTGCCGGTGGTGTTATAGCTCAATGGACAATCCCGCTGAGCCACGATGGTGCGACTGCCTTTGAACAAAAGTGTCACTGCAAAACGATTGCAGAATTTCGTCGCAATTTCGGCGCGCATTTTTTTGTGGTCTGGGAAAAGGCGTTTCATCTCGCCCGGATGCGGCGTGAGCAGCCGTTCTCCTTTGCAATGCCTGAGCGCTGAGGTTTTTTCTGAGAGGATATTGAGGCCGTCGGCATCGATCACCATTGGTTGCTTCGCCTTTTCAATCAGCTCAAGAACGTCAGTTCCGCGTGATTTTCCAAGTCCGGGTCCTACCGCCCAGACATCAGGCTTTTGTTTCAGCAGATCGTGATAAGACTGGACCGGCTTCACCATCGCTTCCATCGGTGCTGCCGCGGCGACGATCTCGTAGATTTCCTCAGGGACAAAAACTTCCACCAGACCTGCGCCTGCTCGCAACGCTCCCTGCGACGTCATCAGAGCAGCGCCGACGAGTCCTTTGGAGCCGGCAACTACCCCGATCCGGCCGAATTGATTCTTGTATGCGCTGTATTCGCGTCTCGGGAGCAATCCCCAAAAAGCCGACGGGCTGGCGATGATTTCTTTTGTTTTTTTTTCTGGTGGCCGCAGCTCATCCAGCGGCACAACTTCCATTCTGCCGACGTAATTCAGCGCGCCATCGGCCATCAACCCCGCTTTTGCGAATCCAATCGTGACCGTGAAATCAGCGATTACGCAGTCGCGATCGGTTTTGCCAGAGTCGCTATCGAGACCGGTGGGAAGATCGACGGCAAACACATAGGCGCCCTTATTTGCGCGCAACTGATTGAT
>WNFQ01002899.1_pt1 | contig 12445 bp, 9 predicted proteins | sample 5400171 | NCBI WGS metagenome assembly WNFQ01 (sample SAMN13153356, study PRJNA577476) | soil metagenome | isolation source: 20 cm soil under Madrone tree | place: USA:California | collected 2016-06-14
ATAGGTATTGGGTGAACCGAGCTTCGCGGCAACCGACGACAGGTTGACGATGACGCCGCCTTTGCCGCCATGGCGCGTCGACATCCGCTTCACCGCCTCGCGCGCGCAGAGCATGCTGCCGGTGATGTTAACAGCCATGATGCGGGCAATGCGCTCGGCGGACATCTCGTCCACGCGCGAGGTCGGCCCGACGATGCCGGCATTGTTGATGAGCGCGCCCAAGGTTCCGAACGCGTCGGCGGCCTTGAACATTTTGAGAATGTCGCCCTCGTCGCCGACGTCGCATTTCACAGCGATGGCCTTGCCGTTTTTCGCCTCGATCGCGGAGACCACGTTGCGCGCCGCGGCTTCATTGCTGGCATAGCCGACGCAAATCCGAAAACCGCGCGCGGCGGCGGCAAGCGCGGTGGCACGGCCGATACCGCGGCTACCGCCCGTGATGATGACAACCCTGTCGTTCAAATTAACCCCCGCAAGCTATTGGAACAGCCGCACCAGCATCGCGATCAGCGAAAAGATCGAGACGAACCACACCAGCGTGCGCGCGAACGGAATCTGGATGAAATAAAGCGGCACGTAAAGCACGCGCGCGACCACCCAGGCCTGCGCGGCGAGCGCGCCGATACCGCCCGTGCGTCCCGTGACGACGAGTGCCAGTGTCAGCGCCACGAAGGCCGGAAAGGTCTGCAACAGATTGCGAAAAGCGCGATCGGCGCGGTTGGCGAATGCACCTTTCAGCTCCCGCTGCTCGTCGCGCGGTCCCGCCATATAGTCGTTGCCCATTTCCGCGCCCGCGGAAAGCGCTTGCAAGAAAAGCTGCGCCAGCAGCAACACCACGCCCAGCGCGAGCATCACGATTTCGGTCGGTAACGATTGCATGTTTTCCCCCTCTAAATTTATTGGCTACGTTTAGTTGCTTGGCGATAGCGTCATCGAACCCGGCGGCACAATTCCCGAAAAATCTCTCACAAGTCCAGCACCAGCCGTGCCGGATCTTCTAGGCTCTCCTTGACCCGCACCAGGAACGTCACGGCTTCCTTGCCGTCGATGACGCGGTGATCGTAGGACAGCGCCAGATACATCATCGGGCGAATCTCGATTTTGCCGCCGACGGCGACCGGGCGATCCTGAATCTTGTGCATGCCGAGGATGGCGGATTGCGGCGCGTTCAGAATCGGCGTCGACATCAACGAGCCATAGATGCCGCCATTGGTGATGGTGAAGGTGCCGCCCTGCATTTCGTCGATCTTGAGTTGGCCGTCGCGCGCGCGCCGGCCGAAATCGCCGATGCTCTTTTCGACTTCGGCGATAGACTTCTGGTCGCAATCGCGGACCACCGGCACCACGAGGCCCTTGTCGGTGCCGACCGCGACGCCAATGTGATAATAGTTCTTATAAATGATGTCGCTGCCGTCGATCTCGGCATTGGCCGCCGGAATATCCTTCAGCGCCTGCACGCAGGCCTTGGTGAAGAAGCCCATAAATCCAAGCTTGACCTCGTGCTTCTTCTCGAACACGTCCTTGTACTGGGCGCGCATCGCCATGATGTGGCTCATATCGACCTCGTTGAAGGTCGTGAGCATCGCGGCGGTGTTCTGCACGTCTTTCAAGCGCCGCGCGATGGTCTGTCGCAGCCGCGTCATCTTTACGCGCTCTTCGCGCGCGGCGTCGTCGGCCGGCGAGGGCGCGCGCACCTGCACCGCGGCGGCCGGCTGGTTGACCGGCGTCGGTGCCGACGCCGCCTTCTCGATCGCGGCAAGCATGTCGCCCTTGGTCACGCGACCGTCCTTGCCCGAGCCGGGAACGGTCGTGGCATCGATCCCGTTCTCGGCAGCGAGCTTGCGCACCGAGGGCGCCAACGCCGCGTCCGCCGGCGGAGCCTTTTCGGCGGCAGGGGCGGCGGGTTGCGGCGGCGGCGCGGGAGAGGCGGACTTGGCAGTCGCCGCCGGCTTGGCGGCAGCGGCGGCCGCACCATCGTTGATCTGCCCAAGCAACGCGCCGACCGCGACGGTTTCGCCGTCCTTGGCGACGATGTCGCCGAGCGTGCCCGCCGAAGGCGAGGGGACTTCGATGGTGACCTTGTCGGTCTCGAGCTCGACCAACGGCTCATCGACCGTGACGGCGTCGCCGGCCTTCTTGAACCAGCGGCCGATGGTGGCCTCGGTCACGGATTCGCCGAGCGTCGGAACACGAATTTCAGTCATCGTTGCTTCCTCAAATATCCAAAATGATCAGTCCCGATCGAAAACGAACGACGCGGGTTACTGGATGCCCCGCTTTCGCGGGGCATGACGAAGTGTGATTAACCTAACGCCTCATCGAGCAGCGCCTTGAGCTGCGCCAGATGCTTCGACATCAAACCGGTGGCGGTCGCAGCCGCAGCGGCGCGTCCGGCGTAACGCGGGCGCTTGCTCGGCGCGTGGACCTGGTTGAGCACCCATTCGAGATAGGGCTCGATGAAATGCCACGCGCCCATGTTGCGCGGCTCTTCCTGGCACCAGACCACTTCGGCATTCTTGAAATGTCCAAGCTCCTGCACCAGCGCCTTCAACGGCACCGGATAAAGCTGCTCGACGCGCATGAGGTAGACGTCGTCGATGCCGCGCTTTTCGCGTTCCTCGTAGAGGTCGTAATAGACCTTGCCCGAGCACAGCACGACGCGGCGAATCTTGTCGTTGGCCACCAGCTTGATCTTTTCGTCCGGCAGCATCGCCGCGTCGTCGTAGAGAATGCGATGGAACGTGGTGCCCGCCCCCAATTCGTCCAGTCTCGAGACCGCGCGCTTGTGCCGCAACAGCGATTTTGGCGTCATCAGGATCAAGGGCTTGCGAATCTCGCGGTGCAATTGACGCCGCAGCACGTGGAAAAAATTGGCCGGCGTGGTGGGATAGACCACCTGCATGTTGTCTTCCGCGCACATCTGCAGGAAACGCTCAAGCCGGGCGGATGAATGTTCCGGTCCCTGTCCTTCATAGCCATGCGGCAGCATGCAGACGAGGCCGGACATCCGCAACCATTTGCGTTCACCCGACGAGATGAACTGATCGAACAGCACCTGCGCACCGTTGGCGAAGTCGCCGAACTGCGCTTCCCACACCGTCAACGCCTTCGGCTCCGCCAGCGAATAGCCATACTCGAAGCCAAGCACCGCTTCTTCCGACAGCAACGAATTGATGACCTCGTAATGGCCCTGATCGCCGCCGAGATGATTGAACGGGGTATAACGGCTCTCGTCTTCCTGATCGATCAGCACCGAATGCCGCTGCGAGAAGGTGCCACGCTCGCTGTCCTGACCCGACAGCCGCACGTGATGACGCTCCTGCATCAACGTGCAGAACGCCAGCGCTTCGCCGGTCGCCCAATCAATCCCGACGCCGTTCTCGATCGCCTTGGCCCGGCTCTCCAGAAAACGTTGCACGGTACGATGCACATGAAAGCCGTCGGGCACCTTGGTGATCTTGCGCCCGATGTCCTTGAGCACCGCGACATCGACGCCGGTGACGCCGCGCCGCGCCTCCTCTTCGGCGTCGGCCGTCTTGAAGCCGGCCCATTTGCCGTCGAGCCAGTCGGCCTTGTTCGGCTTGTAACCGGAGCCCGCTTCAAGTTCGGCATCGAGCCGTGCGCGCCAATCGGCCTTGGCCTTCTCGACCTCGCCTTCAGTCATCACGCCTTCGGCAATCAAGCGCCTGGAATAAATCTCCAGCGTGGTCGGGTGGGTAGCGATTTTCTTGTACATCACCGGCTGGGTGAACGCCGGCTCATCGCCTTCGTTATGGCCGTGCCGGCGGTAGCAGAACATGTCGATGACGACCGGCTTGTGGAATTTCTGCCGGAATTCGATCGCGACCTTGGCCGCGAACACCACGGCTTCCGGATCGTCGCCGTTCACATGGAAAATTGGCGCGTCGATCATCTTCGCCACATCGGACGGATAGGGCGAGGAACGCGAATAACGCGGATAGGTCGTGAACCCGATCTGGTTGTTGACGATGAAATGCAGCGAGCCGCCGGTGCGGTAGCCTTTCAGGTCGGACAGGCCGAAGCATTCCGCCACCACGCCCTGTCCGGCGAACGCCGCATCGCCGTGCATCAGCATCGGCAACACGGAGATGCGCTGATCCGGCGGATCGCCGTGCTGATCCTGCTTGGCGCGCACCTTGCCGAGCACAACGGGATCGACGATTTCCAGATGCGACGGATTGGCGGTCAGTGACAGGTGAATCCGGTTGTTGTCGAATTCGCGGTCCGACGACGCGCCCAGATGGTATTTGACGTCGCCGGAACCCTCGACTGCGTCGGGGTTGGCGGAGCCGCCCTTGAATTCATGAAACAGCGCGCGATGCGGCTTGCCCATCACCTGGGTCAAAACGTTCAAGCGTCCGCGATGCGGCATGCCGATGACGATCTCTTTGACGCCCAGATTGCCGCCGCGCTTGATGATTTGCTCGAGCGCCGGAATCAGCGATTCCGCGCCGTCCAGACCGAAGCGTTTGGTGCCGGTGAATTTGAGATCGCAAAATTTCTCGAAGCCTTCGGCCTCGATCAGTTTCATCAGGATGGCGCGCCGGCCTTCGCGGGTGAAACTGATTTCCTTGTCCGGACCCTCGATGCGTTCCTGAATCCACGCCTTCTGCGCGGCGTTGGTGATGTGCATGAACTCGACGCCGAGCGTCTGGCAGTAAGTGCGTTCGCAGATCGCGACGATTTCCCGCAACGTGCCGTATTCGAGGCCGAGAACGTGATCGAGGAAAATCTTGCGGTCGAAATCGGCCTCGGTGAAGGCGTAAGTCCGCGGGTCGAGTTCTTCGCGATCGCGCGGCGGCTCGATGCCGAGCGGGTCGAGCTTGGCGTGGAAGTGACCGCGCATGCGGTAGGCGCGAATCAGCATCAAGGCGCGCACCGAATCGCGCGTCGCCCGATGGACCTCGGCCGAGGTCAGCTCGGCGCCCCTGACCTGGGCCTTGGCCGCAAGCTTGCCGCCGATCGCCCTTTCGGTCTCCGCCCAATTACCGTCGAGCGCGGAGGTCAGCTCGTCGCGCGGCGTCAGCGGCCAGTTGTCCCGGCCCCAGGACGGTCCTTCGGCGTTCTTGCGGACGTCGGCCGGCTGGTCTTTCAGGCTTTTGAAGAACGCCTGCCATTCGGGATCGACCGAGGCCGGGTCGCTCTCGTAGCGGGCGTAGATGTCGTCGATGTAGGGGCCGTTCGTGCCTTGGAGAAACGAAGAGAGAGCAAATGCAGCATTCGCGTCCTGGCGAGACATGATGGCGTCCTGGTGATTTCAACTTCGCGCATGGAAAACGGCGCAATAGCCGGTCCGGGCACCGGATCAGCGTGATCGGATGCCTTTTAACCTATTTAGGGCGATTCTTCGCCCGGAAAAGAACCAAGGACTGAATTAGGACTTCAATTTTTCGACAAGCGTCTTTCCAAGCCGGGCTGGCGACGGCGAAACCGTGATTCCCGCGGCTTCCATCGCCTCGGTCTTGGACCCGGCGTCGCCCTTGCCGCCGGAAATGATCGCACCGGCATGACCCATGCGGCGGCCGGGAGGGGCGGTGACGCCGGCGATAAAGCCGACCATTGGCTTCTTGCGGCCGCGCTTGGCCTCATCTTTCAGAAATTGCGCAGCGTCTTCTTCCGCCGAGCCGCCGATTTCGCCGATCATCACGATCGAGGTCGTCTTGGGGTCGGCCAGGAACATTTCCAACACGTCGATGAATTCGGTACCCTTGACCGGATCGCCGCCGATGCCGACCGCGGTGGTCTGGCCGAGGCCTTCTTGAGAGGTCTGGAACACAGCTTCGTAAGTCAGCGTGCCGGAGCGCGAGACGATGCCGACATTGCCCGGCTTGAAAATATTCGCCGGCATGATGCCGATCTTGCATTCGCCGGCGGTCATCACGCCGGGGCAATTCGGTCCAATCAGCCGCGACTTCGATCCGGAAAGCGAGCGCTTGACCCGCACCATGTCGAGCACCGGAATGCCTTCGGTGATGCAGACGATCAGCGGAATTTCCGCGTCGATGGCTTCGCAGATCGCATCCGCCGCGCCCGGCGGCGGCACATAGATCACGCTCGCATCGGCGCCGGTCTTGTCGCGCGCTTCCGCCACGGTGTCGAACACCGGCAGACCAAGATGCGTGGCGCCGCCTTTGCCGGGCGAGGTCCCGCCGACCATCCTGGTGCCATAGGCGATCGCCGCTTCCGAGTGAAACGTACCGTTCTTGCCGGTGAAGCCCTGGCAAATGACTTTGGTGTTCTTGTCGATCAGGATGGACATGATTGGGATTGCCTTCGCAAAACGATCGGTAAACGGGTCAGAACTGGATTTTCATCGCGAAAATGCCGAAAGACAGGTCTCGGCCGTCAAGCTCCCTTCACGGCCTTGACGATTTTCTGCGCGGCGTCGTCGAGATTATCGGCCGGCAGCACATTGAGGCCGCTTTCCCGGATGATCTTCTTGCCGGCATCGACATTGGTGCCTTCCAAACGAACCACCAACGGCACTTGGAGGCCGACTTCCTTCACCGCGGCAACAACGCCCTCGGCGATAACGTCGCATTTCATGATGCCGCCGAAAATATTGATCAAAATGCCCTTCACGTTGGGGTCGGCGGTGATGATCTTGAAGGCAGCCGCGACCTTGGCCTTGTCGGCGCTTCCGCCGACGTCGAGGAAGTTCGCCGGCGCCATGCCGTAGAGCTTGATGATGTCCATCGTCGCCATCGCAAGGCCGGCGCCGTTGACCATGCAGCCGATGGTGCCGTCGAGCGTGATGTAATTGAGATCGTATTTCGACGCCTCGACTTCCTTGGCGTCTTCCTCGGTCTCGTCGCGCAGCGCCATCACGTCGGGATGACGATAGAGCGCGTTGCCGTCGAACGACACTTTGGCGTCGAGCACGCGCAACTGGCCCTGCTTGGTGACGACCAGCGGATTGATTTCCAGCATCGCCATGTCCTTGGCGACGAAGGCCGTATAGAGCTGCGCCGCGAGCTTTTCCGCCTGTTTGGCGAGGTCGCCGGACAGGCCAAGCGCCTTTGCCACCGTGCGGCCGTGATGGCCCATGATACCGGTCGCCGGGTCGACCGAGAAGGTCACGATCTTCTCCGGCGTGTCGTGCGCGACATCCTCGATGTTCACGCCGCCTTCGGTGGAGACCACGAACGATACTTCCGAGGTTTCGCGGTTGACCAGGATCGAGAGATAGAACTCCTTGTCGATCTCGGAGCCTTCTTCGATGTAGAGGCGGTTGACCTGCTTGCCTGCCGCGCCGGTCTGCACCGTGACCAGCGTCGCGCCCAGCATCTGCTTGGCGAATTCATTGACCTCGGCGACCGATTTGGCGATGCGCACGCCGCCCTTGTCGCCGGCGGAAGCCTCCTTGAACTTGCCCTTGCCGCGCCCGCCGGCGTGAATCTGGCTCTTCACCACCCAGACCGGGCCCGGAAGCGCCTTGGCGGCGGCTTCCGAATCAGACGCCTTCAACACCGGCACACCCTTCGAGATCGGCACGCCGAATTCGCCGAGCAGCGCCTTGGCCTGGTATTCATGAATATTCATTGAGACACTCCCCCGAATTCTGGCGCGGTGAACTCAAAATCCACCCCTATTTGCGGCTGGCATACCACATACCAGAACAACTGCAAATTCAAAACCCGTTTGGAAAATTGACTTCGAAATTCAACGGGTTTGCCCACGCTTAAGCCGGCGGTGCGCGCGGCACGCCGGCGGACTTCGCAAACAGGGCGCGGAAATCGCTTCGCCGCCCTTAATCCCAACCGGTGGACGCGCTCAGCGGCCGAGCAGATCGGGCGCGATCTTCTTGCAGGCGTCGACCAGGCCCTGGACCGCGCCGACCGACTTGTCGAAGGCTTCGCGATCCTTGCCCGCGAGTTCGATCTCGACGACGCGCTCGACGCCCTTGGAGCCAATCACGACGGGCACGCCGACATACATGTCCTTCACGCCGTATTCGCCGGAAAGATAGGCGGCGCAGGGCAGCACGCGCTTCTTGTCCCTCAGATAGCTCTCGGCCATCGCAATCGCGGACGCCGCCGGCGCATAGAACGCCGAGCCGGTCTTCAACAGGTTGACGATCTCGGCGCCGCCGTTGCGGGTACGGTCCACGATCTCGTCGATGCGCGATTGCGAGGTCCAGCCCATCTTGACGAGATCGGGCAGCGGAATGCCGGCCACGGTGGAATATCGCACCAGCGGCACCATGGTGTCGCCATGGCCGCCAAGCACGAAGGCGGTGACGTCTTCGACCGAGACGTTGAATTCGTCGGCCAGGAAATAACGAAAACGCGAGGAATCCAGCACGCCGGCCATGCCCACCACTTTCTTATGCGACAGGCCGGAAGCCTTCTGCAGCGCCCATACCATGGCGTCGAGCGGGTTGGTGATGCAGATGACGAAAGCATCGGGCGCGTATTTCTTGATCCCCGCGCCGACCTGTTCCATCACCTTGAGATTGATGCTCAAGAGATCGTCGCGGCTCATGCCCGGCTTGCGCGGCACGCCGGCGGTAACGATACAGACCTTGGCGTTGTCGAGCGCCTCATAGGAATTGGCACCGGTGAAATGGGCATCGAAGCCGTCCACCGGCGAGGATTGCGCGATATCGAGCGACTTGCCCTGCGGGACCCCTTCCGCGATATCGAACAACACGACGTCACCCAGCTCCTTGAGCCCGATGAGGTGTGCCAACGTTCCGCCGATCTGACCGGAGCCAATCAAGGCAATCTTGTCGCGCGCCATGGGAATCTGTCCTTTGAAGGTCACGGATTAAAGGGTGGAAGAAAACTCGAGGGGCTGGTTATCCTTTTCGACCGGCCCGTTCAAGTCGCGCCGCGGTCAATTGTCGGCAACTTGCATCATAGCGGACCCGCGCCAATCGGCATGGGCGTACGACGCCGGCTACGTCTCCACCAACCCGGTGCTCAAGCCGCTCGCGGTAGAATCCTTGTGCCCGTGCGGTAGCGCCAAATAGGATTCCGAACTCATCTCAATCAGCCGCGACGACGTCCGCTTGAACTCGTTCGCCTCATTGCCTTCGGTCGCAAGATAAAGCGAAGCCGGTTCGGCCGCGGCCGACGCCATCAGTTTCACGGCGTTATCGTAGAGCGTGTCGATCAAGGCGATGAAGCGCTTGGCGGCGTCACGCGCGGCATAGTCCATCACCGGAATGCGATCGATCAGGAGCGTGTGATAGTCGTGCGCCAGCCGGAGGTAATCCGAGGCCGCGAGCGGCTTCTCGCAAATCTCCGCGAACGAAAATCGCGCGACCCCATCCGCCGAGCACGGCACGTGCAGGACACGGCCCTTGATCGAAATATCGCGCGGCTTGCACGGCGCATTGCCGGTCAATTTTTCCCACGCTTTGTCGAGCGCGGCATCGGCATCGCGACTAACCGGCACCAGCCACATCTTTACGCCGGCGAGCTTTTCCAGCCGAAAATCGGTGCGTGCGTCGAGCCGCAGCACATCCATGTGATCCGATATCTGGGCGATGAAGGGAAGGAACAGCGCCCGATTGAGGCCGCCTTTGTAGAGATCGTCGGGCGCGACGTTGGAGGTCGCCACCACCACGGTGCCAAGCTCGAACAGCTTGGCGAACAACCGTCCCAGGATCATCGCATCCGCGATGTCGGTGACGTGAAATTCATCGAAACACAACAGCCAAGCCTCGTCGAAGATCGAGGCCGCCGTGAGCCCGATCACGTCGCCGTCGGCGATCTCGCCGCGCGCAATGTTCTGGCGAAAACCGTGGATCGCCTCATGCACCTCGGCCATGAATTCGTGGAAGTGCGCACGGCGCTTGTGCGCGACCGGGCTGTGGTGAAAAAACAGATCCATCAGCATAGTCTTGCCGCGCCCGACTTCGCCGTGAACATAGAGCCCACGCGGCGGCGCCTCGTCCTTGTCGGCAAACACCCGGCCCAGCAGACCCTGCTTGCGCAACGGCATGTAGTTCGCGAGCCGCTGTTCAAGGCGAGCGAACGCCTCGGCGGCTTCCGCCTGCGCGGCATCGGGCTCGATCGCGCCGGAGGCGACGAGGGCCTGATAATGCGCACGAAACGAGGCGACGGAAGGAGACAGCATGGCCACCTTTACGGGCCCCAGCGCGGCGAAAATTGCAAGCCGTGAAATTGGTGCAGGGGGTATGCTGTTTCGTGTCCGGACGCGGCGCAGCGTCCTTCACGGTGCACCGCAGAGCCGGGACCTTAAGGAAAATAACGTTGCCATGGGCCCCGGATCAGCAGCGCCCCGCCATAGCGTGTCGAAGACGCGCGTAAACGCGCTGATGGCGGCTCGCGCAGCATCCGGGGCACGCCACTCCACCTCACGCCGTCAGCGCATAGGTATCCTCGACCACGTAGGGCCCGCCGCCGGTGGAGGCCCGCGATGAGAACAGCACGAACCGCGACGCCGTGAACACCCGGGTCGGGAAATAACCACGCACCGAGAGGTAATCGGCCACATCCTGATTGGAAGCATCGCGCAACCGCGCCAGCGTCACATGCGGCGTGAATTTCCGCCCCTCGGGGTCGAGCCCGATCCGTTGCATCAGACGTTCAAGCTCGGCCTGCAGCTCGATCAAGGGCCGGCTCGGCACCACGGAGGCCACCACCGCGCGCGGCTTCTTTCCGCCGAAACTTGCCAAGCCTTGCAGGGTCACATCGAACGGCTTGCGATTGACCCGAAACAGCATCGAGGCGATTTCATTCGCCGCAATGCCGTCGATGTCGCCGATGAAGCGCAAGGTGACATGATAATTTTCGGGGTCGATCCAGCGCGCGCCCGGAAGGCCGCCGCGCAAATTGGAAAGCGTTTGGCCGATGTCGGCCGGGATCTCCAGTCCAGCGAACAAACGCGGCATCGCGAAATCCTCGATGCGAAGGCAAGAACGTTACGGAACCTCGGAAAGCTCTACTCGAAAAGCTCCAGCAAAGATCATGCCTTTAGAAACCATCCCGGCGCCGAATCACCGATGGCAATTTTTTACCGTAGTTATATGACTCTGCGAAGCATCCCGCATGAACCCCGGAATAATCCGGTATCGGCCGGGTGTTGTCTGCTTTTCAACCGCGTTGCCCGGATATCGGGCCGACCAATGCCTCCACCGTGGGCAGGATATTTTTGACGATCACATCGATGCCCTCCGCGGTCGGATGCAAGCCATCGGCCTGATTGAGCGCGGCCCGCGTCGCCACACCTTCCAGGAAAAACGGATACAACGGGACCCCAAACGACTTTGCCAACTCCGGATAGATCGCGTTGAACCGGGCCGAATAATCGGCCCCGTAATTCGGCGGCGCCAGCATCCCGCACAACAGAACCGCGATTTTGCGTGCCTTCAGCCGCCTCAAAATGTCCGCCAGCGCGGCACGGGTGATCGCGGGATCGGTGCCGCGCAAGGCGTCGTTGGCGCCGAGCTCGACGATCACGGCTTCGGTCCCTTCGGGCACCGACCAGTCGAGCCGGTCGCGACCTCCGGAAGACGTATCGCCGGAGACCCCGGCGTTGATCATATCGACTTCTATGCCGTTGAGTTTCAAAGATTTTTGAAGACGGACCGGGAACGCGGCAATGGCGGGGAGGCCATAACCCGCGCTCAGCGAATCACCCAAGACGACCATCTTGATCGGCTTTGTCACCGCCGCGACCGGGGCTTGGGCTAGAGCTGTTCCCGCCACCGTCAAAGCCAGACTCAACACAAGCATGTGCACGAACAACCGCCCCTGCCTCTCGACCGGAGCGGCGGAAGTGCCATATGACCCACCCATGGACAGTCTCATCGAACCCTCATCGCTTGCCGGCCTTGAGCCGGACAGCATTTCCGTCTCCAACGTCAACCTCTCGCTCGGCTCGGGCGCGGCGCGCGTCCACATCCTCAAAGATATAAGCCTGCGCGTGGCGAGCGGGGAAGCCATCGGCCTGATCGGACCGTCAGGCTCGGGGAAATCCACGCTCCTGATGGTGATGGCCGGATTGGAACGACCAGACAGCGGAGAGGTGGTGGTGAACGGCACCCCTTTCAATGACCTCGATGAGGACGCGCTGGCGCGCTTTCGCGGCCGCCAAGTCGGAATCGTGTTTCAATCGTTTCATCTGATTCCGACCATGACGGCGCTGGAAAACGTCGCCGTGCCGCTGGAACTCGCAGGGACGCGGGACGCGGCCAAACGCGCCGCGCAAGAACTCGTCTCCGTCGGCCTCGGCGACCGCCTGCATCACTATCCCACGCAATTGTCCGGCGGCGAGCAGCAACGCGTCGCGCTGGCCCGCGCGCTCGCGCCCGACCCCGCCATCCTGGTGGCGGACGAGCCGACCGGAAATCTCGACGAGGCGACCGGCAAGCAGATCGTCGATCTTCTTTTCACGAAACACGCCGAGCGCGGCTTGACGCTGGTGCTGGTCACCCACGACACGTCGCTGG
>WNFQ01004092.1_pt1 | contig 12445 bp, 14 predicted proteins | sample 5400171 | NCBI WGS metagenome assembly WNFQ01 (sample SAMN13153356, study PRJNA577476) | soil metagenome | isolation source: 20 cm soil under Madrone tree | place: USA:California | collected 2016-06-14
CACCGGCGCCGATGATAAGGATCCGCATAGCCGAAAGGGTCAAGTTCTGAGTTGAGAGTTGATTGTTGATAGTTTGTCAGGCTTCCGTTCGGGTAGTGTGAATGGCGAGAGTAATCAGTTTGGCGTTCTTAAGATAATCCAATCCCGCATGGATCCTCCACCGCGAACGAGGGATCATGAGTCACCTCGCGACTGGTATTGAAAAATCCCATCGACGCGCCGTGGCCGCGATTTGTCGATCACCGATATCGTCGGACATGAAAATGAACACGGCGCAGATCAGCAAACCCTGTGGAGATTGGGAATTCGTCTTCGCGATGTTCGTTATCGCCAATCCGGGCAAGAGGAGTACCATCAAACTATGAAAAAATCTAATTCGCGAAAGACCATAGAACTTCTGCACAGACGTGATGCACCGCTGGAGACGCGAACCGATCTCACACAAGCTGCGACCAAAGACATCACCGCAGCGATGAACGCGATTCTGGCGGACGTGTTTGCGCTGTATGTGAAAACGAAAAATTTTCATTGGCACATGAGCGGTCCGCATTTCCGCGATTATCATCTGCTCCTCGATGAACACGCCGACCAACTGTTTGCGATGACTGATCCAATCGCCGAGCGACTTCGAAAGATTGGCGGGCTTACGCTGCGATCGATCGGCCACATTTCCCGCACCCAGCGCGTGCTCGATAACGATGCCGAGTACGTCGAGCCCTTGGATATGCTCGCCGAGCTGGCCGACGACAACAAAACATTGGCCGCGCGTCTGCGCGAGGCACACAACGTGTGTGACGAGCATCGTGACGTCGCCACAGCGAGCCTCATCGAAGTCTGGATCGACGAGACCGAACGGCGAACGTGGTTTTTATTCGAGGCGACGCGCCGCAGGAACTGATTCGGCCGAAGTCGAGAGCGAAAAATTTCATCGCTCGCAATCGATTTGTCGCCTGGTATGAGGCGGCGTCGCGTCGCGACTTCGCGATTTCATGCGACGGCATTACGGAGTTTTCTCGACGAGCTCTGCGGCGCCCTGGTGGTGCGGAATCATCATGGCGGAAAAATCATGATTGGGATCGCCGGTCATCGGGGCGGCCAACATGTCCTGGTCCATCTTGCTCATGCTTTGCATCATTTCGCCCGCGAACGACGAGGTCGCGTTCATTTGCCCCATCTGCTCCCGCTGCGCGATCGCCTCCGCCGAAAGACATGTCCCGCATGCGACCACGGTGATAACGCGGAACCATCCTAGTATGGCTGTCATTTTTTGGTCCTTTCTTGTGTGCGCTCTTCAAAAGCGTCGGCGATATGTTCCGCAAAATTACGTTGCTTATTCTGCGGCAGCCTTCGCCAACGCTTCAATCGCGCTGATGTTCGGCAACAGTTCGGCCGGCAAACCGTGCCGCTCCTGCAAATAGACGGGGCTGTTATAAGTGACCCAAACTTTTCCCTGCGCATCCTCCCAGATCAAAATCTTGAGAGGGAGATCGATAGCAATCCTGGGCGCCGCCAGCATCAGCGGCGTGCCTGCTTTTGGGCTCCCGAAAATCAGCAACTTCGTGGGACGCATTTTAATTCCCGCTTTTGCTGCTTCTCCACTGTGATCGACCAATGCGAACAAGGTAATTCCCTTCGCTTGGAGAATGCCCTTGAGCCTTTCGACCGTTTCGTCCACCGAGTGGTTGCTCGGTACGTCGATCAGCCCACGGTCATTGCTGGAAGTCATAGGTACCTACGATTATTTACAAACTCCGACTGAGCGCAACCCGGTACCAAAGTGGAAAAAACTCTCGTCCCTGTGAAATACGATATGCGCCGCCGATTTTTATCGCGGTCGCTGAAGCCGGGCTTCGGCCAGGTCAATATCACGTTGGATCCGGCGCAACGCCTGGTCGTTGATTGCTTCTTCGTTGCGCAGTTGGATCACTGTGTCGCGTTCTGTTTGTAACACTTCGCGGGCCAATTCTTCAAAGTCTTCCGAGAATAATCTGCCGACGCTTTCTTCTTCCGGGGCTTCACTGCGCAGTTGCCGGATACGGTCTTCGTATTCCGAGCGAAGACGTTCGACCGTCCTGGGTCTGGCTCGCTTCGAGGATGCGATTTGCTCGAGACGAGCCAGAGCTGCTTCGTTGGCTTTCAAGCGCGCCAGTCTCTCTTCTTTTTCAGTAACGCGATCGTCCTTGATTTTCAGCCAACGGACCAGCGGCGCAAGAGTGAGTCCTTGCAGAACGAGCGTTGCGAAAATGACGCAGAACGTCAGCAACAGGATGAGGTCGCGTCCCGGGAACGGTTGGCCATTGGCGAGGACAAGCGGGATCGCCAGCGCGCCGGCAAGCGAATCCGCGCCGCGCATCCCGGTCCACGCGACCAACGCAGTCTGTTTCCAGGGAGCGGGATTTTTACGGCGGAACGTTGGGCTCAACAGACGCGGCAAGTAGGTCGCTCCGAACACCCAGACGAAACGAACCAGCACGATCACCGCAACAAACACGATCGCCAGCCAGGCGACGCGAGTCACCGTGCCCGGGGCGAGCGCGTCGATTACCTGCGGCAGTTGAAGCCCGATGAGCATGAAAAGTATTCCGTTCAGAATAAACGTGACCATTTCCCAAACAGGCAGTGCTTGTAATCGCATGCGCCCGGTCACGATGCGCGGGGCGCGCCACCCGTAATAGATGCCCGCAATTACGACTGCGAGGATTCCGGAGACATGGAGCTTTTCGCCGCTGAAGTAGGCAACGTACGGCGTAAGCAGGGAGAACATTGTTTGAACAGGCGGATCGTCCAAACGCTTTTGCAATTGCGTTGCCAGCCACCCCACGGCGAGCCCAACACAAATGCCGCCCGCGGCGACAAAAAGAAACTGCAAGCTTGCTTGCCCCAGCGAAAACGTGCCGGTCATCACGGCAGCCACTGCGAAACGGAACGAGATAAAAGAAGTAGCGTCGTTTATCAGGCTTTCCCCTTCGAGGATGACAATGATCTTGCGAGGCACCCGCAAATTTTGAGTGACCGCCAGGGCTGCCACGGCGTCGGGCGGCGAGACGATGGCGCCGAAGACAAAACCAACTGCCAAAGGTAATCCGACCAGGCTGGGGAACAGATAAGCAGTCACGGTCATCGTCAGAAGCACGAGAACGATTGCCATTGGCAGAATTGAGCGAAGGTTCGCGCGAAAATCTCTCCACGACGTGAAAATGGCCGCGGGATAAAGCAGCGGCGGAAGAAACAGATTAAAGACCAGTTTCGGTTCGAGGTGAATTGCAGGAAGACCAGGAATCAGAGCGAGGACTACGCCGCCGATGGTCAGCAGAATCGGATATGGGATTTGGATTTTCCGGGCAACGATCGCCAGCAACGCGACCGCAACGAGACAAACCAGGATTAATTCCGTTTCTTCCACGATGGTTCCGATTGCGTCCGAGTCTCTCCGGAATTAGATCAAGCGTCCAGAAAGCACAAGTGCGCCGAAGCTATCGGCATGGGCGAAGCGGAAAGTTTCAAAGTAGGGCAGAGACGCGTATTCTCAATCTTGTTTCAGGCTATCGATGACAAATTCACAGAAACTTTACGTGACGACGAAAGCCTGAAGGACGAAGGTTCGACCGGGCTAAATCTGCCACGAGCAGCAAATTTCTAGTGCAATCTAAACCGAAAGGAAATTCACCGTGCCGTACATCACTGTTGGAAAAGAAAACGGAGCTAACATCGACATTTATTACAAAGATTGGGGCAAAGGACAGCCCATCGTCTTCAGCCACGGCTGGCCGCTGTCGGCCGATGACTGGGACACGCAGATGTTGTTCTTCCTCAAACACGGCTATCGCGTCATCGCGCATGACCGACGAGGCCACGGCCGGTCCACACAGACGAGCGGCGGCCATGACATGGATCATTATGCCGACGACCTTGCAGCTTTGACCGCGCATCTTGATCTGAAGAACGCCGTGCACGTTGGTCATTCCACCGGCGGCGGCGAGGTGGCACATTATCTGGGACGGCATGGAGAAAGCCGGGTGGCGAAGGCTGCGTTGATCAGCGCGGTGCCGCCGCTCATGGTGAAGACGGAGAAGAATCCCGGCGGTCTTCCCAAGGAAGTGTTCGATGGATTACAGGCGCAGCTCGCGGCCAATCGCTCGCAATTCTATCGCGACCTGCCGTCGGGGCCATTCTATGGCTTCAATCGACCGGGCGTGAAAGCCTCGGAGGCGATCATCCAGAACTGGTGGCGCCAGGGCATGATGGGCGGCGCAAAGGCACACTACGATGGCATCGTCGCCTTCTCACAGACCGATTTCACCGAAGACCTCAAGAAGATCACGGTGCCGGTACTGGTGATGCATGGCGACGACGATCAGATCGTTCCCTACGCCGACGCCGGGCCATTGTCGGCAAAGTTGCTAAAGAACGGGACGCTGAAGACCTACAAGGGTTTCCCGCACGGCATGCCCACCACGCAGGCAGACACGATCAACGCCGATCTGCTCGCATTTATCAAGGCATAGCGGTAATCTTTTGTCGCGCTCAAAACCGAATTCACCGGAGCGTGCCCGATGACTCAACTAAAGACTAAGTCGTACGTTGGTTTTGGTGACTACCATTTCACACGTGTGGAAGAGTTCGGGTACTCGTTCAAGGAGTTCGTCTCCGGGAAGCCCATCCCTGCGCAGGGGGCGCACATCAACATGCACGCGTCCGGCCCGTTTCGCGGCGAGACGATGGAAGCCGAGATGGAGTTGGTCGATCATGTTCGCTTCCTCCCCAACGGTCGGCTGGAGCTCAACATTTACGGGGTGCTGACTGACAAAGACGGAAAGAGAATCTTCTTTCAGAGCACTGGCGTGGCGGAGCCGTCGAGTGACGGCACGCTTCCGCTCGCCGAGAACATCTACATGCACAGTAATCATCAAGCCTACGAATGGATGAATACGAAACAGTTCTGGGCAAACGGGGTGGTGGACCCGAAGGACATGAGCCTTCGAGTCTATGTGTTCGCCGCGTAGGCGTGGTTGAACTGCTCGATGACCAATCGCTAGTCGCCGCCTAACACAAGCAACCTGAGAAACTGATTAGATCTGGAGTTCATCAAGGAGTTCCTGCGAGCGGTCTGGAAGGACAAGATCTCCTTCGTCAAGCTGGACATCGCGCACCCTGGGCAAGTGCCGGTAAACCCCCAGGACAGTCCTCAACGACGACATCGCCTTCGAGAGGTTATGACCATGCTTGCAGGACGACTCACCACCACGCAGGCAGACACGATCAACGCCGATCTGCTCGCGTTCATCAAAAACTGAGTCAAATCACCGTGAGTGAAACAAAAAAATGAAAGGAACAAAATGAACAACAGAACATTCTCAGGCAAAGTTGCACTCGTGACCGGAGGAACTTCCGGTATCGGCAAGACCACGGCGATCGAATTCGCGCGCGCCGGCGCGAAGGTCGTTTTGACTGGGCGCCGCGACAAAGAAGGCGCGCAGGTCGTTGCCGAAATTGAAAAACTGAGCGGCGATGCGGCGTTCGTCCGCGCGGACGTCGCGAAAGATGCCGACGTCAAAGCGATGGTTGATTTCACCGTCGACAAATTCGGACGGCTGGACGTCGCGTTTAACAATGCCGGCGTTGAATGGAAAGGCCCGCTCGATCAGGCTACCGAAGCTGAGTATCGGCGTATTTTTGACATCAACGTTTGGGGCGTTCTCAATTCGATGCGTCACGAAATTCCTGCCATGCTCAAGAACGGAGGCGGCGCCATCGTCAACAATTCCAGCGTGGCCGGGCACGTAGGCATGGGCGAGGTCAGTATCTACATTGCGTCCAAACACGCGGTCGAAGGCCTTACCAAATCTGTCGCGCTCGAATTCGCCAGACAAAACATTCGCGTCAATGCGGTCGCTCCCGGTGTGATCGCCACCGATATGTTTGCTCGTTTCGCGGGAGAGGAATTGGGCGATCAGATCGCGTCGATGATTCCTGTGGGACGGAAAGGTGCCACCGAAGAGATCGCTGCGGCGGTTCTCTATCTCTGTTCCGACGCCGCAAGATTTACCACCGGGACCTCGCTGGTCGTCGACGGAGGCTGGGTAGCGCAATAAACTGAACTCCCAACAAATGAAACGCAGATCCCTGGACAGTGTGATCGTGAGTGTCGAGGAATTACAACGAAACGTGACATTGGGCGTGGAAGCCGATGTAATCGGTGGAACATGATACTGCACGTTTACACAATCATTCACACGCTAATCAGCTTGGTCGGAATTTTTACCGGCTTGGTCGTTCTGCTTGGCATGCTCGCCGGCAAACGCCTCGACGGCTGGACCAGGTGGTTCCTGATCACGACCGTCGCCACGAGCGTGACCGGCTTCTTCTTTCCGTTTCATGGTTTCACTCCGGCTATTGGCGTCGGCATAATTTCGCTGCTGGTGCTGGCAGTTGCGATCTACGCGCGTTACCCGCGTCAACTCGCCGGAGCCTGGCGCTGGATCTACGTCGTGGGCGCTGTGATTTCACTTTATTTCAATGTCTTCGTTCTCGTCGTGCAGTCGTTTGAAAAAATACCGGCGCTGCATGCGATGGCTCCGACGCAAACCGAGCCGCCGTTCAAACTCACGCAGCTCGTTGTCTTGGCGCTTTTCGCCCTGCTTACAATTATCGCGGCGATCCGGTTTCGGCCCGAACAGGTTCCTACCACTTGACCGATCGGCTCGTAGTCATCGAGACTTAGCAACCGTTTGGAAGAGAGGGCCCCTGCGATGACCGATCCCATATTGGCGATGCCGTTAAAGGTCGCCGCGCGCGTCGATCAGGTATTCCCGACATTAACGGCCGCACAAGTTGCGCGCATCGCCGCGCACGGGCGCACGCGTCGAATTCAACAGGGCGAGGTCTTGTTGGAGGTGGGAGATCAACTTCGGTTTTTTCTCGTGACCGCAGGCAAGATCGACATAGTCAGCGTCTTTGGGTCGACCGAAGCGCCTATCGTCACGCTGCTGTCTGGCCAATTCACAGGCGAGGCGAACATGCTCTCCGGCAGGCGCCAGTTTGCGCGCATCCGCGCAAGCACGGACGGCGAAGTGATCGAAGTCGAGCGCGAGCAGTTGGTCTCTCTCGTGCAAACCGACAGCGAATTAGGCGAGATCTTGATGCGCGCGTTTATTCTCCGACGTGTTGAGCTGATCGCGAATCAAGTTGGCGACGCTGTGCTCGTCGGTTCGAATCATTCGGCCGATACACTGCGGATTAAAGAATTTCTGACCCGCAACGGTTATCCGCATGCCTATGTCGATCTTGACCGCGATTCAGATGTTCAGCAGTTGCTCGATAGGTTTCACGTGAGTCTTGCCGATATCCCGGTCGTCATTTGTCGTGGCGAATCCGTTCTTCGCAATCCGACCAATCGGCAAATCGCCGATTGTCTCGGGTTTAACGAGGCGATCGATCGCACGCACGTGCGCGACCTCGTCGTCATCGGCGCTGGGCCATCGGGTCTGGCGGCCGCGGTTTACGGTGCGTCGGAAGGACTGGACGTGTTGGTGTTGGAATCGAATGCGCCTGGCGGACAGGCGGGCTCAAGTTCGAAGATCGAGAATTATCTCGGTTTTCCGACGGGCATTTCCGGTCAGGACCTTGCGGGGCGTGCCTACACGCAGGCGCAGAAGTTCGGGGCCCAAATCCTGATTGCCAAGTGCGCCAGACGCCTCGCCTGCGACCGCCAGCCATATGCGATTGAACTGGACGACGGCGAACGTGCGCCGGCACGCGCCGTCATCATCGCGACGGGTGCAGTCTATCGCCGGCTGTCGCTCGACAACGCCGCGCAACTCGAAGGCGCCGGCGTTTATTACGGCGCGACTTTTGTCGAATCGCAGCTGTGCCGCGCTGAAGAAGTGATTGTCGTGGGCGGTGGAAATTCCGCAGGTCAAGCGGCCGTGTTTCTCGCGCAGACATCCAAATGCGTCCACATGCTGGTGCGGTCGGACGGATTGGCGGCGAGCATGTCGCGCTATTTGATTCGACGGATCGAAGAAAATCCGGCGATCAATTTGCGAACGTGCACAGAGATTGTCTCGCTCGAAGGTAACGAGCATCTCGAGCGCGTCGCCTGGCGCGACAATCGCACGGGAAAGATCGACACGCGCAACATTCGTCACATTTTTGTCATGACCGGGGCGGTTCCGAATACAGCCTGGCTCGGTGGTTGCATTTTGCTCGACGCGAAAGGATTCATCAAAACTGGTACGGACCTGTCGCGCGACGACCTGATGACTGCTCATTGGCCGCTTACTCGATCTCCGTATCTTCTCGAAACGAGTTTGCCCGGAGTGTTCGCGGTTGGCGACGTTCGTTCCGGCAATGTGAAACGCGTTGCCTCGGCAGTCGGGGAAGGATCGATCGCCGTGGCCTCCGTTCATCAGGTGCTGCGCGAATAGCATATATGCCTTCCTGTGTTCACATCGGTGCGATCGCGTCAATCAAACAGCCGCAACGCCGCGAATGCGAAGAGTGCATGAAGATCGGCGCCGACTGGGTTCATCTGCGGACCTGCCAGGAATGTGGCGTCACCTTGTGTTGCGACAGCTCGCCAAACCGGCACGCGAGCAAACACGCGCACGCGAGCGGGCATCCCGTGATTGCGTCAGCGCAGGTCGGTGAGCGCTGGCTCTATTGCTATCCTGATGACGCTTTTGCGGAATATTGAATTCAAAGCCGTACAAATGAGAAGATGGTCCGGGCGATGACAAGCCACCATCATGCCGGCATTTATCCAAGAACCTTGTGACGCGAGCATAATCCGCTCGCGGCCGGCCGCAGCTCCGTGTTCAAAAGCTTCCGGGCGCTGGGTGCTCGCGGCCACAACTCTCGCATCGAGCATGGCGTTCATCGACGGCACAGTTGTGAACGTGGCATTGCCTGCGCTGCAAACGAACCTGAACGCCACGATCGTGGACGTGCAGTGGGTTATTGAAGCTTACTCGCTTCTGCTCGCGGCGCTCCTGCTTGTCGGCGGATCACTCGGAGATTACTACGGACGACGACGCGTTTTCCTGGTGGGCGTCGCGCTTTTTGCTTTCGCGTCCGCGTGTTGCGGATTTGCTTCTAACATAGGTCAACTGATTGCCGCACGCGCAGCGCAGGGATTTGGGGCGGCGCTACTGGTTCCCGGCAGTCTCGCAATCATTAGTAGTTCGTTCCCGGAAAACGAACGTGGACGCGCGATCGGGACGTGGTCGGGTTTTAGCGCGATCACCACTGCGATCGGGCCAGTGATCGGCGGCTGGTTGATCGAACACGTTTCATGGCGTGCCGTGTTCTTCATCAATATTCCAATCGCGCTTTTGATAATCGTAATCTCACTGTGGCGCGTTCCGGAGAGCTCCGACAAGGAAAGCTTGGGGCTCGATTGGTGGGGCGCAATTTTGGCCGCGTCAGGTTTGGGCGCGCTCGTTTATGGCTTGATCGAATCTTCGCGGCTCGGTTTCGGCGATCGATCAGTGATTGCGGCGCTCGTTGCCGCAGCCGCGCTTCTCGCGCTCTTCCTGATAGTAGAGGAACGAATCTCTAATCCCATGCTGCCGCTTGCGCTGTTCCGCTCGCGAACATTTACCGGCGCGAACGTGCTGACTTTCCTGCTTTATGGCGCGCTCGGCGGGACGCTGTTTTTTCTGCCGCTCAATTTGATTCAAGTCCAGCATTACTCCGCCACCGCAGCTGGCGCGGCTTTCTTGCCATTTGTTCTAATCATCTTTCTCCTTTCACGCTGGGCGGGCGGACTCGTTGAGCGCTACGGGCCGAAAATTCCGCTGGTTATAGGCCCGTTAGTCTCTGCTCTCGGCTTCGCGCTTTTCATGTTGCCAACTCTGAACGCATCCTACTGGCAGAACTTTTTTCCTGCTGTCGTTGTACTTGGGATAGGAATGGCTGTAACTGTTGCGCCGCTTACAACCACTGTGATGGATTCGGTTACCCAGAATCGGGTCGGCATTGCATCGGGAGTCAACAACGCCGTAGCGCGAGGCGCCGGACTGCTAGCAATCGCAGTCCTTGGAATCATCATGCTTCATGCCTTTAACCATGCCCTTGATCAGCGGTCGACTGGCTGGAAGCTGCCGGCCACCGCGTGGCAATCATTGCATGCTCAGCGAAGTAAGCTCGCAGCCGCCTCGCTCCCTGAAGGGTTGGACCCGTCAACCCAACAGATGATTGGTCACGCGATCGCTGAATCTTTTGTGCGAGCTTTTAGGCTGATCATGGCGATTGGGGCAACGCTCGCCGTCGCCGGCGCACTTATTGCGTTGATCTTCATTGGCACCGCCAGGCAAAGAGAGTATTCCCGACCTCCAAAAGCTTTCGCGAGTTAAAGCGGCCTGGTTACGATGTAACACCATGGAAAACAAAATTCCCGGTCTTCACCACGTGACTGCGATCGCGAGCGATCCTCAGCGGAATCTTGATTTTTACGCGGGCCTTCTCGGTCTGCGCTTCGTCAAACGCACCGTCAATTTTGACGACCCGGGAACGTATCATTTCTATTTCGGCGACGAACGCGGCACACCGGGAACGATCCTGACATTTTTTCCGTGGCCGGGCGTGCGGCGTGGAATTCGCGGTACCGGCCAGATCGTCGAAGCGACGGCGTTCGCGATTTCACCGGACTCGATCGGTTATTGGCTGGAGCGTTTTAAGCAACACCACGTCACGGCCGAGAGAACGTCGCCGCGGTTCGGAGAAGAAGTAATTCGGTTTATTGATCCTGATGGACTTCTGATTGAGCTGATCGCTTCGAGTTCTCCGGCACGAGTTGAACCGTGGCCGGATAGCCCTGTTCCTGCGGAACACACGCTTCACGGTTTCCACAGCGTGTCCGCCGCGTTGGAAGGTTACGAAAAAACCGCGCGATTACTCACCGACAGTTTCGGCTATCGTTTGGCTGAGGAATCGGGAAACCGATTTCGGTTTGCGTCGCCAGATAACACGGCGCTAGGCAGAATCATTGATCTACTTTGCTTGCCTGACACAGGAACGGGCCGAGTCGCTGCAGGTTCGGTGCATCATATTGCGTTTCGCGCGAAGGACGAGGCCGAGCAACTGAAGTGGCGCGAACATCTCGTCGATCTTGGTTACAACGTGACGCCAGTGATCGATCGAACGTACTTTCATTCCATTTATTTCCGCGAACCCGGCGGCGTGCTTTTTGAGATCGCGACCGAGCCACCCGGTTTTACCTTGGACGAGAAACTGGAAGAACTCGGTACGCATTTGCGTCTTCCGCCGTGGATGGAATCGGCGCGTTCGCAAATCGAGAAAATCCTTCCACCGATTCAAGTGCCAGGTAGATCATGAGGCTGCAGCCCGATTTCATTCACGAATTCGTTCCCGGCACTTCGAATCGAACGTTGTTGCTGTTGCATGGCACAGGTGGGAACGAGCGCGATCTCATCCCGCTTGGGCGCGAGCTTGATCCGAGCGCTGCGTTGCTCAATCCGCGCGGCAAAGTTCTGGAGAATGGAATGCCGCGATTCTTTCGCCGGCTCGCCGAAGGTGTATTCGATCTGGAAGACTTAAAAAATCGCACGAACGAACTGGCGGACTTCGTCGCGGCTGCTGCCCAGCATTACGGATTCGCCAGCGAAAACGTCATCGCCGTTGGTTATTCAAACGGCGCCAATATTGCCGCAAGCATGCTGTTGCTGCGGCCGGAAATGTTGCGCGGTGCAGTTCTGTTTCGTGCCATGGTTCCGCTGATTCCGGAAAGTCTCCCGGACCTCTCATCGGTGCGCGTTTGGATCGGTGCCGGGAGTGAGGATCCAATCATTCCAACGTCCGAGACTCAACGCCTTGTCGAACTTCTTCGCAGTGCGGGCGCGGATGTGACACTTCGGTTTTTCAATGCTGGGCACGGCCTGACGAGCAGTGAAGTTGAGACAGCACGCCAATGGCTCAAAGAGCTCAAGCCCTCGGCCGCGCCAAGATGAAAACAACCCGGCTCGAAGCGTTCAGCGATGGCGTCCTTGCAATCATCATCACGATTATGGTGCTGGAATTGAAAGTGCCGCACGCAACCGAATTGGCGGCATTGAAGCCGCTGCTGCCTCATTTATTGAGTTACGTGCTCAGCTTTATCTATCTCGGCATCTATTGGAACAATCATCATCATCTCTTCCAAGCCGCTGAGGAAGTTAGCGGCGGTATCCTCTGGGCGAACCTGCACCTTCTGTTTTGGCTGTCGCTCTTTCCCTTTACGACGGACTGGGTGGGCGAGAACCGTCTCGCTCCCACGCCAACCGCCGTATATGGCTTTGTTCTGCTGATGGCGGCGATCGCTTATTATATTCTGCAACGCACCATCATCGCGAAGGAAGGCCGCGGATCGCTTCTCGCGCACGCTGTTGGCGGCGATTGGAAAGGAAAGCTTTCGCTGGTTCTCTACCTCATCGCCATTCCGCTCGCG
>WNFQ01002902.1_pt1 | contig 12441 bp, 9 predicted proteins | sample 5400171 | NCBI WGS metagenome assembly WNFQ01 (sample SAMN13153356, study PRJNA577476) | soil metagenome | isolation source: 20 cm soil under Madrone tree | place: USA:California | collected 2016-06-14
CTCGACGTCAAGCGAGTCGTGTTCAACGAGGTCACAAAGAACGCGGTTCTCGAGGCGTTTCGCCGGCCGCGCGATATCGATCATGAGCTCGTCGAAGCTTATCTCGCGCGCCGCGCCCTCGATTACCTCGTCGGCTTTACATTGTCACCCGTGCTGTGGCGGAAACTTCCGGGCAGCCGCTCGGCGGGTCGCGTCCAATCCGTCGCACTGCGCCTGGTCTGCGAGCGCGAAGCCGAGATCGAAGCATTCAAGTCGCGCGAGTACTGGACGATCGAGGTCGAGTTCCGGACCGAGGCGGGCCAGACCTTCACCGCCCGATTGACCCATCTCGACGGCAAGCGCCTCGACCGCTTCGATCTCGACACCGAGGCCAAGGCGCGCGCCGCCGCCGATGCCATCCTGGCCGCCTCGGGCTTTGCGGTTACCGAGATCGACAGCCGCCAGGTTCGCCGTAATCCGTTCCCGCCATTCACCACCTCGACCCTGCAGCAGGAAGCCTCGCGCAAGCTCGGTCTCGCGGCGAGCCGCACAATGCAGATTGCCCAACGCCTTTATGAAGGCATCGACATCGCCGGCGAGACGGTAGGGCTGATCACCTATATGCGGACCGACGGCGTCGCGATCGCCGGCGAGGCGATCGTGGCGGCGCGTCGGCTGATCGGCAATGAGTTCGGGCCGCGATACGTCCCGGGTGAGCCACGGGTCTATCGCAGCCCCGCCAAAAACGCGCAAGAGGCGCACGAGGCGATCCGGCCGACCGACATCGACCGCAAGCCGGGGGACATCGCCGCCGATCTGGACCCCGATCAGCGGCGGCTCTACGAGCTCATCTGGAAACGGGCGGTCGCGAGCCAGATGGCCTCTGCCTTGCTCGAGCAGGTCACCGTCGACATCGCCGACCCGACGATGCGTCTGCGTTTGCGGGCAAACGGCTCGGTCGTGATCTTCGACGGGTTTTTCGCCCTCTATCAGGAAGACCGCGACGACACTGCCGATGAGGAGGGCGAGGGGCGCCGACTGCCGGCGATGCGGAAAAGCGAGCGGCTGGAGCGTGGCGCGGTCGAGCCGAAGCAGCACTTCACGCAGCCGCCGCCGCGCTACACCGAGGCGAGCCTCGTCAAGAAGCTTGAAGAGCTCGGCATCGGCCGTCCTTCGACCTACGCCTCGATCCTGCAGGTCCTGCAGGACCGCGATTACGTCCGGCTGGAGAAACGGCGGTTCATACCGGAGGATCGCGGGCGGCTAGTCACCGCGTTTCTGACGAACTTCTTCGAACGTTATGTCGAATACGGCTTCACCGCGGATCTGGAGAACCAGCTCGACGACGTCTCCGGCGGACGCACCGATTGGAAGGAGGTATTACGGAACTTCTGGCGTGATTTTTCAGCGGCCGTCGACGGCACCAAGGAGCTGACGATCAGCCAAGTGCTGGCCGCCCTCGATACCGAGCTCGGGCGGCATTTCTTCCCGGACGACGCGTCGGGACGCGATCCGCGCCTGTGTCCCGGCTGCGCAGCCGGCAGGCTCAGCATCAAACTCGGGAAATTCGGCGCCTTCATCGGCTGTTCCGACTACCCGAACTGCCGTTACACCCGACCTCTCGCGCTCGAGGGAGAGGCTGAGGAGATTGCCGCGGCCGACACCCTGCTCGGGACCGATCCAGCGAGCGGCTTACCGATCTTCCTCAAAAAAGGTCCCTATGGCCACTACGTGCAGCTCGGGCCCGATGCGGAACACAAGCCCAAGCGGGTTGCCCTCCCGCGATCGGCGAAGCCGGCCGACATCGATCTCGACGCCGCTCTGCGGCTGCTGGCATTGCCGCGCGAGCTGGGGCGGCACCCCGAGACTGGTGAGACGATCATTGCCGGCATTGGCCGTTTCGGCGCTTACATCAAGCACGGAACGACCTTCAAATCGCTCGCCCCCGATGACGACGTGCTGACCATAGGCCTGAACCGCGCCGTCGTCCTGCTCGCCGAACCGGCGGCTGAGCGACGGCGCGGACCGCAGCTCGTGCGTGAGCTCGGCGAGCATCCCGAGGGCGGCGTCGTCGGCCTCTATAGAGGGCGTTACGGCCCCTATGTCAGTCATGACCGGGTCTTTGCGTCCTTGCCTAGGGCCACCGATCCAGAGACTTTTTCACTAGACCAGGCGGTGTCGCTGCTCGCGGCCCAGCGCCAGAAGAAGACTAAAGGCCAAAAGCGCAAACCCGGCAGATCCGCGGCGACACCGGCGAAGCCGCGAAGGGTTGCAAAGGCGGCCGGCACGCGAGATCGCGCGACGGCCAGCACGTCAACAAAGCCCGGCGCAAAAAAGTCCCGATCGCGATCGAGCGCGCCCCCGCTGTAGATGGCGAGGTCAGGCCGGAAGGCCTCCTCCAGGCCAGGCCGCCGAGGATTTTCTTCCATCGAGCGCACCAGGCCCGTGATCCGCAATGGGAGACGATCGCTCAGCGCGGCCCCGCTCCCGCCCGAGGCTACCGTCGTCGAGCGGCTCGGCAGCGATGAGGACGGCGTCCCTCTCGTCCGCCCGGTTGGCTGGCCGGGATCGGATCCGGCGCCGGTGCTGCGTCTTATCGAGGCCGGGCTGAGCGAGCCGTTCCCGATCGGTGCCCGCGCCGCTGCGCGGGTTGTCCAGCGCCAGACCGGTGAGATCGAAGCTCGGATCATCCGGGTGCTGGGCCCGGCGAATAACCGGGTCGTCGGCGTCTTTCACCGTGGCGCCAACGGCGGCAGCGTAGTGCCGGTCGACCGCCGAAACCGTGCCGAGTACCGAGTGACGGAGCCCGATGCCGGCGGTGCCGGCGACGGCGAGTTGGTCACCGTCGAGGAATCCGCGACCGCAAAAGTCCGCTTTCCTCGCGCGCGCGTCATCCAACGGCTCGGACATTCCTCGGACGCCGGCGTGATAAGTCTGCTGGCCATCGCGAGCCATGACATTCCGACCGAATTCCCGATGGTGGCAATCGCCGAAGCCGAGGCGGCAAGACCGGCGCCTTTGGCCGGCCGAGCCGATTTGCGCGATATCCCTCTGGTCACGATCGACGGCAGCGATGCTCGCGACTTCGACGACGCGGTGTGGGCCGAGCCAGATGCGGACCCGGGAAATCGCGGCGGCTGGCATCTCGTCGTGGCAATAGCCGACGTCGCCTGGTACGTACGCCCCGGCACGGCACTCGACCGCGAAGCCCTGCGGCGCGGCAACTCGGTCTATTTCCCCGACCGCGTCGTCCCGATGCTGCCCGAGGCGCTGTCGAACGAGCTCTGCTCGCTCAAGCCCGGTGCCGACCGTCCTTGCCTTGCCGTCCACCTGTGGATCGACGCCACCGGCCGTAAGCGGGGACACCGGTTCGAGCGGGGAATGATGCGATCGGCCGCACGGCTCACCTACGAAGAGATCCAGGCGGCACATGAAGGCCGCCGCGCGTCTTCATTACCGCCAGAGAGATTGACGGCGCTATATGGGGCGTTCGCAGCGCTGGCGCAGGCGCGGGCCAGGCGCGGCGCCCTCGAGCTGGAGATCAGCGAGCATCGCGTGGTGCTCGATGGCGAGCAGCGGCCGGCCGCAATCATTCGGGTGGCCGGGCTCGATAGCCATCGGCTGATCGAGGAATTTATGGTCCTAGCGAACGTCGCCGCCGCAGAGGAGTTGGAAGCGCGGCGGCAACCCTGCATGTACCGTGTTCACGATGCGCCGGACCCGGAGAAGGTCGAGGAGTTGCGCGCTTTGCTTGTCGAAACCGAGATCGTCGGAACGGGCTTTGCCAAGGGACGAGCGCTGAAGCCTGAGCTGTTCAATCGGGTGCTGCGGGGCGTCGCGGCAACGCCGGCAGCTGCTCTCGTCAACGAGCTGGTCCTTCGCTGTCAGGCGCAGGCGCTCTATAGCCCGAACAATATCGGCCATTTCGGTTTGGCTCTGCATCGTTATGCCCATTTCACCTCGCCGATCCGCCGATACGCTGACTTGATCGTGCATCGGGCGCTGATCGGAGGTGCGAACGCCGCCGGACATGAGATCGTCGCCGGCGCACTGCCGTCAAATGCGGACCGTGACCAGCTGGCCGCCGTCGCAGAACATATCTCGACGACCGAGCGTCGTGCGGCCGCGGCCGAGCGCGCCGCGATCGAGCGCTATCGTGCAACGCTCCTCGCCCGATCGGTCGGCAGCGTCTTTGGCGGCCGCATCAGCGGCGTCGCCGAGTTCGGCCTATTCGTCACCTCGGCGGAGAATGGAGCTGACGGGCTTGTACCGATATCGACCTTGTCGGGTGACTACTACCAGTGCGACCGAAGTAGACAGCGGCTAATCGGCCAGCGGTCGGGTCGGGTCTTTCGGATCGGGGACGAGGTATCGGTCCGACTGGTCGAGGCGGACGGGATCGGTGGCCGCATCGTCTTCCATATCGAAGAGGATGGAACGACGAACCGCATCGGGCAGCCTCGCCACCGAGCTAACCATCACCGGCCCGGGCGGCACCGTTGATTGCCGCGGGCCGGCGATCTACTGTGCTGATCGCCCCCGAGCGAAATTTCCGCAACGCCGACGGTGTTGCCGAGCGCGTTGCGGCGGGGGAGTTTGCGGGGTTTCTTCTTCTGGAGTGGATACCGTTGTCGTTGCGTCCGGCCGCTGAGCTCGCGCGGGCGAGCAGCCTCGCCTTCGCTGTTGCGCTTGCCGCGTGCGCGGCGCACCAGGCGCTGCCGGACGATCCGGCGGGCCGATTATTCGCCCGTAGCCTCGACGAGATCACCGACCTCTACATAACGCCGGTGTCGAGCCGAAAACTCATTCTCGCCGGAGCCGCACGCTTCTCCCGCCTCGACAGTAAGTTCTCAGTTACCGAGACCCCGGGCCTGGAGGGCAGAACACACGTCGTCGTCAACTATGACGGCCGGGAAGTTGCTGTGTATCCGACGCCGGGTGACGACGACCCCCATGCTTGGGGGGGATTGATGGGTCGGCTGATTGCCGGTGCCAAGGGGGCGTCGCCAACCCTCGCCACGCTGTCGGAGGACCAAATCGACAAGGTCTTGTTCGACGGCATGACCGGGGCCCTCGACCGTTTTTCGCGTTATGCATCGCCCGAGATCGCGCGCGACCAGCGTGCCGTCCGAGACGGCTTCGGCGGGATCGGCATCACCCTCGATGTCTCCGGCGCGGAATTCCGGATCACCCAGGTCACACCGGGTGGGCCCGCAGATCGCGCCGGCATTCGGCCCGACGACAGGCTGGTCGCGGTTGACGGGGGCGCGACGGCCGGGCGGTCGCAGAGCGACGTAATTCACGTACTTCGTGGCCCGATCCTGAGCCCGCTCGAGGTGACCGTGTATCGTCCCAGTCTCGGCCAGAAGCGGAGTTTCCGTCTCCAGCGCGCGCTCGTCATCCTGCCTACCGTGACGATATCGCGAGACGGCGGGATCGCGATCCTTCAGATCGCGAGCTTCAACCAGAACACAACGCAGCAGATCGTCGAGGATCTCGGCCGACTAGAGCGTGAGATGGGTTCGCGCCTGAGCGGCGTCGTCCTCGACCTGCGCAGCAACCCCGGTGGCCTGCTCGATCAGGCCGTCAGTCTCACGGATGTCTTTATCTCTAACGGGCCGATCGTGTCGACAGTCGGCCGCCATCCAGCGAGCCATCAGTTCTTCGAGGCGTCCGGCGTCAGCATGGTGCCGCAGATACCGATCGTGGTGCTGATCAATGGCGCTTCTGCCTCGTCATCCGAGATCGTCGCCGCAGCCCTTCAGGATGTCGGACGGGCGGTCGTCATCGGTAGCGCCTCTTATGGAAAGGGCACCGTGCAAACCGTCCTGCGCCTGCCGAACGACGGCGAGCTGACGCTGACCTGGGCACAGCTCGTCGCCCCATCCGGATACTTTCTGCACGAACACGGCGTGGTTCCGACCATTTGTACAAGCGATCTCGGGGACGACGACAATGCCGTTCAAGTTGCCTTGCAACGCAGCAACGTTGCGGCATCGCCGACGCTGAGGTCACGGGCTTCGCTCGACGACAGTGCTTGGTCTCAACTCCGGCGTTCGTGTCCGGCGCGGCAGGGCGATCATGAGATCGACATCAAGGTCGCAAAGCGGCTCCTCGCAGATCCAGCGCTCTACAGCCAGGCGGTGCACGCCATCTCGGCGACCCCTTACGTAGCCTCAGCTCCGCTCGCGGCGGCCGCTGCACCGGCCGAGCCTGCCTTGACAGGGTCCGGCGGATCGCTATTTTCCGATCCGCGTCACCCCTAACCTGCCGGATCCATTTCATGGCCAAGACGAATACCGTCCTGATAAAGCTGGTCAGCAGCGCCGACACCGGCTTCTACTACGTCACAAAAAAAAATCCGCGGACAAAGACCGGCAAGCTCGAACTCAAGAAATTCGACCCCGTCGTCCGCAAGCACGTCGTATTCAAAGAAGCCAAGATTAAATAAAATGTTATAAATTTGCAGTCGGGGCCGGGGTAACGCGCTTTGAAACAGGACGTATTTTTTACGACCTCGGCCGAGCAGAAGAAATATTTAGGTGGTTCTGTTCAAAACTGCCAAGAGGGCGGCGCTGAGCACGGGTAATGAAGTTTCGGATTTCTGCGCCTGAATGCGCATGGCTGAAAAAGAAACCCTGCGCCTCCGTGCAGCGCTCCGCTCTGAGCCCATCGACCTCGGAACGGGTTTCAGCCCCCTCGGCGGTGGTTGCTATACCGAGTTTGGTGCCAAGCTGGATGATCGCGCGAATGAAACCTGCGTGATCGGCTCGTCCTGGAAACCCGCTTACAAAGGACCTATCGATTTTGATTTTGTCGAAGGCGAAATCACGCAGCCGATAGAACGAGGAATGGCCAATGCCGAAATCATCGATCGACAGGAGCACACCCAGACAGCGAAGCTGGTGCAGCGTTCGTAGAAAAGCGTTGTCTGGTAGGGGCTGGATTGTCTCCGTGACTTCCAGTTCGAGGCGTCTAGGGTCGAGGTTTGCGGTCGTCAGCGCGTCATGCACGACTTGAGCAAGATCGCCAGCGAGGAATTGAGCGGCGGAAATGTTGACCGCCACCCGGGTGCCGCCTGGCCAGGTCGCGGCCTCGGCGAGCGCCGCGTGCAATACCCACCTCCCGAGGCGCGGCATAAACCCGAATTCTTCGACAAGACTGACGAACTCTCCGGGTAGGATGACGCCGCTTAAGGGGTGGTTCCAGCGCAGCAGAGCCTCGCAGGTAGTAATTCGACCGGTATGCAGATCGATCATCGGCTGATAAACAAGCGAAAACTCTGCCTCGGAGAATGCTCTGGCCATTTCCGCGGGGGAAATGCGCGGCGCCGAGGACGATTCGCCTCGCCGGCATTCTCCGCCAGCGGTGCCGTTTTTCGTAGTCGAGTTCATAACTAGGCCCCGACCCGCCGAGAGATCCGGCTAAAAAGAAACCGTTGTAGATACGAACCGTCATTGAGGCGTCAAATGAGTGTCCGCCGCCGCGGGATTGGGTGCTGTGGGCCGACCATGGCTCACACTTGATGCGCCGTATCACGGACAGAACGCTACTTTGGATGGGATGAAATTCGGGTGGGATCGAGCCGAGTTAGCTTGGGCTCGTTTTTTGGACTGCAATCACCGATCAATATCGATTCGGCCTTGAGCGCCGGTGGGGCCTATCGTTTCATCGTTTCTCTGAGTGAGAGAAGCCCAGGTGATCGGCGGCAAGTCTGCCAAACGTGTGACTATGCGATTACGTCCGGCTGTCTTGGCCTCATAAAGAGCGTCGTCGGCACGCTTCAGCAGCTGCGCGCGGCAATCACCGCCTTCAGCGGCCGCGGAGACGCCGATGCTGACCGTCACGGCCACCTTCACGCCCCCCACCCTGATAATGAAAGGCTCCCTCGCGACCGCCAAGCGCAACCGTTCGGCGACCGCGGTCGCTATGGTGCTGTCGGTGTCAGGCATAACCACGACAAATTCCTCGCCGCCCAGTCGGGCGACCAGATCAACACTTCGGACGCTGTTCATTGTTCGGCTGGCAAGCTCGCGCAGCACGTCATCTCCCGCAGCATGGCCATAGGTATCGTTGACCTGCTTGAAGTGGTCGATGTCAAACAGCAAAATCGCTGCACTTATATGGTCATGGTTAACCCGACCAATCAACTCGTCGAGATGCGCAAGGAGGTATCGTCGGTTGTAGAGACCGGTTAATTCATCAGTCAGCGCGAGAGAAAGGCTACGCTGGTAGTTTTCTTGCAACCGATCCTGGAGCCTCTTGCGGCGGATCTGAGTGCCAGTACGGGCCAGCAACTCGTTCCGATCAACCGGGCGAATGAGATAATCGTTGGCGCCAAGATCGAGACCCTTGGCAAGACGGTGGAGATCGCCCTCCTCGGCGATGAGCAGGATCGGCAACTGGCGGAACATCTCACTTGCCCGGCACTGCGTAACCAGGAGCAACGGATCCCCGCTCGGCGTCGATAAGCTGGCGATGACCAGCTCGGTGTCGCCATCCAGGTGTCTTTGTGCTTCCGCACAACTTTGACAGATCACCAGCTGCGCGCTCGGACGTAAGGTCTCGGCCATTCTGGCGGCGGCGAACTGATCTTCCTCGATCAGGATGATCCGTGCCGGTCCAGAATCTTCGGCTACGGCTGTATCATGGCCGGCGAAACGACCGCAAATCCCTTCGCGCAAGCGCCATTCTTCCATCATCCGCTTCAGTCGGGCGAGCGAACGGACGCGAGCGAATAGGGCGATATCGTTAACGGGTTTGGTCAGGAAGTCATCGGCGCCGGCCTCAAGACCGCGAAGCCGGTTGGCGACGTCAGACAACGCGGTCACCATGACCACCGGTACGTCGGCGGTTCGGGGGTTGGCCTTGAGCCGGCGGCACACCTCGAAGCCGTCCATCCGCGGCATCATCACGTCGAGAAGGATCACGTCCGGCACTTCGCTGTCGGCGATCTCCAAGGCGCTATGCCCGTTAAATGCCGATAGGACGTCGAAATATTCGCTCGAAAGCTTCGCCTCGAGCAGCTTTACATTGGCCTCGACATCATCGACAACCAGCACTCGAGCAGACATGGGTTATTTGCTTGCACCAAAGGAGGGAAAGCACTCGTCTCAGGAGAGGAACCGCTCGACAGTTCGCAGGAAGCTCGCTACCGAGATCGGCTTCGAGATATAAGCTTCACAACCGCCTTCACGGATCTTCTCCTCGTCACCTTTCATTGCGAAAGAGGTTACTGCGATGATCGGAATCATTCGCAGATCGTCGTCCTTCTTGATCCATTGCATTACCTCTAGCCCCGATATTTCCGGAAGCTGAATATCCATCAAGATCAGATCGGGGTGGTGTTGTCGGATCAGGGCGATCGCCTCGACACCGTCCTTGGTCTGCAATGTACCATAGCCGTGCGCCACGAGCAGATCGTTGAAGAGCTTCATATTGAGGTCGTTATCCTCGACGATCAAGACCTTCTTCCGCGCGAGCGGAAGGGGCGTCCGGTTCAATTTCGAAATTTCGAGCGTCATTCTTCGCCGGCCTCGAGACAGAACTGAAGTGGCGGCAGACGATCGATCGCGATCGGCCAGGGGCTGGTGATCGTCGTTCCCCACGGGCAACACTGGCATGTTGTAGGCGATCGAACTTAATAATCTGTAACCGCAGATCTGCTCTGCCCAGGTGAAAGATTGAAGATCCATGGCACCCCGGTTCCGCATCGGTATCGATCTCGGCGGCACCAAGATCGAGGGTGCTGCCGTCGACGGCTCAGGGGCTGTTGTCGTCCGCCGGCGCGTGGCAACTCCCAGAGGCAGCTATCCCGCAACGCTAGAGGCAATGGTTGCCCTGGTCGGCGAGATCGAGATGGCAATCGGCAACACGGCGAGCGTCGGGCTCGGCATGCCCGGGGCGATTTCTCCGATTACCGGCCTTGTTAAGAACGCAAACTCCACATGGCTGATCGGCCGCCCCTTGCAGCAGGATTTCGAGACCAAGCTCGGCCGCCCGGTGCGCTTGGCCAATGACGCCAACTGTTTTGCGCTGTCGGAAGCGACCGACGGGGCGGCAGCTGCGATGGAGACCGTCTTCGGCGTCATTCTCGGCACCGGGGTGGGAGGCGGCATCGTTATCGGCGGACGGCTCGTCGTCGGGGCGAACGCGATCGCGGGCGAGTGGGGTCACAACCAGCTCCCGTGGCTGACGCCGGAGGAGGCCCCGGGGCCGCCGTGCTATTGCGGTCGGACGGGGTGTATCGAGACCTTTCTCTCCGGACCGGCGCTCGCCGCGGATCATCACCGTCATACCGGACGTCGGCTGACCGGGTTTGAGATCGCAGACCTTGCCGGGCGCGGAGACGCAGGCTGCAGCGCGACCCTGGGACGCTACGCGGACAGGCTAGCCCGAGGTCTGGCTGCGGTGATCAATCTTATCGACCCCGACGCGATCGTATTGGGGGGCGGGGTTTCCGGCATCGCGATGCTCTACCGGCAGGTCCCCGTTTTGTGGTCGCGGCACATCTTCTCAGATCACGTCGTCACCCGCCTGCTTCCCCCGGTCCACGGGGATTCGAGTGGGGTCCGAGGGGCTGCCTCGCTGTGGCGGCCGGACGAAGAATGGTGACGACGCTGTGCCGCGATTGCGGCGCCCTCGCCCTCTCGGCGACTGCCGCCGAGCGGTGCGGCGATGCGGCTCGCCTCGCCTGGTTTCTCATGCCGCTCCACAGCCTAGCGATCGCCCATGTCGATTGCGACGCCTTTTATGCCACAGTCGAGAAACGCGAACGGCCCGATCTCGCCGATCGTCCCGTGAACATCGGCGGCGGCACCCGCGGGGTTGTCCTCGATCGCGAACTCGGCAGCGCGAAGCGGCTCGAGCAGGCGATGGATGAAATTAGCGGTAGGCTCGGCGAGGGCTCGGTTCGGCTCGGCCGCGGTCCCGCATAGCCGGCGGTCAGCAATTGGGCTTCGTCAAGGGTTCGATGTCTTCGAGCTTGGCCCGGATCGAGTACTCGCCGTAGTCGATCAACATCTCTCGCGAAACGCCATTGTCGAGCAGGCGCATACCGAGTTCGTAATCCGGTTTCTCGACACTGTTGTCGGCGGGGAAAAACGCGAGGCGGATGCGCCAGCCGGGCCGCTCCAGCAGCGGGCTGCCGTTAGCCGCCGCAGCGTCGGCAGCGACCCTGCTTCCGATGGCCGCTGAGACCTGAACCGCGTTCTCGTCGGTGGCACCGTCGAAGACCTGGCGAGAGAGAAAATTCTCTCCCTCGCTGGCTCTGTCGATCAGCAGGATCGTATGCGCGCTCGGGAACAGCACGCCGGGCATCAGCTTCAGGGCCTGCGGTTTCGGCTTGATGAACTCGGCGACGCCGCCGTTTCCGGGCGCGTCCAGCCGCGCCTCGCCACGAATGTCCTGATCGACCTCTCCGTTGCGAGTCTGCTTCTGGTTAAAGCGGTAGCGCAGACCGTCCTTGGACTCCCAGGTTACAAAGCTCGAGACGATGTCGGCATCGGGCGTCTCACCATAACGAATCCTGAGCCGATAGCGCTGCTCGATCGTCCAGCCGTCGCAGGTCTCACCCCATTCGTATTGCATCGTTCCGCGCGCATCGACCACGCCAGAATCGGTTCTGGTGCCAGCAAGTACCATCGTATAGAGCGCGCGGTGCGGCGCAATCTCGGCGCCGATCGCCGCTGATATCGCCATCGCGGCGAAGCTGCTGGAAAAAGCAACGGACGCAATATGCCGCTTGATCATTGAGACGACACTCCCCGAGCCAGCCGGCGAGCCGGAGCGTCGCGGCCTGGCTCACTATACAGCTGGACTGTCAGACGCATCCCCCCATGGTACTTTTTTCGACTGACTTTGCGGCAAACTCCGAAAGACCGGCTGGTGCCGCTCAACCGCCGCTGCGACGGGCAGGAGGCAGATCCAGCCTGATGTGGAGTTCGCGAAGCCGTTCCGGGGCAACCGGTGCGGGGGCGTGCATCAGCAAATCCTGCGCCTGTTGGTTCATCGGGAAGGCGACGACCTCCCGAATGTTCGGCGTATCCGCCAACAGCATCACGATGCGGTCGATGCCGGGCGCCATCCCGCCATGCGGCGGTGCTCCGTATCTGAACGCGTTCAGCATCCCCGCGAAGCGGGATTCCACCTCTTCCGCGGAATAGCCGGCAATCGCGAACGCCTTGTACATGATATCCGGGCGATGGTTGCGTATCGCTCCCGACGCCAGCTCCACCCCGTTGGAGACGATGTCATATTGGTGAGCGAGGATGTCGAGGGGATCCCGCCCTTCGAGCGCCTCGAGCCCGCCTTGCGGCATCGAAAAGGGGTTGTGGCTGAACTCGATCTGCCCGGTGTCCTCGTTCCGCTCGTACATCGGGAAATCGGTGATCGAGCAGAATTCGAACACACCCTCCCTGGTGAGGCCGAGCTCGCGCCCGATCTTGAGCCGCGCGGCGCTTG
>WNFQ01002905.1_pt1 | contig 12439 bp, 11 predicted proteins | sample 5400171 | NCBI WGS metagenome assembly WNFQ01 (sample SAMN13153356, study PRJNA577476) | soil metagenome | isolation source: 20 cm soil under Madrone tree | place: USA:California | collected 2016-06-14
CTCCCCCGCCGCCGCCGCCTCCTCCGCCTCCTAAATATACCGGCCCCCCTGCCCCCCCTGGCCCTCCGGTTTATCCCTTTCCTTATGACGATGAAGAGTTTTCTGGTCGCGGGCATAGATATCCCCACCATGGGCACGACTATCCCTTTGACGAAGAGTCCGAACGCTTTTATCCTCCGCATCGTCGCCCATATCGTCCCATGCACGACTACGATTTCGACTCTCATGATGAGTATCGTCAACATGACGAGTTTGATCGCTTCTCTCACAACGAGTATCCCCACCCTTATGACGATTATCCGCCTCATCATGAGTATCCCCCTTTCCACGAGGATTATCGCCGCCAGCCTCACGACACTTATCCCCGTCCCCATGATTACCCTCCTCCCCCCCATGGTGATGACCATCGCCACATGCCGTCACACTCGGACGATCGCGTACATGACGATGATCATTTTAGGGCTGGCGATGATGGAGCTCGTAAATCGTCAAACAAGGTCGAACTTCCGGAGTCAAAATCGGTTGACCTCGCTAGTGTGCAGTTCCCTCGGCGTGGCGAGTTTTCCCTGCCTGATGCACCAACGTTGAGTGCCGTGCATATGAATCGCCGTCAAGAGGCCACTTCAGAAATCGATGCTCGCAACAGCAACGGCTTGGAGCTGCCGGAAGGTCAGATGGATGTTGCGAATATTGCCACGCGTAAGAGAGACGACCTTGGTCTTGGAAATATGCCTAAGCCTGAGAGTGCGATGCAAGGAATACTGTAGTAGCATTCCATAATGGGCGGTGATACGAGCGCGTTATAAGATACTAGTTGGAATACCCATACGTACATTACTATACTGGATAAGCTTGTGTATTTCTACGGTTCTGGTTGTATGCAAAGGCTTGTTTGACTTGGTTTTTCTCGATATCAGTCACCCTGTGCCCAGGGCGTGAATAATTGAGACCAGGTGAAGCTAGGAATATCACCGGGTAAACCCGGGTCTGGCCTCCGCGCCTGGAAAATAAGACTTTGATCCCATCGCACCCGAGTCGATTCAAGCGTTTGCATCTTCGTTGACTCGCTACGTCACCCTTGTGACCAGTTTTCTACTCTACCTATACCCAATCTTACCCACCCGCTAGGGACGGGGACGGCAAAGCTATAGCTCAGAAACTCGCGCCAAATATCTCCAAAATGAAAAGGTAATCTGCGGCGGCTCACCGGCTGGTGACTGAACGAACGAAGGAGTGTCCAGAAATGATACGATGACGGCGGGGTAACCGATCGAATCAGTCTCGGCTATTACTTCTGATTTCTTCTTGTGCGTAGTGCGGGTGATACGATGTGTATATTCTAGAATCGTGCACCCTCGTTCAGTTTCCGGGGCAAGCAACTGGTGCATGCATGCACTGGCACGTTGTGAGGAGAAACGGTCAAGAATGAGTCACAATAAGTACGCTCTCGAAAGAAGCTGAAGTATCTTTCTTTCCCAGTCGCATGAGCCTTTAAGCAGGGCAATCTCTTATCAATGATAAACTCCTTCAGTCGTATTATTCACTTGACTTCTCACCCTGACAGTCTGGACCTAACAATGCCGTAACGGCGTGACCCTTCCTTTACACGCCTGCGCCTATATGTGGTCACCTGCATCAATCCACTATCAATCCCTGACATCGTGAGAGTCTCCACAGCCTTGCGCCGTCAGCATTCTCGACTCTCGACCCTCCCATCATTTCCTCCCTTGTACCCTTTGTTCTCCCTCGCACAACTCCATCCTCTCTGACTCTGAACACAAGAACGTGAACTAGTCCATTTTCTCCATGTCGTCGACTGCACAAGCATCATCTTCCACTTCTAACGTCCAAATCGTCATCAATGCTGCCTTAGCCGACTACACCCAAATTGCTGGAACAGACCTCTCTAAAACTCCCTTCGCCGCCGCCCTCGGGCACTGGCAGTCAAATACTCCCGAGGTGATCCTCCAACTACTACAAGAACGAGAGAAAGAAGTTTTTAAAGAATATCGCGATGTCAATCCGAGATTGATGGAGTGCGTCGGCTTGGTAGTGAAGGTTATACAGTCGTTCTCTGGGATCATAAGTGTAGTAGTTAGTCAGGTTAGCCGTACGTGCCATCCGGTGACTCTTTTAACAGTGAACTTGTCAGATCCCATTGCTACCAACGAATGCTCTGTTTGCCGGCATTGATGCTCTTTTTGTTGTATGTCCCTTAAATACGATTTTCAACCGAGTTCCCTGTGATGAATGAGTATGCCAGGCTGCCAGTGGGGTCACATCTGGCTATGATGCGCTGCTCGAGCTGTTCGAGTGCTTAGGGGAGGTCCTCAAGCGTCTGGAGATCTATACGACGATTCCGCCCACTCCAATAATGACGGAAGTCATCGTAAAAATAATGGTCGAACTGCTTTCTGTGCTTGCCCTGGCCTCGAAGCAAATCAAACAGGGGCGGTTCAGTAAGCACGCTCTCACATATACACTGTTCATGGCTTAATGTGTCGCAGAGAAGTTCACGAAGAAATTACTGGGGGAGAGCGAGATAGAGACGGTTCTCCAAAGACTGGATCGATTGACACAAGAAGAAGCTAAGATGACAGCTGCACAGACGCTGGGTGTGGTTCATGGTCTTGTGGGCATTATCAAGATAGTAATGGAAGGTGTGTAATACTTGTGTAACATTTTGTAGTTATTTCTCTAAGTGATTTTTCCAATAGATGGAAAGGTGTCAACGGATAGTATCCGACAAGATTTGGGTATGTGGTTTGTCGAAACAGGTGTCAAATATGCTGACTGGGATTTGTAGTTGCTCTTCACCAAACGTTAAATGCAAAAAACAAGAAGAAACGTTGGTTATTTTCCTCTACTCTTCGTCGCCGTGATCGATGGCATCTTGTAGGTGACCAGCTGCAAAAGGACATTCCGCAGTGGCTCTTCCCCCCTGACCCGTCGACAGACCACAACGTTGTTCGGAAAGCACGACACAAAGGAACCGCTGCATGGTTTTTCGAGAGCAGTTCATTAAGAGAATGGAAATCGAGGGGATCGCTATTATGGATTCATGGAAAACGTACGTATTTTTGAACCACCTATAAGTATCTTACGCTAATACCTTGTTGACCTTACAGCTGGGGCGGGGAAAAGTACGCTTCTGTATGTAATAATTTTATTTGTCTGTCCAGGTTATTCATGGCGCCTGTTAGATCGGCAATTGTTCAGGACGTCGGGCGCATGCATGCAGCCGGATTAGCCACCATGGCGTACTATTATTTCGATTTCCGGGATATCAGGAAGCAAGACTGTTATGGCCTGCTCTCCTCCCTTGTTTCTCAGCTTTCTGCCGACTCCGATGCTTGTTACAACGTCCTCTCCAAGTTATACTCGGAGAATATCGACGGTACACGAAAGCCCGATGTTGATGCGCTCAAAGAGTGTATGACGGACATGCTGAGTCTGCGAGGGCAAGGCCCAATTTATATCATCATCGACGCCATTGATGAATGCCCCAATTTCCCGGGGAGACCGTCCGCTCGCGAGGAGGTCCTGGAGTTGATCAAAGAACTCGTTAATTTGGAACTTCCAAGCGTACATTTATGTGTGGCTAGTCGACCGGAGATGGATATCCGAACTGTCCTCGAGCCATTGACGACTCTCAAAATATCTCTTCATGACGAGATTGGGCAAAAGGATGATATAATCGAGTACATCAAGTCCGTGGTCCGTTCAGACTGGAGCATGCGGAGATGGAGGGAGGAGGACCAGAATCTGGTTGTTGAGACGCTCTCAAACAAAGCGAATGGCATGTAAGCTATGATCTTGTTATGATGGTCGACATCTGATACTCACGCCATGACATAGGTTCAGATGGGTGGTCTGTCAGGTTGACTGTCTGTGTCGGTGTTATCCGGCCAGCATTCGGAGCGCGCTAGCCGACTTGCCAGACGGTCTGGATGAAACATACGACCGAGCGTTGCTGGCGATTGATAATCAGAAACGAAAATATGCGCGGCGTCTGTTCCAGTGCCTCTTAGTGTCGATTCGCCCACTTCACGTCGATGAACTCGCGGAGATCCTTGCGATTCGATTCGATGAGGCAGTTCCCCCTACATTCAACGCAGATTGGCGTCCAGTTAACGCAGAAGAGGCAGTGATGTCTGCATGTTCTAGTCTCATTACCATTGTTGACAGGGGGGGCCAGCAAGTAGTTCAATTCGCACATTTCTCTGTCAAGGAGTACTTGACATCCGAGCGACTCGCGACGACAGAAACCCGACTTTCATACTATCACATTCTCCCCGAACCTGCGCACACCATCCTCGCACACGCCAGCCTCAGTGTCCTCCTCCAACTGGATGACAAAATCGACAGAGATACCATAGCTCACTTTCCCCTCGCTCCCTATGCCGCCCGGTACTGGGTCGATCATGCCCGGTTTGGGGACGTGTTGTCACAGATTGAGGAGGTCATGGAGCGTTTGTTTGATCTCGCAAGGCCACATTTCGCGACATGGGTCTGGCTATACGACATCGACCGTTATTGGGAAGATCCGATGTCCACGATGCACCCAACGCAACCTAAGGCTGTGCCCCTTTATTATGCCTCACTATGCGGTTTCCGTGGACTTGTGGAGCACCTGATCACTGCCCATTCAAGCGAAGTCAATTGTAGGGGTGGTTCTCACACGACACCGTTACACGTCGCGTCAGTCAAGGGACATTTAGAGGTCGCATCGCTACTCCTAATAAGTGGTGCAGATCCTAACTCTCGTGACAATCTGGGCAGAGTCCCACTTCACCGGGTATCACAGGGCGGTCAGTTGATCATGGTGGAATCATCACTCGAGATTGCGCGGCTCCTCGTGGATTGTGGCGCAGGCCCGAGTGTCACCGATGATGAAGGCGATAGTCCACTACACGTAGCAGCACGATCTGGATATCGTGACATTGCGGAACTCTTGGTCGGATCTGGCGCAAGTCTCGGTGTTCGGAATAAGTCTCAAGAGACCCCGTTGCACGTGGCTTGTGGTAGTGGGAAGCTTGACGTTTCACGCTTCCTCATATTTCGAGGCTCAGACATCAATTCCCGGGACAGTGATGGCTTCATTCCATTGCACACGGCGTCACGATTTGGACACGTTGAAGCTGCACGACAATTGTTAGACTGCGGCTCCTGTGTGAATGCACGCGATGTAAAATATCATAGGACTCCCCTACATTATGCATCGCTATTTGGATACCTTGACGTCGCCGGGCTCTTGGTATACCGCGGCGCTGATGTGAACGCACAAGATGCAGACCGTGATATTCCAATGCATTTAGCGTCATATTTTGGGCACTTCGACATCGTAAAGTCACTGGTCGAGCATGGTGCAGATGTTGACAGCCGGAATAACGTGGAGAAGACACCCTTGGTTTACGCATCAATCGGTGGGTTCCTCGACATCGCACGCTTCTTGGTCGAGAGGGGCGCGGCCATTTCTGCCCGGGATAACCAAGGGTGGACACCATTCCACACGGCGTCGGCATGTGGGCATCTCCACCTCATGATGTTCCTGTTGGAGTGTAGGGTTGATGTCAACACTCGGAACGGAAACGGAGTGACGTCATTGTATCTTGCATCTGACAACGGGAAGGTTGATGCCGTACGCTTCCTTATCGAGCATGGTGCAGATACCAACATTAAAGATAATAATGGTTGGAATCCTCTGCACATCGCATCACTAAATGGGCACCTCGACGTCGCGCGACTATTGATCGACACTGGCACTTCTGTCGATATTCGAAACGGGGATCAAAACACACCATTGGTCTTGTCGTCTTGGAAGGGGAAAATCCAAGTTGTTCGCTTCCTCATCGAGCGAGGGGCCGACATTAACGTGCAGGGCAACGAGGGCACGGCGCCATTACACTTTGCATCACTAGACGGACATCTTGAGATCGTGCAGCTGTTGCTAGACCATGGCGTTGATCCGAACGTCCAGCTCAATGACCTCCGGAGCTCGCTACATCTAACATCGGCCAACGACCACCTCAAGGTTACCGAGTTGCTGGTCGAGCGTGGCGCAAGTATCGACGTATTCAATGACAAGCAAGAAACACCACTTTATCAAGCAGTCAAGAATGGGAACCTCGCGATTGTCCGTCTTCTTATCGACCACGGAGCGAATCTGGATACTGTGGACAGCAATGGCTGGACTCTGCTGCACGCGGCATCGCATAGTGGGTACCTCGAAGTTGTTAAGCTGCTGCTTCGGCGGGGTGCTGATGTCGACATGGTCAACAAAATCAATAAAACTGCGGCGAAATTGGCCTCTGAGAATGGCAAGGCCGAGGTTGCAAAGTTGATTGCAGAATACAAAGTAGACGCAAATATTCGAAGGAATATACGATCGACTACATTGGACACAGCCCAGGACGGGGCCGATGAAATTGGAACAGACAAGGAAGTGGCTTCATTGCACACTGCCGCGGAAGAGGGGAACATCGACGTTGTAAAGTCGTTGCTCGATCGGGGAGCGGATATCAACAGCCGCGATGCAAATGGCGAGACTCCGTTAGCCAGAGCAGCGCAAAAGGGAAACGTCGAAGTTGTACGCTTGCTCATCCAGCGGGGTGCGGAGGTGGATTCACGTGATAAGTGGGATTGGACACCGCTGCACGAAGCATCACGACATGGACACGTCGAAGTCGCGCAGATCCTCGTTGATCATGACGCAAATGTAAATGCAAGGGAGTGTAGCCTTCGGACTCCGATACACCTCTCAGCTGACTATGATCATCTCGATATGGTGAAACTGTTACTTGAATGTGGAGAGGATGTACATTCAGAGGATGCCTGGGGAGAAACGCCATATCAAACATTGCTACGAAGAGGACATCGAGAGATGGCTGATTATCTTCGGAGGTATGGCACAGGCAGAGAAAGGTTCGACGAGATCCTTTTATGGCTCATATACGATGTCTGACTTGCACTTCGATTTTAGCCCTTAGAGACAGCTCAGCTCAAGAGAAGCATCTTGCATGTAACTGTATTTGGTCTCTAAAATGGAATTTTTATTAGCCTGTTGCAAGACAGTCCAAAATGGTGGGTGATGGTTCGATAAAATGTACGAAATCACAGGTGGTGCAAGGGAGTGAAGAGTGACGCAAAGTGATATGATTATACGTCGCAATAACTGATTTCGGCCGAAAGTCCACGCAGCGTGAGGTACTGTCGATCCATGGGATCCCGTGGAATAGTAAACCCGAGTCAGGTCAGGCAGTCATAGCAGCAGCCAAGTAAGCCAAATCCGTGCTACAGCATTCCATGTTGTGGAAGCTTGAGCGAAAGCGATGACGATAGTTTAGAATCCAGCATTCAGAACAAGTCCTCTATTAAGTAAGAAGTAAAACGTACATCAGGTTGGCCCAAAAAAGACAGACGCACCATAGAAATTCTTTTCACCGCTTCTGCAGCCTTTGCCCTGGCCCTCTGTCCAACATCACCTCGGCAACACCAGCCTCATTTGAGAGTACCTTGATGTCCTACATCGCCGCACCGGCGCCTTTGGACAAGACACCAAGAGACTTGAACACAGCTTCGCCGAAAACAATGCCTGGAAAGATGGCTGGGTAGAGTCCCAAACCTTTTTGAGGGGCAGTTATTCTGCTATAATGGCAAGTTCATGGTATCATCTTAATGTGTTGGGTATCAGGGCACACACAACCGAGATGCTGGAGCTGTGAAGCATGTGCATTGACTAAGAAGAAGACTTGTTGCTGCATTATGGGCAGATATGTAGCTGATGTTATTGTCGACGCAATGTGATTACCGAGCATTTTCATATGATTGTGTTATCTAATCTGATTAACCCATATATGGAAATACATCTTCCAAATATGGCAAACTCCCTGATTACATATTTACTCGGTCCGAGTCGTCCAACACCCCGAGCTTCTCAACTCCCAAAAATACCGACCCACGGTCTTTTTTCGCAATTCGGACACCTCCATGACGCAACTACTGCAGCTATGGGCATTTCCGAGAAAGAGAATAAACAATAATGGAAATTCGAGGACACCGTGAGTCTGTAAGCTGTGATGTTTGGTTCTTATTTCGTCTTTTGAGATAGGCTTCAAGCGCGAAAGTCCAAACCGCACAAATGCCGCTAGGTGCTGGGATTATATCGCCACACGTGATCATATTTCGGACTCGTTGTCGCTGCAGGTTTCGTTGCGCGCGGTCGCGGTCACATCTCTACGGAAGGTCACAATATACGAAGACGTCGTATCACCCACTGGCATGGCAGCCCAGCCCTTCATTTAATGTTAGACCTATTCTATTTTACACAAAAGCTTTCAAACTATTAAACTACTACTCCCCGACAAGTTCCCCGATGCAATCAACTGATTTGAATCTGTTTTTCCGCGCATTACTTATTAGCGATAGTCGTGTTTTTTTACCGCGAGTTCCCAGGTAGGTATCATCCCTCATGATGTGACCTTTCTCTACGAAGGAAAAATGCCCTCATCGATTTAGCGCCCGAGGTCACGGGCAAAGTGGAGGAAGTCCACGCTGGATGCTTGGACACCGTATTTATAGATCTGAATTTGAAAAAGAAAAACACCAGTCACGACAAAGTATCAGCAATAATGCGTGCGCAAAGAGACCATCTTAGGATAAAGTATGGTATGCGGGATGATGATGATAGGGCAATGGAAAAAAAACCTCACAAAGTGTGATGCGACCCAGCTCGAGAAAAGTGCGCCCTGGTACGGCTTTGGCAAGCGCTCCATGAGCGTATCCAATCCGACTTTGTCAACGAGTGTCTGGGGAATTGCGCGACTCAAAACGCCCCTACAACTGGGAGGGTCGTCGAACAGATCTGAGCTTTCGAGCTCCGTTTGCAAGTTGTTCAACGCGATCGAGAGTTCATCGGAGATGGTCGTGCGCGCTTTTGCGCCTTGCAGTCGCTGATGCTCACGCCAGATACAGGAGAACTCTAACGCGGCGTTTTCCGCGACCTTGTTTTGGATATCCTTGACGTAACTCTGATAGAACTGGCTCGGCTTTCCGCCTTTGAAAAGCATGAGGTCCACGTATTCTTCCGTGGACAGTGCGAGGCCAGCGAGGACTTCGAGGGAAGAACTCGTCACGCCGCCTGTGTGCAGTATTAAGATTCAGACCGGGGATTTAACTCAAAAGGCTAGCAAGATAACAAACCCTTGTTTGCGCTCGAATCCTTGAATAGAACGACCTTGCGTTTTTCCAAGTAGAAGCGTGCCTGTTGCGTGAAAAAGAGATTTGCCCCTTCTACGATGTACTTGAAGTGGGGCTTGCCCTCCGAATCAACAAGCGCCGCCACGTTTGAAATATTTACAGCTTCGGGTCTACAAGGGATTGGTGTCATCGATGCTCCGGGGTAACCCAAATTTCACTCACCGTCCTCCGCAAGGGACAAATAGATCGGCCTTGAATCGCAAGTGTGCTCCATTCCGGAAGTCTGTACCATCCAGTACAACCTCACCCGCTGTGAAAAGGAACATCAACAGCCCGTCGAGTGATCACAAATAAATGATGACACATACACGGTAGCTTGAAATCTTGATCCTCGACACGTACGAGATATCCATCCTTGCTCAGCTTCGACTTGTCGAAGTTCTCGACGGGGATCCGCAGTTTCGCCAAACGAATGAGTTCCTGCCTATTGATCCCGGCGGGGTCTGCGAGCACACCACTTCCATCGATTACAGCAATCGTCTTATCGGAACTGAGCAAAATTTCATCTGCATGGGACGCCAGGCACGGACGGCGTCTGGTCAGCACCCCCAACAAGAGTAAAAAGGATCGATCGAATGCGCACTGGAACCAAGATCGCCATCAGGGCCGCCTGTCTGGACCTTTGTGATGTCCTTTTCGCGCAGACCAAGTTGCTTGTAGAGTCCAAGGACGTATTGCCGGATAGAAATCGAAGTCATGCCGTACGTGTCATGAGGGATACCACCGAGAGTAGCAGCCGTCTTGCCTGTCGTAAACGACTTCCACCACTTGTCTGCTCCACGCTCGCGAGCATGGACTACGATTTGTTAGCTTTCTCTCTCCCGCACAATCGACAGGATCACGTACTTGCCGCCCAGTCCATCATGTCGGCAGTTCCCTCTGGAGAGTGTATCAGGAACACTGAAATGACAAAACGACATGGATTTGCGCACCATCGGGGCCAAAGAACAGGATTTCGGGCTTATTGTACAAATCCACAAGGCGTTCTTTGATACCCGGGCTTTGTCCTGGGATCAAAAGGTCCAAAACGGACTACGTCACCAGAGAGTTTGGTGAGCTTCCTAACAAGAGAAAAGGTTCCGCCCTTACGTCGACGTATTTCTCAAAGCACAACCTGGGGCCAGCTCCCAGTCTGTACGATTCAAGTCAGAATGGCTACACCAGAAGGTTTGAGCAGTGGCTCACGAAGGTAGGATGCAGCCTTTCGCGCCACCTTCGGGGATATCTTTGTTCTTGAGCGACTGCGTCGAAGCTAGACCATAATTTTCGTCGAACCTGGTCACATAAGAGATGCGAATGAGGATGGATAGGAAATCTTTGGCACTTACAGCATGCGCTGGTTAATCGAGTAGTTCCTAGACATCAGGTATCAGTGAACGTGGAGATTGCATAGGAACATCGGTTCTCTTACTCTTTGTTACGTGAGCGCACAATTCGTATACCACCACGCGCAACATCGCGGAAGCGGATGTGGAAGCCACGGAACTCATTACCTATCCAATCTATTAGTATCTGCACATCTCCACAGACAAGTGCTCGGGTACCGATGATGAAGAACAATCCATGGGGCTTGGTCGGGTACTCAACTTCTGGAAGAAATCCGGGATCAAGGCGGAAGGACAATGCAACCTTCGTCGGTTGGTAAAAGTTTGTCTTCAGAACATGCCTGCATTACGTCAGTTGCGTAGGATGTGGCATGTAACCGAGAACGTGTACTTGTTAAAGATGAGGAAACTCTCGAGGACTTGGAGGTCTTGTTTGTTAAGTACTGTGCGGCGGATACGGTCGTACAGCTCCTGATCAGAAAGTGGACGTTCTGTTTGAAGGCGCTGGTAGGATAAAGTGGGCCTAATGCCAAAACAAGTCAGTTGGTCGAATCAGTCGAAACGAAGTGACGCGTACATGAGCCGCTGTGCCTCGTCGATCGGGTATTGCACCATTGCGAAGTTCACGTAGAGCATGCGGATCTGTCCCAGGAGGTCAGCGTACCAAAAAGGATGTGCGAAAGGCTTTGCTTGCGCACAAGCTCGGGGTGGGCATGGATAACGTTCGCGATGCTCTCACGCGTGAAGGTCTCTTCACGGAAGCGGCGCTTGATATCCATCAGAACTTCCTCGTGCGCCGGGTTAGCCTCGTTGAGAACGTTCTTGAGCGCAAGATACGACGCGCCGAGGCGGTTGCAGAAATGTTGAGCAAAGACCCAGCCACTGTCTACGATCTGGTCAGGAAAGAATAAAACCACTAACAGAAGAGATAAAGCGCACAGGCGTATGCGGCGTCCTGCACGGCATGGGGACTATTGGACGCAGAGGAGAAAAAGGGGTTATCCGGAAGACAATAAAGAAGTGAGACTTCCTTCATGACCTGGAAAATCGAGTGCTCGATCGGAGGGGCACTGGTATTAGGGAGAGGATTAAGGTAGATGGAGATGATTGTGATCCCATTTGAGAATTGTTCTGGAGTAAGTTTGGCGATCAGTTAGCACAACATGTAGGCATAGTGACGCACCGACGTATTTGCGGGCCGAGTAGAGCGAGTAGAAGTGATAGAGTTTTGACAGCGCACTGAAGAAGTGGGTTGTTCCACCCATTTTATACCCGATAACTAGGCGACGCTCGCGTGTACCCTCGACTTCGAAAACCTCGATGACGGGACCGTAACGCGATTCGACATTCCATAGAATGCTCTGATAAATCTCGAGGGTATTCTCGCTCGCCTTTTCAAGGAATACGGGGTCTGATACTGTGTGGATGTCCATCTTGCCATCGATGCGACGTGATGGGGCTGGCTTTGCGGGGAAGTTGCACTTGGTCACGAAATAGCAACGCAATTGCTGAAGTGCAGTGGCCGAAATAGGACCAGTCGAACGATATGTTTCAAGACGGTAGCATTTATCTGGGGTGGCATTGTCGAGGTAGAGTTCGTCGATTCTAGACAGTGAAGATAAAGTGAAGGTATAGGTGTGAGTTCTGCCACAGTATTGGTGTCGACACGTGACCAGACTCACCTTGGCTCAACCTGCGCACCAGGCCCTTCGGTGGCCGTCAAACCGGGCGCACTGCTGTAGATAAAGGTGGCGCCGTTTCCCTCGCTGTCGATCCTCTCGAGATCGATGACCAACTTGGACGGGTCATGCTTGGTATATGCGAGTACCTTCGCGCCAAAGAGGGCAATGATATGA
>WNFQ01012021.1_pt1 | contig 12433 bp, 12 predicted proteins | sample 5400171 | NCBI WGS metagenome assembly WNFQ01 (sample SAMN13153356, study PRJNA577476) | soil metagenome | isolation source: 20 cm soil under Madrone tree | place: USA:California | collected 2016-06-14
CTGCAATCGCAAAAGTTTTTGAAAATCCCCGTTCTTTTCTCTCCCCTCTCTCTGAGCTCGCTCCCACCCACTCGCAGTCTCCCTGTCCCCACCCCCGTTCGCTCAGCCTGCAAGCGCCAAGTTCGGGGGAAATCACTTGTCAATATCGCTGAGTACTACAATCCAAGGGAACGAGGGAAAAAAAAAAGGTTGGCACTAGAAGACAGTTCGGTGGCGCCGCTGTCTACGCCGTCGCCTAGGTTCTACTACTGTCCGCTGTTGGGTCCTGGATCCCTACAGTTGAAAAAGGACGAATGCGACAATTGATTGATAGAGCTGTTTCCTAGTATATATGTCGGTGTATCCATGTATAGTATAGATGGTACAGGAACATTTGGGTCGGGTCCTGTGGGTGCAAGGGCCCCATGTCGTATCAATCATTAATTGGTAGTGTGGCATGTCGTGGCGTGGGGGCCAAACACGCCAATTGACGCGCTGTTATCTGACGACGCAAGTAGGCGGGTGCGAGGTTCGGACTGGCATTGGCGACGGAGCTTTTAGAGGCCAGGCTTTGGACTGGTCTTTTCGCATCGGCCTCACGCAAGACAAAAAGAAAAAAATTGGACCGGGATTTGGGGTGCAATCGGGTGCAGTCATATCTTTTTCCATTTATTTTTCTTTATTTTCCAAAAGAAAAAGGGAAAACCTTTCATTCGGCATTATAGTGTTCTTCCTTGCAAAACACTACTAGGACATAAGATAAAGCACGGGAAAAGTAAATAGCGCCGTGGGCACGCGTTCACCTCTCTTCACTTTTGACTTGCAAGTAAAGGGCGCTGGATGATGAACGGCCGTCTTAGCTGCGTCACATAACACCCCTTTTGGGGATTTCTGTTGGCTTTGCCACTTGGGGATCCAAGGGAATCAAGGGATCAGTGAGTACCGGTACATAATGACCCACACATTAAAAAAAAAAAAGAACGGGGATGACGACCCTGCGGTTCGAAGCACACATCACAGATAAAATGGGGGGAAAATAAAGGAAAACCGTGCCCCCCGGCATGTTCCCTTTTGCGCCGATGGCGTGCTGAGCCGCAATTAACAGGCTGCTTTCAGTAGAGACCTGGTTGTCTCTATCCTTTCATTTGGGACGCGATTCCTTGACGGGGAATAATATAAAATGATATATGCAAATGTCCGTCCGCTCCGCAGTTCCGACAGACGTATCTTGCAGGCGGAGAGGTTGGGTGGGGAAGTGGGAAGCAGAACCCTTGCAGGAAGAGAATTCAGGGCGAGGTGAAACGGCACTTCCCGAAAACGTACCTGTTCATTTCAAGGCTAGGGAGGACAGAGTTTTGTTTTGTTAGTCCGCCCCCTCTCGCCTTCTCGCCTGATAATGATACGCTCCCTCCCAACCAACTGGCCAATTAAAAGAACCCTGAAACACGTTGGCGGGGAAATGCAGATAGGGATGAATGGTGGCTTGTTGGTGAAGAACGGGGGAGTAAGGGGGAAGGAAGTCGGGGGGGGGAGACGTCCTGCAAACCTGAAAGCGTTCAATTGGATACCAGTGCCAGCCTGTCCGAGTGGGAGAGAGCCAGTGAGGGGGGAGAAGGGAATCGAGTTCTGCGGCGCGGCGCGGCGCGCCGCACGGCGCAAAGAATGGTAGTACCCCATTTGGGCAGGACCGGATATCGGGTAGCGTAAAAATCCCTGCCTCGAGGGCAAGCAGCTGGCTACTGAATCTGAATCACAGCTTCGGACGTTTCGCGCCGAAAAGCCACCCTCTGAAGCGAATCAAGCAGGACAAGGCACCACCACGAATTCCGAACATGTCGGGCGTAAAATGACCGTCACCATCCAACTCTGTGCAAAAGGGTGAGAGAGAAATTGATGTGGAACCCCACGGGGCCACGAGTTGTGGTTTGACCTCATGACGGGGGGCTGAGGCGCCAAGGGAAGAAGGTACGAAGGAGAAGGCAAGAAGGGAAGGAGAAGGGGCGTGTGAAGGATTGATCCTCGGGACAGCCGACCGTTTTCCCGCTCGGCTATCTCTGTATCTTTGCAGTCAGTTGGGCAAGGAGTCAAGCAGGGCTGAATAGGCTGATATTGTTACACAAGATGTGGCAATGAAAACCAATAGATATACACAAAAAAGCTAAGATGGTGAGAAAATGGAGACAGAAGCGAACCCGACAGCATGGCGCTGTAGACGACGACCCATACTAAGCAACACGGCAGGCGCTCCGTCATGCATGAAACAAACAGATTCGGGTAATTCCCGTGTCAGATCTAGGGATGAATCTGCGTGCGATCCGCTGAGTAGCTCTGCCATGAGCTCAGCTCGGCCGGGTGATGTGTGTGGTTAAACGAGTGGACGGGTGAGTAAGTCATGCTATGAGACGATTCCTGCGTCGGCGACTTGAAATACAGCAAAACACACAATCGCGTCAGACTCTGTCCATATCAGTCGAATAATAAATGATCCAGTCGACCTACAATATAATCTTCCTCTACTTTTACTGTGTCATAATGAGAGGATGGGTATTGATGAGCTCCGGACAGACCATGGCTGCCCGGGGTCGTGTGGATGTTCAGCGGTAACGACCGCGACGACGACAAACCATGCCCTCCACCGAGGAGGTGGGAAGGATTCTCATTCACCGACTGCTGTCGACGACGAAATGTCACTAGGATCCAGAGCTCTAATAAGGCGCACAGTCTCGCTAGGAGCTCAACCGGCCGGTGGGGAAGGGAGTACTTGCCGAGTATGATGTTGGCGTCGAGGCAGAGCTCGGCGTGTTAACAGCGGGCAGCTGATAGCTTAACGGTCCATTTTGTACTCCGGAGGAGAGGATCGAGTGGGACGAGTTCAAGCCCGGGCTCGAGTAGGCCGACGTGTTATTTGAAGAGGCCATATAGCCGTGCGAGAGTGGTGGTGGCGGCGGTGGTGGTGAAAAGTTGGTCTGACGAGCAGAAGCCTCCATCGTTGGTGGGCTTGGAGTCTGGCTGGGACTCTGTCATTTCATTCGCGTGTCAGAAAAAAAGTCGGGCCGGTGCGCGGGACAATAAGCATACCAGGTATACGCCGTCGACGTTTTGCGACATGCGTCGTCGCTTAAGTTCACGATCTGGATAGTCGCTAGACATGGAAGAGTGGAACGAGCCGCGGCGCGCCATGTCAAGGTGCGGGTCCGTCATGAGGGATGGCCGCCGGGTCTGCATATGCAGTTGACGACGCAGCTCCTCATTCTCGCGTATGAGCTTGGTATTTTCCTGTTCGAGCTGGCGGATACGCAGCGTTGGTGGTGGAAGCGCCGCGACTTGTTCGGGAGAAAGCGCAAGCGCCGTCTGGAGCTTGGTCACGGTCTGCTCGAGCTATACATTCCCATGGCGGTGTCAGATCAATGAACGCGTGCAATGTAGGTGGGAGAGGGCTTACCTGCTCGATGTATGCCTTTCGTTTCGCGCGATGCCTGGCTTGGGCCTTTGCATTACGGCTGCGCTCTGGACGGTCACCGCCAGCGGAGGACGGGGTATTGGATGTCGCCTGTGCCATGGTGTTCAAGAGGGTGAGGAGGGAGGACGAGGTATCAAGTGAGAGGGTGTATGGGGGAGTCGGGCCAGTGGAAGGAGGCGATTGTAGAGATTGAGAAAGAGAGTGGAAAGCGGGATTTATAAACCGTTGACAGGTCGCCCTGAACCGAAGGGGTCAGTGTGAGAGATCTCCCATCTGGAATCTCGGGCGAATCGAATCGAATAATTGTAATCTTTATTATTATTATTATTATTATTTTGCGCTCTCACCGGCGTTATCGCTCGGTTTGGTCATCCGAATAGCCTTTGCTCACTCGCTCTGTGGCAAACTGCTTCCGCGTCTTTGATATCGTTCATTCATTCTCGACTCGCTCAAATCCCACCCACCCCCCATGCTCATCAAATTCCTCTGTCGTCTTCCGTGCCTTCCTTCCTCTGCCAGCAACTCCCCTCCCCACCCTTTTTCTCCCCCCATCCCACTTCACTACTGAGTCACGTTCACTTTACTGCTGCCCAATTAGGAAGTCCTCGTATAGAGTGTATGTCATCATCATCATGATCAGGCCTGTCCCAAAGAACCCGCATGTATGCCCCCCCAAATAGATTAATCTTGTGTAGTGCTTCGATGCGCCAGACATCACAAAGGCCAACAACCCTTCCCTCTCTCCAACAGTTTGGCCATGAAATATGAATTGTCAACGGGTCCAATTTACGGTCCCCTCCTTCCTCCCCTGAGCGCTAGGCTTCTCGGCTGGTCTGAACCAATCACGTTGCTCGGTCCTGACTTGCCTTTTATATTCGTCGTCGTGGAATGCCGTAGAGTCACCTGAGCGAGTCCTCGCCTGAGTGTCATGGACCTGAGTTTATCTGCCTCATTTCTTTCTTGCCTGCCTTGGAACCGCTTCTTTTTGCGCCCAGAAAACCCCCAAAATACGTATTTACGTGCATGTCCTTATCAGCTTGACGCGTGTCGTTCTTTAGGTTTTGACGTGACCCGTATTGCTGCATTCCCTTTCGACATCCTCAAGGCCTGTCTTCGAAATAAAAATTTGTGTTTGACGAATCGACGACGATGATATCATGTCCCTGGGAGATTGGGACGCGGGGAGGGGAGAATGAAAAGGGGGCTATGAAACTCATTCGTTCATCGGTCGAGCCCCGCTCTCCTCTCAAGACCTCTGTGCGACAAGAGCACACATGTCCATGCACAGCCCCCCCATCCCTTTGCAATGGCAATAGGACAATGGGGGTGTGTGTGCAATGAGATCCGATCAAAATTGCACATTATCTTTCGCAGCAGCACACAGCGCCGAATGCGCTCGGGGCATGTCCATTTTGGACGGACGGCGACTTGGAAGGGGGGACTCAGGACTGGTGAGAGAGACAAGATCGGTTTGGGCTGGATCTGCACATAAACCAACCGGGAAGGGGTGTGGCGGTCCAAGGGGGAAAAAGGCCAATGGTAGCGCAACGAATTCCGAATTCTTTGTTATTGTGCACGGAACTTGCCGGACGGGCAATGTTCTCAGGCCCGGAGAGTGCCGGTTGTCTCATTTCCATCAGTAGACGCCTTTTCCTGCGATGGCTTCATTTCACAACTCTGTGTCCTTGATCATCGCCTTTCCCCTCCTGGTAACTCGGTGTGTGAATATTGGCCTCCCGTTCCTTTTCTCTCTCCGCCCTCGCCCTCCCTCTCCGTTGTCTCAACGCAAGGCCGAGTGGTGTGGACAAGCCCCCGCGGAATAAATAGGAACAAAACGTCACTATAGCAGCAAGCCCGCAGCCACCAGTGTCTCATCAACGTCGAAGGCACGCCGTGAGAATCACCGCATAAACAAGGCCTTACCGGAGTCTGTTCGGTTCGGTTTAATTACAGAAGCCGATCTGTCACCGATTAATATTTTGGTTCCCATTTCCAATTCTTGTCGTGCACGCTGTCACAACCGTGACTTGGGCCCTTGTAAACAACAAACGCCCTCGACAAAACACAAAAGTGAGATAACGCTGCCCCGTGCAGGCAATTACGATGCGGTTCCTTCAGCTATGGGGTTTTTTCAGAACCCTTTGCCGCAGTCGCAGTTCACACACATTGAAACACCAAACAGAACAAAACAGAAACAGAAACCCAAAAAAAAGATGATAGAGTGGTACAATGATTAATTATGGAGGCGATCGCGCCTCGCCCACTGCTTGCCTGACCAGCTGGTTAGCTGGCAAGGGTGGTTCGCCCGAAGTCAACGGGGTAACCTTACTCTATAAGCGTACAAGTATATCCAGTACGTGTTGCGCGGGTAGACATGACTTCTGTTTCGTGGAGTTAAGATTATCTACGATTGCGTCCGAACGTCTCCTTACCGGTATAAGCCAACCCACTACAACGCGGAGTGCACGCGCCCGCGGCCCTTACCCTTCCTCGTCCGAGACAATTAATCTCGTTCGACCCTTTCGAGGCCCGCCGCCATTACTGCTACTGGTCGAGCTCATGGTCGCCTGGCGGCCAAAGTCGCCCTTGTGGCCCTCAGAAGGGGGCACCGGTGTTGTTGCCCCACTTGGCGATTGATCATGTCCCTGCTGCGCTTGCTTCACGTCGTCGTCGTCATCGTCATCTGTGCCTCTCCTAGGGGACGTCTTGTCCGGCAGCAGGTTATCGGGTACTTGCGAGGCGATGGGTACGCCGCCGTATCGGGGACGTGCTTTGGGACGTCGACTTTGTGACGCCATGTCACTGTCGTGGTCAATGTCACCACCGCCACCACCATCATCGCCACCAACGTCATCATCTTCATCTTCACTATCATCTTCATCAGAAGCAGCAGCAGCAGCAGCAGCAGGAGAGAGCCGCAGCGCTCCCGCATTAAATCCCCCGTGATCGCCGCCTTCGTCTTGTTCTTCGCCGTCCACATCGTGCACTCCAGTCGATGACAGTGCGGACCTCCGGCTCCGCTTAGCCACCCTGCCCTTAGCACCCGCGGCGGTGGTAGTACCAAGCGACGGCTGCCCGCGCCTCCGCTTCTTTGTACCCGTCGCTCGCATCGTGCCGATATGACTAAGACTGTCGATGGCAGCGAGCGCGGTACGCTCTCGCAGAGCCGCCTCCCGCGCAAAGAATTCTTCGATGTCCCGTCCGTACTCCTCATCGCTGTCTTCGATGAACTGCGCAGACATGTACTCCTCTCGCTCCCGCGCTTTGTGTGCCACTTTGTGCTTCCGTCCCTCATCGTCGTCATCGACATTTGCCTCTCCTTCTGAGCTCGAAGCGGTCGTCCGCCGTCGACGACGACGACGGGATTGTCTCTTTTTGTGAAGCAACTGCGCAGCACGTTTTCCTTCGAGATCGAGTGGAGTCTTTTCGAATTGTTCGATGACAGTCAGAGATCGTTGTAGATCGGACGGATCGATACCCGCGGGGATGTACCACTGTGGCTCGTCGGTCGCATCTAGATCGAGACCTATTTCACCGAAAAAGAAATATTGAATATTGAAAAACGCAAAACGTGCACGCGCGATCGATGGCGAGAGAATAAGACCAAGGACAATACACGATGCGACGCGACGCGAAACGCGGTTTCCGCGGGGCGTGGGCCACTCAAGCCGTACTAGACGCGGGGGACAAAATGGAACGAAAAAACAAAGCCTACGCACCTCCGTTGTCATCGTCATTTTGCAGAAGATGAAAGTGGACTAGCCGAAACATCAATCTCAGCTGCGGGTTTCTCGTCGCCGCGTTTGCCCGTGCGTCGGTCGTGTATGGGATCACTGCGGGCAGAAAATGGTAATTTTTTTTCAGTATTACCCCCGCAGTCCCCAAAACTGGGGTTTCACTTTGGAAGAGGGGGAAAAAAGGGCAGACGCACTGTAGTCGGCGGCGGCGATCTTGATTCGAGCCACATCGGACGCATGGTCGGCTGATGGCTCTGTCTCAATCGCGTCTTCGCCGATGTCCTCGTCCCCATCATGCGAGGCTCCTTGAGCGGAATCGTTTTTGGCCCGTTCTTCGATGCGCTGCCGGTGCGCTATGACAACGTTCAAGATCTGTTTTACGCCTCAATTAGTCAACAACCCGCTTTGCGGCCTGTCGCTTAGGACAGATGGACAGATGGACAAACAGACCTCTTTGACCCACTCGATCAACTCGCTCTGGCCAGCGTCCTGAAGGGCAGCCATGGCAATAGCGAGCTGCTCGCTCCACGAGAACCCCTTCTTGACTTGGACATCTGGTGGGTGCCCCGTGTCAGCTTCCTTTGTCTGCTTCGCTTTGTTCTCGGGTTCCCAGCTGGAGTACCTCTTCCATCGATTCCGATTCTTTGGGAAGAATGCCTGTGCACATGGAAAATTCAGATGGAACCCCCGATCGTGTGGGGATTGTAATAACGCACGGGAGGGCTGGGCGTACCTCTATGAGGACAAACGAGTCTGCCTCGACGGCTTTGAAGAACTGGCGGAGTACATAGTTAACGAGTGCTACAAGATCTTTGTACGGCTGGTCCTTGGGAAAGAGTTTTTGGTCGGCGAGGATGGTCTTGAACAAGTTCAGGGTGGATACCTAACCCGAAAATTTAGAACACATGCATGTAGGCCCCTCATACACGAAAAGCATGGAAGACGCTGTTGACCCACTTGGAAGAACAGTCCTTCGGCTTTGGCTCGCACAGCCTGCCGATGCAACAGGCTGACCACGCGTTTCATCTCCTCGGATGACGTGAATTCTTTGTGACGCCCAATGTAGGTCAGCAGCGACTGCGTGATGTCCGCATTTGCGAATTTCTGGGGTACGTGTCAGAGACGGTTCGACGTGCGTATCACCGCACCGTGGGCGCCCTCTCACCAACTCGAAGCTTTCGAAAGTGAACATGGTCTCTTCAATCACGTCATCCTCCGGTTCTCCTTCCGCAACTTCTTCCTCCGCGTCGGGAACCCCATCTGGTTCTTCTTCCGTGCTACGAACTATTATGGAAGGTCCAGTCAGAGTCAGGCCCGACGAAGAAATAAAAAGAAGAGAGAACAAAGCTCTGCATACACACCCCTGGCTTTCCGCTTTTTCTTGGGTTTGGCCCACTTGCGCACGTACGAGCCATCGCTCGTTGTCTTAGCCCACTTCTCGAGCATCCTCATCAGAGCGTACGCGAGGTGTACGCTGGAGCGAAGGAACGTGAGTGATTGTGTGCCATCCTTATACACCCGTAAGCCATCAAGCGCGGCGTCGAGTACCTGTCCATTGTAGACGAGTTGTTGCTGAAGCAGAACAGCGGCCTCATGAAGCTCTGCAGCCTCGTCTGTCTCTGTCTTCGTCGAGGCCATCGCTTCGAGGAGGGCGAGCAGCTGCGTCAGGCATTCGATACCCGCCTGCAACTCCGTCCATAACTTGGGCTGTGCAACGCACACGACGCGTGAATCAAATGACGCCATGGTGGCACAAAATGCCTCCCACCTTCTCTTCGACAGCGCCGTTCATCCGCTTGAGCACCCACACAATCCAGCCACGCTCGATAACTTCGCCAACAAGCCCGAAAGCCCATGGTTCGGACGGACCCACACTTTTCTCCTGCGTCCGGACGGCGAGGAAGTATTCGAGGAACCATTTTGTGACGAAAAGCAAACGGAGGTTGTCCTTCTCTGTAATCTTCGGGCGCTCCGATTTGATATCCTTGAGCAAAGACGCGAGGAATGCTGCAGCGTGGCCATTATGTGATGATAAGGGTCACAAGGTGTGTGGGTGCAGGAGGGAAGAAGGTTGCGCACGATTAAAACAAGATTCGATGAACGTGCGAGCAAGCCCACGCAACGCCATTCGTGCTTCGGGCGTCAAGTTATCGTTGCGCGCAACTTCATCCTCTTTTTTGCCCTTCTGCTTATTCTGGCGCTTGACGAGATCGATCACGGCCCCAGGCTCTTTGTTCAGAGCTTGTTGTCGATGCAGGACGAAAGGCTGCGAGGAAGAGGAGGATGCATTGGGAGCAGTCGGGCCTGCTTCACCTTCGGTAGGCACTCCCGAGGCTCCCGAAACCTTCTTCGGATTTAACCGTACCGAGATGGTGGTCCCAAAGCGCGAGTGACGTGAAGGCGCACTGCGGGCAAAAGCGCGCCGGCGTCCATCCTCGATCGTCAAGAGCCGTCGCAGATTCTGCTGCGTTTGCTATTGGGGAAGGGGAAGGGTGCGAAGAGCATCTCAGTTCGACCAGCGCGGAAGGCGAAACTGATGTATTTCGGGATTACAACAACTCACCGCCGATTGTTCCAATACGAGTTGAGTAGGCTTGACTCCCCTGAACAGAAGATAGAAGATTTCGAGGACGAGCGCATTCCATCTATTGAACATGGCGTCACTGGTCGCGCTGGAGGCGATGGTGAGGATGAGATCAAAGAAACGGGATTCGGAGAGAGCGCGGATGAGTCTGCTCTGTAGCGACGAGAACTCTGCCTGGTCGGCGCTGAGATGTACATTGGCAGGGAGGTCCTTGATAAAAGCTAGATTTCTAACGAGATGGAGGACGACGTTGATGATCTGTACGTCACGCTCTGTCCTCGTCTTGGGACCACGAGCGAGGCAGGGCAGGACGATGCTGAACAATGCCTGGAGGACTCCCGGGCGGAGTAGGGCAGCCTTGTAGTGCAGATGGCTCTGCACAAGTTGCGTATAGTCCGAACCGCTATCAAACTCCTCGTCCAGTTCCTTGAGCTCTTCCGCCAAGTCGATGGGCCACATCATCGCGGTGATGAGATCGGTGCACGCGATAGCTCGTTTGTCTTCGACGTGACCCTTTCCGGCCGTTTCGAGAATGATAGGGACGAGGTCATTAGGGAGGACGCGCGATGCCCACAAGATGCGAGCAACTGTACGCTCGTCGTCGTTTTCGTCCTTCCTCCAGAACTTTTTCAGGTCTTTCAGGCATCCGTACGCTTCGTCACCGAGACGGTACACCCCTCCTTCGTAACCGCCAAGTGCATTGACGACATTAAGTATCGCCGGTTCCAAAATAGCTCGTCTTTGGGCATAGTGGTCTTGCTGCTCTTCCCCAGAAGATACCGAGATGACGTCCTCATCTGCCATGTCTGAAGTGGAGAATTAACAATAATTCACCACCGCGGTCGCGTCGGCAAACCTCACGGCGAGTCGTCACAAATTCACGTGATTGTGACAACTCGCGCCATAAGGCTTACTGTACAGTATTCCCACGACCATCCCCCCTGTTCTCGGTGCTTATACGGTGGAGCCTACTATTTTGATTCCCATTTCCCATCTGATCTCATCACCGCTTCGCTTTCAAATGATTGAGAGAAATCATCTCCGCTTATCTCGTTCATGTCGCCAATTATTCGACGATGCTAATCCCAATTTGTCTGCCTTCGTTCACCCACCGCAAAGAGGCTGTCTGCCAGTGCTCCGACAACGCATCTGAAAGGGGAATGGGAAGGCACCACGGTCTCATGATTCATGATTAAACCATGTTAGGCTGTTACTGTACCGGTTTCCATCCAAACCAAACAGACCGTTTATAACATTGGTCAACAAAGTTAGGTTCATCATGACTCGGAATTCCCACACACCCTCCCCCCCACATCCGTGGCAATAATACGCCTTGCATCTCATTGCACATGACTAGGGAGCCCAAGGAACACTTTTCATGCTATGACGCCCACCCTTACGCGAGATCTACCTCGGCGCCCCGCCTTTCTTAATCGTCGATGCGTACGGGTTTACATATAGTACAAGCAGCACAAAGTGCCAATCTACATTTTTTACGGCATACGGCATAATGTTTCTAGGCACAACGGTTCTTCTCCCCACTCTATACAAACATATCTTCTTTATTTCTTTTTTATTTTCGTCACCGTTGTGCCTGCAAACAGGTTCGCCGGGCGTCGCTGCTGAGGTGCTCGCTTCCAAAGAGAGTTTCTGTGATAATAAATTTTTGGTCACGGTACGTCGGAATACCCCTTTCAATATCCCTGTTTCCGTTCAGTTGACCCTGCCCCGTCGTTGAATTGTCGGCGGTTCCCGTCAAATCAGGTCTCATGACTTGCTTTCTCTCAATTGGAGTCCAATGGTGCTGCGCGTTCGGCGCCTCAGCGGTTCTCTCAAACAAGGAAGCATCCTTGAACCAACTTGAACTCAATCATTCGAATTCCCTTTCCCTTCCTCATTGCGGTATCCCCATCTAACACGAATATATAGCATTGATCACCATCAGTTCCTGCGGCCTGAGAGATCGTTGTCAGACTCCGACCCCTACTCCGGCCTCACTATACACCGAAAGGTTTGACAGCGACCCCCATCGGTACTTGGGATGGTAAGTCCGGACAAGGAACAGTCGTTTCGTTTCTTCGCTTCAAGTTCTTCCCTCCCATACACTTCACCCTTATATGGTGCAATCATATCTCGAGTGCGAGCAGGTCTGGTCTGACTTGCACTGGGTGACCGCAGGATAAAGATTCTGTAGTTCCCTCCCCTCCTGTCTGAATCTTTCGCAGCGACCATGACAATGGCGACACGGCCTAAAGTCGAACTCAAATTAAATCGACTATGGGTTATCCTACCTATAACGATGATCCTGAAAATCCCCGAACGCCTGATTGGCCAGCTGTTTCCGGGATAATAAACACCGACTCGTACTGTACTATTGGACCGTAAAGAAAACAGCCAATACGATAATTGCACTTTCTCCCCCAAAAAATTACTTTAACGCCTTCAGGCCAAGACACAAACTCCGAGAGTCCCTGATAGGACGACAGGTCACGTCGCCTCCGGTATCCACTTAGACCATAGACCATAGGAGATACTGTATACGTTCACCGAACCCGTTTGGTTTTGATCCCTGCGCCTATACGATGACCCACCCTTCTTTTAAGCTCAGCGTATGCAGCCAATGAAGAACTCGAAAGTGGCATTTGCCGCCGCATGCCATGGCAGAAAAACATG
>WNFQ01004434.1_pt1 | contig 12432 bp, 8 predicted proteins | sample 5400171 | NCBI WGS metagenome assembly WNFQ01 (sample SAMN13153356, study PRJNA577476) | soil metagenome | isolation source: 20 cm soil under Madrone tree | place: USA:California | collected 2016-06-14
GTTGTTTCATCAAATCGTTACGTGATATTCGAGGATTTTGGCCCTTACACCGCTACGTTGACCACGCCACCAACCTTCGTCCTATTCTCTGCCTGGCCCGTGGCGATTGGCACTGTATCTCTCTTCTATTGTGGTGAGTATTCCTGTTTTACCTCCGTAGTTTCGTACCGTGGCTCATTAGTCATAGTCATGGCCATCTCCGCGTTCTACAAGCGCAGACGAAACCATATGCAGTTAGTTTCCAATCCCAATCGCGGCCTGTACCTCCGCTTGATGGCCATTTCCGCAACCGAGATGCTTGCGACCATTCCGTTGGGGACATTTTACATCGTGCTAAATGCGAGGTCGGGTGTCGTACCTTGGAAGGGCTGGGCCTACATGCACAGGCATTATTCCAAGATCATACAGGTCGCAGGCTTTACTTGGAAGAATGACCCCGTAATGGCTATCGGCCTCGAGATGTTTCGCTGGTCGCTTGTCTTATGCGCGATTCTTTTTTTCGCGTTGTTCGGTTTCGCTGGTGAGGCGCGCGAGCATTATTATCGCCTATACATGTCGCTCGCCAGACGTATCGGCAAGTTGGGGCCTACTCCCCATGCGTACGTAGTCCGTTTAAAGTGTTGCTGTCCTGATTCATCGCGGCTCATGTTATTTTTGTCTTTTACAGTACCCCATCGGTTCCTCATGTGAAAAGAAACGGTGATGTCGCGGGCCCTATCATGATCCAAATGGGCCGGGATAGGGACAACTCGAGCGTCTCACTCACGCTCACTAACCAACTTTCAGTTCTGTCCATTTCTATGGAAAGTGCCTTTAATCCCGATTCTACGACCGTGCAAGATTCGGATTCGGACATCGTGTCATTTTACACTGCGAAAAGCTCTGATGAGCCCGGGATGCAAGACGAGTGTCAGTTAGTCCCGCCGCCGGCGATTCTGTCAAGTGTTCGCCCTGCATCAGTTCGCCCTGCATCGGTTCCCCCTCAATCTCCCGACGCGTCCGAATCGACCATGCCAGTGCACGCATCCTGCAGCGTTGAAACTGTCTGACGATCCGGGACTTGGCTGCTTTCGTCTCACTTGTATTTTATACCGTTTTGTACAACCAGGCTGACACATTATATGGTAGAATATTGCCTCCCAGGTTTTAGCTGTAACTTCATTACATGGTATTTTTTAAATTATTTTCTTCGATTGTTTCATAGATATGGTCGTGACCCCGTTCCACACTCTGATGTAGCCCTACTAGATATGACGAATCAATTAATAGCGATCATGTTAATAGTCAATGCCAGTCTTGCGTAGCACATTGTGTTTACTACTCGTGTCTTTCCGAAGTCAAAAATACGTGTGCAGCTTTTCGAACGTTTCCGGCTGGAGTATTCGAGTCTGAAATTTATCATCCGGACGAAGTAAACTGAACTATCGATGAAAGCGATCATTGAGCATCACCAACAGAACTCGTTACTCATAGATCCTGCACGTTTTGACTTGCAGTTTTGAAACTGCATTTCAATCGGGAAAGATGACGAGTGATTACGGATTACGTGTGCTAGTATTGAAGCTATAAACCCATACAATGATTGCAAAGTCGTGGCCGCAGTGAATGTTGACTCTGTTGAGGCCCTTGACGAGTTGACGCGGACCTCGACCGGGCTGCAGTACAGTGAGCGGCGTCTCCGGTGTCGCTGACCGGAAAAAAACCCGCTTCGGAGCCGAGACAACATCAGCAACCCCGGCCCGGGCCACTGATTCAGTTGGAGTTGGTATCCAACTGACTTCGGAATCGCGCAAGGGTCCACATTTCGTGTTCCCCTTACCCAAAGACGGCTCTGAGGTGGCTTGTAACTGGACCTAACTTGCGACCAAAGGGGAATTATGAAGCTCGACCCGTTTTGTAGCCCTGGCGCGGTCCACTGGCACGCTTTTCACGCTGAGGCTGTAGCTCCCTTGTTTTCCAAAACGGCTAACTAACAACGAACGCGCAAACATCTCCGGGCCAATGCCTCAACTGGCCACTTTGCAAGCGGCTTCAAAGTTATTCGTCGGCGACCCATTTGGCCGCTTTTCATCTTTTCAAAGGGTGAGTGTCACCTTTTGTAGGGTTTATGGCAACCCGCTATATGCACGAGGTACGTTCTGTTGGTCAGTTCAGCGTTAGAAACTCATTGATTCAGCGTTAGAAACTCGTTGACAGCACACGCCCATACAACGACGGTCGTTAGCTGGATGAGGTACATCATTCATAATGCTGTCTTCGTTTTCGTTTTCATGCCCACAGTGGTCTACACACATTCGACTATTTCTGAATGCATCCTCCCCCGAACGAGCTTTACTCTGCCCCCTCTTTCATTGGTTTTGTGTTATGTCTCATTCCCTTCTACCGGTACCTTGAAGGTAAAGTAGAAGCATTCACCTGACCGGGGTATTCTTCTAAGAATGTTACGGTGCGGCGTAGCTCGGAATATGGGCATATGCTTGTTCATGATCTGGACCGGTCTTGGATGCCTCTTGCAATCCATCAACTCGGTCGTATGGAACAAGAACATGATCGACAGAGCACCAGTCTTCTGTGATATCGGTAACTCCCTTGATGCACTGTCTGTCGCGCGTTCGTTCATTATGTCACACTGTAGCGACCCGTATTCAAGTCGGGCTCAATGTTGCAATACCAGCTTCATCACTTTGCATCAATCGCCAGCTCTACAAGGCTGCTAGGATGAAAACTGCGAGTGCTGAGAAGCGTCACGGCTTGATATATGATTTGTTGATTGGCGTCGGGATTCCAGTTCTCCAGATGGTTGTCGGTGAGTGCACTTAACCATCACCGCCAACTGGTTATGTACAAGGATGCAATCCAGAATACATTGTTTCAGAAAAGCGTTACGACATATTCGAGGATTTTGGCCCTTCCTTTTTTATGTCGGTCACTCCGCTAAGCTTCGTCCTATTCTCTACCTGGCCCGTGGCGATTGGCACTGTATCTCTCTTCTATTGTGGTAAGCATTCCTAGTTTACCTACGAAGTTCTGTACCGTGGCTCATTAGTCTTAGTCATGGCCATCACCGCGTTCTACAAGCGTAGACGAAACCACATGCAGTCAGCTTTAAGTCCCAATCGTGGCCAGTACCTCCGCTTGATGGCTATTTCTGGTTTCGAGATTCTGGGGACCATTCCGTTGGGGACGTATTACATCGTGAAAACGGCGAAGTCGGGTGTCGTACCTTGGAGGGGCTGGGCCTACATGCACAGGCATTATTCCAAGATTATACAGGTTGCAGGCTTTACTTGGAAGAATGACCCTGAGGTGGCTACCTCCCTCGAGATGTTTCGCTGGTCGCTTGTCGCATGTGCGTTTCTCTTTTTTGCATTGTTCGGCTTTGCTGGTGAGGCGCGTGAGCATTATTATCGCCTATACATGTCGCTCGCCAGACGTATCGGCAAGTCGACGTCTACTCCCTATGGGGCCCCGCATGGGTACGTAGTTCGTTTAAAGTGTTACTGTCCTGATTCATTGCGGCTCATATTATTTGTCTTTTGCAGTACTCCATCAGTTTCTTATGTGAAAAGAACCGGTGGCGTCGTGGACCCTATCGTAGTCCAAATAGGTCTGGACAAGGACAACTTGAGCGTCTCGATCTCTGACCAATCCTCGGTCCCGTCCACTTCTATGGAAAGCACACTTAATCAGGATTCTATGACCTTGCAAGACTCAAATTCAGACACCGTGTCATTTTACACTGCGGAGAGCTCTGATGAGCCCGGGACGCAAGACGAGCGTCAGTTAGCCCCGCCGCCGGCAATTCTGCCAAGTGTTCGCCCTGCACCTGTTTCCCCTCAATTTCCCAACGCGTCCGAATCGACCATGCCAGTGCACCCATCCTGCAGCGTTGAAACTGTCTGACGATCCGGGCCTTGGCTGCTTTCGTCTCACTTGCATTTTATACCGTTTTGTACGACCAGGACGACCCATTAGATGGTAGAATATTACCTCCCAGCTGTAACTTCATTACATGGTATTTTTAGAATCATTTTCTTCGATTTTTTTTCCAAGTATGGTAATCGTGGCCCCTTCCCGGTCTTGCAACATCCCTACTATATGATCAGTTATGGTAGCGATCTCGTTAACAGTCAATGACAGCCTTGCATAGTACAGTATGTTTACCACTCGTGTCTTATCCGAAGTCAGAAATACGTGTACAACTTGTTAAACTCTCCCGGCTGGAATATTCGAGTCTGAAATTTATCATTTCAACAAAGTCAACTATGAATTACAGCGATCATTGACTCGGACGTTACTACTGTTCTCCTCAGAGCAGTTCCATTATTACAGGTAAGTTAGGAGGGATGGACGTTCTTTAGATTCAAAGACGGTAGGTAGACATACTGTATTTCTCAGGAGGTTGTCTTGTTTTCGCGTCGCGGTAGTCAAGACCTTTCGTTTCTTCCCTATCATGGTGGCTATCCTCTCAAATTAGTTGTTTTATCAGAGTCTCACGACTTCGCAGGTGAATGGCAGTGCGGCAGCATTTGGGGCCAGTTGTATGGTTAAAGCGTCGCTCGTGTTCTTCTCAGGTTTAGGCCTGGGCCGTGTGCGCTGTAATTCTTCTTAAATACAGAAGTTTATAGGCTCCTGCTTTGGGGGATCGTAGGTCTTCCATTTTCTGCCTATTACGGGAGTTGTTCTCTTTCATTAGTTGTTTGTTTTAGGGGCGACCACACAACTTCGTGAATTACCAGGGCGAGGCAACAGCATCTGGGGGCTGTATGGTTAGAACATCGCTCATGTTCTAGCTAAGTTAAGACCTGTGCAATACGAGCTGTGTCACTTCATAATTTAAGAGGTTTATAGGGTCAGCTTTTGGGGGTCGTGGTGTTCGAGGCTTTCTCGAGCTGTCCTTGCCCTGGCTTGGCAGTGGGAAAAGCTACAATGCTGGTGGTAGCGCATCAATCAAGGTCCTCGTCGAAACCATGATATACCAAGGATGATAGGCATGACCAGTTGAAAATTACGGATAAATGTTTTTCCGAGTTGCACAGCAAAGAAAAAATATGACCAGGGCACATGCGGTCGGACCTCGTCCTGTTTCACGATGTGAAAGCCCCACGTGACTAAACATGTTCTTAAAAACGTGCCAAACACGTGACTCCAACCCTCACCAGTCGCGCGCGCCCGTAACGCCCGAACTGCTGTCGGGCTTCCCGGGGTGAGGCGAATGGCGGTGTATCCTCGACTGCGGCGCGACCGCGAGTGTGTGAGGCGAGACGTTGGGGCACTGAAGTATCCTTGTTTGCATGAACTGGAACTGGATTTAACTTAAAGTAAGGCCCCTTGATCCTAAATCGGCTACTCACAGTGCCGCGGGTAGCAGAGACGCGTGTGAAGTAAGGGCAAACGAAAATATCTCAGTTGATCGCTTCGCAATCGGCTGTGACGCCGTGAAGTGGCGTGAATAAGTTCGAGGAGGATAGAGATTTAGAGAACTAGAAGAGAGGGGTCGTCAATGCACAAAAGGCTGGGGTCAACGTTCGACGGTTCGTCGGCTCGATACATGTCGGTCTTCATAGGCTGGCAGAGAAAGAGAAGGAGCGCGAAGGAGAGAAAAGGGTATTCGCCCTTAGAGGGCAGGCACACATGATTAGCGAGACAGAAGGGAGTCTATTGTTGCAATTATTGAGGAGTTGGTTTAAACACAAGGGGCTCGACTGTTCTACTAGTCGCTTTTGGGTTATAGGACCAGTGGATGCGGGCGAGAGGAAGAGGGAGCCGATGGCAACGAAAAGGAAGCGCAGGCGACGCGGTCTCTGCTGTCAAGGTCAAGGCGCGCTTACTGTAATAAATGTCAGGTGTAGAAAAAAGGGTAACGGAATGTGTCCGAGAGGTATCGATTCGAGGAAACGAGAGACATGGCTTGAGAGGGGAGAGAGTTAATTGATACTGTACGTCACTTCACTTTGGCCGACCAGACCGAGCCGGTCGACGCCGATATAACGGCCTGGAGCAGTCCGCCGTACGAGCGCAGAGTTTACACTGCTTTGAAATCACTTGGTGACCCATTTGACGGTTTCCATCTCTTTAAAAGTGATTGTTATTTTTTGCATAGCCTTTCTTGACAGTGGGAGTTCAATATGCCCAGGTGAGTTCGGTTGGTCGTTTCAGGGTCAGAAACTGTTGAGCGCATGCCCCCATCATTTGGCCACGGGTCGTTAGCGGTATGAGGAGTAGGCTGTGTCACTTCTACTTTTAAAGACCTTGCATGCTCCAAAAATGCTTCCGAATCCCGGCCATTGGTTCCTGTCGATTACGCTTATTCGAGAACTACAATGCATACCCCTCCGAACGAGTTGTACAGTGCCTTCTCGTTCATCGGTTTTGTGTTGTGTTTCGTCCCCCTCTACTGGCATCTTAAAGGTAATGTGCAAGCATTCACCTGATTGGAGTGCTCTTCTTACGAAAGAATGTCGACATAGCTCGGAATGCAGGCACTTGCTTGTACATGATCTGGATTGGTCTTGGATGCCTTTTGCAATGCATCAACTCGATCGTGTGGAACAAGAACACGATAAACAGGGCCCCCGTATACTGTAATATAGGTGACTCCCTCAACGCAATCTCTCCAGAGCGTTCACTCACTCTCCGTCTTCCCTCAGCAATCCGCTTTCAAGTCGCGCTTAATGTTGCAGCTCCTGCTTGTTCACTTTGCATCAATCGCCAGCTCTACAGGGTTGCTAGGATGAAAACTTTGGGGACTACAGATGCCGAGAACCGACGCATCGTCATAATCGATTTGCTGATTGGCGTTGGCATTCCAATTCTCCAGATGATTATGGGTGAGTGCGCTTAGCCACTGGCTTTTACCTTCTGCCGGTTGCTTACACGGATGCAATCCAGCGTACGTCGTCGAGTCGAGTCGTTACAGCATATTCGAGGATTTTGGCCCTTTCATTTCTTTCTGGAATACACTACCGACCTTCTTCCTCATCTACGCGTGGCCTGTGGTGATTGGCATTGTATCTCTCTTCTATTGTGGTGAGTATTCCTAGTTCACCTCCATTCGTACCGTGGTTCATCAGTCTTAGTCATGGCCATCATCGCGTTCTACAAGCGCAGACGTAACCACATGCGGTTATTACCTGGTCACAGTGGTGGCCAATACCTCCGCTTGATGGCCATTTCCGCCACTGAGGTGCTGGGGACCATTCCGTTGGGGACATTTTACATTGTGAATGACGCGAAGTCGGGTGTCGTACCTTGGAAGGGCTGGGCTTATATGCACAGGCACGATTCCGAGGTCAGACAGGTCCCAAGTTATACTTGGAAGAATGACCACAGGTCGGCTCTCTTCCTCGAGATGTTTCGCTGGTCGGTTGTCTTTTGCGCGTTTCTCTTTTTCGCGTTGTTTGGCTTTGCTAGGGAAGCGCGTGAACATTATTTTCGACTATACAAGTTTCTTGCCGGACGTATCCGCAAATGGACATCCACTCCCTACGGGGCGCCGCGTGTGTGCGTAGTTCGTTCGCTGTGTTATTCATTGTGGCTTACATTATTTAACTGTTTACAGTACTCGGTCAGTCCCTAATACGGACAGAAACAGTGGCGTCGCGGACCCTATCGTAATCCAAATTAGTCGAGACACGCAGAGCTTGAGCATGACACTCACCGACGAACCTTTGGTCCTGTCCCTTTCTATGAAAGGCACCGATGAGTTCAATTCTACAACTTCAAATGATTCGGATTCGGACATCGTGTCGTTTTACACGGCGAAAAACTTTGATGAGCTAGGGATCCGCGACCAGTACAAGTTATCCCCGCTGCCGGGCATCCATCCAGCTCTTCGTTCTGTATCTGTTCCATCGACCCCTTCGCCGGTATTCCTGTCAACTCTCCGTCCTGTATCTGTTCCGCCTCAATTCCACGATGCGTCCGACCATGCCAATGCATGCTAACGCGATGTACTGAGTGGTGAGCTGAGCAAGACGAGTACGGCAGCGATGGAGGCAACGAGAGGTGAAGTGGGGGCAGCGAGAAGTCAGAGGTGGGAGAGATGCGAGAACGAGCTGACTCTGATATTCCTGTGTCCAACTCGAAGTCTTGTACTACGAGTAAGGGATAGTATAGAATGAGTCTCTTCGGGCATTGGGGTATGGCGCAGAAGAATAATAAGTGAAACAGATATCAAGCAAGCGAAGGTACGAGAGCTCTTTGAGCTTCTCGCGTTTGTCATAGGGTAAGTAAGCGTAAGTACGATGAAAGGATGGCTATCACGAGTGAGTAATAAGATGATGTAAGGCAGTAGTAAAGTGGTAAAATACTCCCCTCGTTTTTCGAGACTCATGAATTTATTGATTATTCAAATGGAATACATGTGTTGATCAGCCACAATGTACCGAGAAAGCAATGATGAGGCGTCAAATCGCCTTGCCAAAAGATGGTGATTAGATGACTGGCGTCCTTGCGGGATGAAATATTAATACTGCGGCCGGGCCGCGAAAAAGCGGTGTGCCTGAACCACTTCCCTTGTCATCATACACTCATCATACCTGACTAAAAGGATGATACATACAGTAATACTCTCACTCTCACAGCGACTGAGGTGAGACGAGGACGTTTAAATTATCCGTTTTTGTCTTGATTGAACACCGTCTTGATGTCCCTCATTGTGGAGGAGAAACTTACAAATAATTGCCGCCGCTGCCATCAGTAAAACCTGCCAAAAAAATTTTTGGGCTTGTACAAGGTAAAAAAGACGGAGTAACGAAAGCGCAAAAGCAACTTGTTTTTTTACCGAAAGTTGATTTTGGCCATGTCAAAAAGTATAAAAGCTGAAAAAGGTTGTGAAAAGTGATCAAAAGTTGTAAAGGCACCACTCAATCAGTATTGGTAATGTTCAACGTTCAATCGCTGCAGCCCACAGCTGCACTGACTATGGATCCCGGACCCGGGTGTTCTAGCTGGAAAACGGTAATATGATAAGCTGCGTACTACTTATTTTGACACCACTCGGGAAACATGCCCTGCAGTGGTAAAGGTGGTAGACATAATAGGCTGAGGCTATGGGATCAACTTGAATACCAACCCAGTCCAAATCAGAGTCAACAGGACCGCGGAATCCCAGGCCGGGGACGTGTTCGTGCGTTGCTAAGGGGTGGGTTTGACATCGCATTTCACGCTGTCTGTACAGTAGCAATGACCGACTTTACACGAACATGTATAATGAAACTAACTAAAGATGGTTAGCATGACTAACAATTGCGGATGTCCGTTGTGTTTCCGAGTCGCATGGCGAAAGATTCGGAAAGAATGCATGATCTTAGAGACTTAATACCACTGGAGTGGAAAGAATAATTACAATGCATCAGCGGTAGATGAGAAAGTTTCAGACATCGGTAGTGAGTACACAGGATTCGGGCGAGCTCGATATCCAACTCCAAATCTACAACACTACCATGCCAGCTCGACAGCCGACGTTACCGAAATAGAGGCCACAAGAGGCTGTCCATCGAATTTTGTGATGAACTAGGTGAGATATTGAGCTGAAGTCGAGTTGACCTGGGCCGTCTGGGATCCTCATAGTAAGGTAGGGCTCATTTAGATCCAGCACGGGTTACGTGAATGTAGACTTACGTGCTACCTTACTATAGTGGACTCGCCAGACTCGGAGCACTTTCATCTAGCCTGCACCCTTCCCAGTGGCAGCTATACCCTCGATGCGACACGAGAGAACGAGACGTTAGCGCTGAGGGCCGCGGTTCTTGTTGGCATATGTATGGTGTAGCTAAGCTAGCGGCTGCGAGAGGGGACGTCGTCCAAGGGAAAGAGTGATGGGGAAAATATGCGAGACAGAGAGAGAGTGGGAGACGAGAAGACGAGAGGCACCTTGTGGACAGCGGTTCCACAAGCACGAGTGCCAAGAGGACGAGAGAAACGACAAGAACGCACGCGAAAGAAAAAGAGAAGAACACACTGGGATTAACACATGATGATAGCGATGTCAGTGCCATCCTCGACAAGTGAGGAGGCTTCTTAAATACATCAGAAGCCCCCACTGAGTAATCGAATCTTGTGGTATGAAAAGAGCGATGTTGTCAAGGAGTGGGTACACGCGTCGTCATTGTCACGGTTGTCTGAAAAATGTCAGTAAAAGTGAGAACAAGAGCTCAGCGCTCAGGACTGTATTGGGGGCGTACTAGTGGCGTACAGCTGCAGCTAAGCGTTGATCGTCGTTACTCGTTACCTAAGTTCGAACAAGAAAAAGGAAAGGCGAGAGGCTTTGAGGGGACTCGGAAGGAGGGCGCTATGTCCGATCCGATCCGGTCCGAACGTGAATCCGAAGTTAAGTTACACCTTCACAATGGACCCCTCTTTGTTCCCCAAACGGCACAGCGAAAGAAAACAATGTTTCTCTTGACCTCGACGTTTCCAATGACTCCGAGGCGCCGGCAATCAGCGCCAATCACACCATGGGCGTTTTACAATGTAAACCAATGCAGTTGCTCTCGACCGACCAATGAGATTGCAGTACTTAGCCGACTGAATTGGTTTATATGGTAAAATGCCCACAGTTGATCAGCCCTGGGCCAGCGGCTATAAAATCCTTGATAAAATCGGTTGCTGGCAAACCATTTGGCTCTTTTCCATCTCTCTCTTAAAGGTCCCAGCATCTGGCTCTGTTCTACTCAAGAAAGCTCCCATTCCCCGGGCGTTGTTTACACGCGGCCGAGAACCGTGATGCCACCACCTCCTAATGAGGTTTATACTGCCTTCTCTTTTATTGGTTTCGTGCTGTGCGCTATTCCATTGTACTGGCATCTTGAAGGTAACGTGGAAGTACGAACGTGGTTTGAGTACTTATGCTAAAATAGTACGGCACAGCTTGGAATGCGGGCACTTGTCTATTCATGATTTGGACCGGCCTTGGATGCCTGTTGCAATGCATCAACTCGATCATATGGAACAAGAATATGATCAACAGGGCTCCTGTCTACTGTGACATCTGTATGTCCTTTGATGCGCTGTCTCTCGTTCACTCACCCACTGTTACCTCACAGCAACCCGTATTCAAGTTGCACTCAATGTCGCAGGACCTGCCAGTTCACTTTGCATCAATCGCCAGCTCTTCAAGGCTGCTAGGATGAAAACAGCGGGGATCACAGATTCCGAGAAGCGCCGCGCCTTGATATATGATTTGTTGATTGGCGTTGGCATTCCGCTTCTCCAGATGGTTGTCCGTGAGTGCACTTAACCATTCACCGCCAACTGGTTATGTACAAGGATGCAATCCAGAGTACGTTGTTTCAGCAAATCGTTACGACATATTCGAGGATTTTGGCCCTTACAATGCTACGTTGATCACGCCACCAACCTTCGTCCTATTCTTTGCCTGGCCCGTCACGATTGGCACTGTATCTCTCTTCTATTGTGGTGAGCATTCCCGGTTTACCTCCGTAGTTTCGTACCGTGGCTCATTGGTCCTAGTCATGGCCATCTCCGCGTTCTACAAGCACAGACGAAACTATATGCAGTTAGTTTCCAGTCCCAATCGTGGCCGGTACCTCCGCTTGATGGCTATTTCTGTTACCGAGATTCTGGGGACCATTCCGTTGGGGACATATTACATTGTGAAAGACGCGAAGGCGGGTATCATACCTTGGAAGGGCTGGGCCTACATGCACAGGCACTATTCCGAGGTCATACAGGTCGCGGGCTTTACTTGGAAGAATGACCCCGAGATGGCTATCAACCTCGAGATGTTTCGCTGGTCGCTTGTCTTCTGCGCGTTTCTTTTTTTCGCGTTGTTCGGCTTTGCTGCTGAGGCGCGCGAGCATTATTATCGCCTATACAAGTCTCTCGCCAGACGTATCGGCAAGTCGTCGACGCCCACTCCTCCCGGGGCGCCCCATGCGTGCGTAATTTGTTCACTGTGTTACTGTACTCCGTCCTTATTCATTATTCATTAAAACTTACGTCGTTTAATTTCATACAGTGCTCCATCAGTCCCTTATGTGAAGCGAAACGCTGGCGTCACGGGCCCTGTCACAGTCCAAATAGGCCGGGACAAGGACAACTTGAGCGTCTCATTCTCTGTCCAATCCTCGGTCCCGTCCATTTCTATGGGAAGCACGCTTGATCAGGCTTCAATGACCTTGCAAGATTCAAATTCAGACATTGTGTCATTTTACACTGCGGAAAGCTTTAATGAGTCCGGGATAAAGGACCAGTGCAAGTTAGTTCCGCCGCCGGGTATCAACCTGCCAACCGGTCGTCCTGTATCTGTTCCACCAGCCCCGCCACCAGTGGGCTTGCCAACCGGTCGTCCTGTATCTGCTCCACCAGCCCCGCCGCCGGTGTTCTTGCCAACCGTCCGTCCTGTATCTGCTGTCCCACCTCATTCCCACGACGCGTCAGAATCTGCCATGCCTGTGCGTGCATGCA
>WNFQ01010362.1_pt1 | contig 12430 bp, 15 predicted proteins | sample 5400171 | NCBI WGS metagenome assembly WNFQ01 (sample SAMN13153356, study PRJNA577476) | soil metagenome | isolation source: 20 cm soil under Madrone tree | place: USA:California | collected 2016-06-14
GCTGCCGATTTCTGATTTACTGAACAACTTGCCCGCTTGTCGCATCGCCGCGCCAATGTTGCAAATACCGGCTGCCTCGCTAGGACATTCAGAATGACTGGCTATTCGGGCAGGCCACTGGCACAGAAGCTTGGAATCATGCCGGAGATGGCCGTTGTACTTATCAGCGCGCCGGCAAACTATCGAAAACTACTTGGGCGAATCGCGGGCAGTGTGGAATTTTCTGACAAGATCAAGAATGCTTCGAACTTTGTTCATATTTTCACCAAAAGCCGTGGCGAATTGGAAAAGAGATTGTCGATCTTGCGCAAGAGAATGGCGGACACCGGAATAGTTTGGGTTTCGTGGCCGAAGAAATCCTCCGGTGTGGCAACCGACGTGACCGAAGATGTGGTTCGCGCCGTCGCACTGCCACTTGGATTTAGGTGTGCGCGATTGATGAAACCTGGTCCGGATTGAAATTGATGGTGCGCCGCTCAAATCGAGAAGGAGCAGTGAGATGAAGTCGCGCTTTTTCTTGTTCACCGTTTGGATCACCGTGACTGCCACCGCGGCAGAGCGTTGGTGGTCGCCCGATAAGTTCTACTCCATTGTTTGGCGAATAAAAACTAAGCAAGCGCTGCCGACAGCCGCTGGCCGGCACGTTTAGCATGCAAAAGCTCGATCGAAAATCCGATAAAGAGTAGGAGCGTGGCAAAAAATGTGTTGCCGTAAAGTTGCGCGCCGCGCGGGAAGATTAAGCCGAGAGCGAGCAAGGCGAGCGCCAGCAAGCCCCACCACAAAATGGCAGAGCCTTTTCCAGCAAGCACTCGTTGCGTTGCTATCGCAAATGGCAGCATGAGCCAGCAAAAGAAATAGCCGAACGAAAGCGGCGTGATCATCAACATCAGCAAAAGGAGCAGAGCGAACTCGATCGCATCGCTCTCTGCGGTTCGCAAAGCGCGCTGAGGCATCACCGCCACAAACACGCTGCCCAGCGCCAGCGCGATGCCGATGACAATTGCGTTGACGGCCGAAAATCTGAGATCCGCGAAGTTCACGTAAACCGGTGTGTCCGAAGCGGAAGCAGCGTCCGCATCGACGCGGCGAAGCAAGCGATTGCTGACGCCAATGAGAGATTGATTTTTCCATGTGTAACTGCGCTTCGGGCGCTGCGCCACGCCGACTTCGCTGTATTTCAACATTCCGGCGCTCCACTTCTCGAGATCGCGCCAGGCTCGCTCAAATCCTCGAAACGGCGCAGGTAGAATGAGCAGTAACAATAGCAGTGCCACCACGAGGCTGGCTGCCGCTGTCCAGCAACGCCGGTAAAGTAGATAAACGATCGCAATTACCGGAAAAGCCTTGATGGCCGCGGCAATTGCAATCAGGCCGCCGGCGATTATCTCGCGTTCTGCGCGCAGTGCGACAAAAGCGCCAAGCATCAGCGCAAGCAAAACGAGGTTCGGCTGCCCCAAGTGGTAAGTCGACCAAATATAGACGATTACCAGCAGGCTCGGGACGACATATAGCCACAGATTTGTTGCGCACTGGTGACCCGTAGCAAGAATGGCGCTCAGCTTCGCGCTGTAAAACCAGGCGACCGAGTTGATCGCAACCAGAAGAAAAATCAATCCTCCCTGGCCAAGCAGGCTCGCGCCTCCAAGAAAAAGCGCGCAGGGCAGCGGATACATGAAATCGTACTTCCCGGAACGAACGAAAAAAATTTCCTGGCCAGCGAGCATCTGTCTGCCGGTGTCGTACCAGAGTTTGTAATCAAAGAGGTGGCCGCCACGAAAGTAATGTAACAGCGGCAGCGCGGAAAACACCGTCGCCACCACGATAAAGATGAGCAGCAAGGTATGAAGCCCGTGCGCTCTATTGAGGCGCTTGTTAAGCGCCCCGAGCATATTCGGTGCTAGGATTGACTGCTTCACGCCTTGCGCACTGCAGCAGCGATCGGCGGACGCGCCTTGTGCCAGTCGGTGCTCTGCTCGTACGCGTGTGCGATTTGCAAGATGCGCGCTTCATCGAGCGCTTTGCCTAACAACTGCAATCCGATCGGCAGGCGATGCCCATCCACCTCTGTAAAACCGCACGGTAGGCTGATTCCGCAGATTCCGGCCAGGTTAGCTGCGATGGTGAAAATATCCGCCAGATACATTTGTAACGGATCAGCCGCGCGTTCGCCCAACTTAAATGCGGGCACCGGCGAGGTTGGCGAAATCAATGCATCGACTTTCTCGAAGGCCTTTACGAAGTCCCGCCGGATCAGCTCGCGCACTTTTTGTGCGCGCAAATAATAGGCGTCGTAATAGCCGGAACTTAGAACGTAGGTGCCGAGAATAATGCGCCGTTTCACTTCCGGCCCGAAACCTTCCTCCCGAGTGCGGCCATAAAGGTCGAGGATGTCTCTTGGATTTTCCGCTCGATATCCATAACGAACACCATCGAAACGAGCGAGGTTAGCCGATGCTTCCGCCGTGGCCACAATGTAATAGACCGCGATTGAATATTCAGTAGTGGGCAATGAGACCTCAACAATTTCAGCGCCTAACGAATTCATCTGTTTCACCGCGGCATTGATTGCGGCTTTCACCTGCACATCGATCCCTTCGATCAGATATTCCTTCGGCAAGCCTAACCGGACGCCGCGCAAATCGCTTCGGAGTCTCGCGACGTAGTTAGGCACCGGCTCGTTGAGAGCCGTTGTGTCTTGCGGATCATGACCCGCGATTGCGTTCATAATCAGAGCGGCGTCGCGAACTGTTTTCGTTAATGGCCCAATTTGATCGAGCGACGATGCAAACGCGACCATACCGAATCGCGAAACTCGTCCATAAGTCGGTTTCAAACCGACGATACCCGAAAGCGCTGCCGGTTGCCGAATCGAGCCACCAGTATCTGTGCCGAGCGCACCGAACGCAGCGTCCGCGGTAACGGCTGCTGCCGAACCGCCGCTGGATCCTCCGGGTACGCGCGACAAGTCCCACGGATTGCGCGCCAATTTCATTGCTGAATTTTCGGTGGACGAACCCATGGCAAACTCGTCCAGGTTGGTTTTTCCAAATGGAATCGCACCCGCTGCGCGCAATTTCCGAATAACGGTGGCGTCATAGGTTGCGCGATAACCCTGCAAGATCTTCGACGCACAGGTGCACGGCTGACCCATCACGTTGATGATGTCTTTGATTGCAAGCGGCACGCCGCCCAGCGGGAGATCGACATCCGCTTTGTCCGCCTCCCTGGCGGCGGCTTCCATGTCGAGCGAGAGATAAGCGCCGATTTCTCCGTCAACCACTTCAATGCGAGCTCGCAAAGCCTCGATTACTTCGCGCGGGGAGACTTCGCGGCGACGCAAGAGTGCTTGCAGATCGGCGATGGTGAGCGCCGGCAGATCCTGCGCCGTCATTCCACGACTTTCGGGACGACAAAAAGGCTGTTCGCCTTTCGAGGCGCGTTGCTCAGCGCTTGCTCCGCGGTGAACCAGTCACACGGCGCGTCCTCGCGGAAGACGTTAAAAATTGGGAGGGCATGTGCAGCCAGCTCCACATCGGATATGTCTGCCTGACGAAGTTTTTCGACGTATGGAAGCACATCATCCAACTGCTTCTGAAAAACTTTCGCCTCGGTTTCAGTCAGATTTATGCGTGCCAACCTGGCAACGTATGCGACATCGAGGTCCGAAGTCTTAGCCATGGTTACGAATTCAAGAATGCAGATGGCTGATGAGCCACATGACCGCAGCCGCGAGCGCGGCCAAAAGAAGAAGAAAAATGACCCGGCCTTCTCTCCGTTCTTTGCGCAGCGAACGAGGCCGCCGTGCAGGTCGACTTGCCGCAATGGAGTGTCCGCCGTCTAGCGCGAGCGAGACCTGAAATTGTTTTTCGGTCTTTTGGCCTCTTACACCTTGTTCCGCTGCCTGCGCCGGAGATCTGTTCTGCGGAGTCGGTCGTCCTTTTGTAACCATGCGCTCGAGCCGGTCGAGCTTGTCATGTAACTCCGCCTCCTGTCGTGCTATCTCTTGTTGCTTGCGGCGAAGCGGCGGGCTCGATTTGCGCGGACGCCGAAACATCGCCATCACTTGCTCGCCATCCAAAAGAAAAAGAGAAGGGCGACCACGCCGAAAATAATCAGCGGCAGAGTGAGTGCGAGCCCGATCTGCGACCAGTGAAGAAACGAGCGGCCATTGCTGCTTTGATACGCATCAGCCGTGGCGTCCGGCAACGATGCCTCGCCAGTAGCCGCCTCGGCTGCTTGCAACCGGCTGCGTTGCTCGCTGTACTCGGTGCGCGCGTCGTCCACCGTGCTCAAGGCGCGGCTCAGTTCCTTATGCAAATCTGAAGGATTCCAGCTTCTGGGATCGATCGCTTCGATCAACTCCAAATGTTGCGCGAAACTTTCCCGAGCCGATCGGATTTGCTCCAGCCGATTTTGCTCACTGTACGCTTCACGCTCCAGCACAACCAGTGCGCGCGTCAGTTTATCGGTCATTTCCGCTCGCCCATGTTCCAATTCCTCCTGGCGACGGCTCAGTTCTTCCAACTCGCGTTTTTGCTTTTCGATCTGCTCCTGCTGGCGCTTGAGCTGCAGCAGTTGGTCCTGCGCTTTTTGCACCTGCGAGTCCAGATGCTCGGCAGAGAGTGCTTCGTCGTCGTTCAACTCGAGCATTTGTTCAAACGGTCGATCTTTTTCTGGCATGACAAATCGCGACGCCGTCCGGGCTCGCCGTAGCGGATATTAAGTGGCTCGTTTGAGAATTCCAGAGATTTCGATCAACAACGCGCGAAATTTTTGATCTCCAAAACGGAGCGACTTGTGGTTCAAGGTTGAAGGGCATCCACAAGCCCACCCGTGATCGCTTCGGAGAATGCCGCGTCGCTCACGTGATGTGAACATGAAAAAGTCGCCAGCAACCCATCTTTCGATAACAGCTTGAACGCGCGCATGTGTAATTCCCGATAACCGCGCATGGCGTCGCGCAGTCCGCTTCTGGTCCTTGTGAACGACGGTGGATCGAGAACAATCAGATCGTACTGCGCCCCCGCTTTTTCAGCCGCGCGCAGGAATTGAAAGACATCCTGCTCGATCCATCGGACTTTCAGTTCATTGCAGTCGGCGTTTCGCATCGCGGCAGCGACATTCTCGGCACTTTCTTCAACGCCGGTCACTTCTGTTGCGCCCCTACGCGCACACGCCAGCGCAAACGCTCCCTGGTTTGTGAAACAATCCAGCACGCGCCGATAGCGGGCGTATTCCGCGACGATTCCATAATTATGTCGTTGGTCGAGATAAAAACCGGTCTTTTGACCATGCAAAAGATCGAGTTCGAGCTTTACGCCTTCGATTTCGATCGCGATTTGCGAAGCGGTTCCGCGCAAAATGCCTTTACGTAATTCCAGTCCCTCTGCTTTGCGCACTGCCGCGTCGTTTCGTTCGATGATTGTCAATGCTTGTAGGGCGGGCGCCCCGCCTGCCAGTCGTTCAGCTCCGGCAAGCGAGGCGCTTGCCCTACAAAAAACGTCTTCGATTGCCTCCACAATTAGATCTTTTCCCATGTCCATCGCCAGCGTGAGCGTTTGCAAAACGAAATGATCGCCGTAGCGATCGATGATCATGCCGGGAAGACCGTCGCTTTCGCTCCAAACGACGCGGCGCAGGTTTGGATCGACATTTCGCCGGTCGCGATACTCGGACGCTTGTGCGATGCGGCGTCGGAAGAAATCAAGGTCGAGGTCCTGCCGCCGCCGAGAGAAACGGCGCGCCACAATTTGCGATTTCGAATTGTAAATGGCGCTGCCGATTAGGCGATCCTTACCGTCCTTGAGCGAGATCACATCGCCGTCCGCGGGATTTCCAAAAACCTTCAGGACTTCACTGGAAAACACCCAATCGTGTCCATGCAATATTGAGCGTTGAGCCTTTGCCCATGCAAGTCGCTACACAAGCCTCCATCGATCTGCCGGGGATAAAAAAACTGCGCAGCGGGAAGGTTCGCGAAGTCTTCGACCTCGGCGAGACGCTGCTCTTTGTCGCCACGGATCGCATCTCGGCTTTTGACGTGATCCTGCCCGACCCCATTCCACACAAGGGCGCGGTGCTGAACCAAATTTCCGCGTTTTGGTTCAAGCGATTCGACGAGATCGAGAATCACTTTGTCACTGCGGATGTCGAGCAGTTTCCAAAGGAATTGGAGCCGTTCCGCGAACAGCTGGCTGGACGTTCGATGATTGTAAAGAAAACGAAACCGTTGCCGGTGGAATGCGTCGTCCGCGGCTACCTCGCTGGTTCTGGTTGGAAAGAATACCAGGAGTCGCAGAGCATCTGTGGAATCAAACTTCCACCCGGACTAAAGCAGGCGTCGCAATTGCCGGAGCCAATTTTCACGCCGGCGACAAAGGCAGAAGAAGGTCATGATGAGAACATCGACATGAAACGATGCGCTCAGATTCTCGGTGAAAAACTCGCAGACCGCGTGAAAGCGCTAAGCCTGGAGATTTATTCGCGCGGTCGCGATCATGCTGCGCGATGCGGCATCATCGTGGCAGATACAAAATTTGAGTTCGGCACGGTCGCTGGAGATCTGCTCTTAATCGACGAATGCCTCACCCCGGATTCTTCACGTTTCTGGCCAAAAGACCAGTATGCCGTCGGGCAAAGCCCACCGAGTTTCGACAAACAATTCGTGCGCGACTATCTGGAGACGCTCGACTGGGACAAGACCCCGCCTCCCCCGCGCCTGCCAAAGGATGTTATCGAAAAAACTTCCGCGAAATATCTCGAAGCATTCCGGCGCCTGACCGGTAACGAGATCACAAACGGTTAGCAATTCACACGCCGGACCTTCAGTAAGATGTCATCAACCCGGCCGGACATATTGTTCATCATGACCGACCAGCAGCGATTCGATACGATCGCTGCGCTCGGTAATTCCCATATTTACACGCCGAACCTCGATCGCCTGGTGGGAAGAGGAATTGCCTTTTCAAATGCATACGCTACATGCCCAGTTTGCGTCGCCGCACGCTATACGATTCGGACTGGTTGCGACGCGGCGACGACGCGCGTCTTCAGCAATGCAAAGGCAGATCCTGTGGCCGGCCAGGCCAAAGAAATGGAAGCGCGTTGCGGACCGTATCTCGCTCGAGTGATGTCGCGGCTTGGATACCGGACGTTTGGAATCGGAAAATTTCACACTTATCCATGGGATGAAGACGTCGGTTACGAAAAACTCTGGCGCAGCGAAGAGACGTACCATCCGCCTGCACGCGAAGGCGATGATTACGGTTCATGGCTCGCTCGCGAGCATCCGGAATTCGATTTCCTGGAGCAACCAATGGGGGAACGCAGCGAAATGTATTACCTTCCACAGCGCAGTCCGCTCCCAGCAGAATTGGGCGCGGAGTGGTGGGCGGCCGATCGCGCTGTTGAAGAAATTGTAAGGTCAGATGGTTCGCGCCCATTTTTTGGATTTGTCTCGTTCATGGGGCCGCATCCTCCCCTCGCGCCGCCAATTCCTTTCAATCGAATGTACAATCCCGATCAAATTCCAGAGCTGATCCTCGGAAGCATCGAGGAAGATCACCTGGATGAAGAGATTCCCTACATGCGATACGCCGTCTGGGCTGACGCCATCAACCCTGAGCTGGCGAAAATCGTCAAGGCGCGATACTACGGCGAGATTAGTTATCTGGATCATTGTCTTGGCCGGATCCTCGATGCGATCGAAGCGCGGCCAAATTCCGCGAATGTTCTGATCTGTTTTTTTTCGGACCACGGCGATCTTTTAGGTGATCATCATGGCTGGCAGAAACAGAACTTTTTCGAGGCGGCTTGCCGTTTCCCTTTGCTTCTCAGTTGGCCGGCAACGCTACCCCCCGGAACCGTTCGCACTGAATTGATCAGCCTGGCGGACCTTTTCGGAATTGCGACGGAGGCCGCGGGCGCATGCGAACTGCGGCAGGGAATGGACGTTCTCAAAATGCTGGGGGGCAAATGCGCGCCGCGCGAATATCTGGTCGGGATGGTTGAAATTCCCGGCTCGCAGGATTTCAAAGTCATGGTCGTGACCGATGAGTGGAAATACATTTTCATGGCCAACGGTGGCCGGGAACAACTCTTCAATCGCAAACGCGATCCCGATGAGTTGTCGAACTGCGTTAGTTCATCTTCCGGAATCAGAAATGACTTTAATGCTCTCGCCGTGAAAGCGTGTCGGGTTCCGGGCGCAATGGACGCGCTCGACGGCGATAAACTTCGCGCATTTCCTTTCCGTAAACGAAAGCCGACACGCATCTATCAGTTCGACCGGTCGCGCGGCGTGCTTGGATTCCCCGAAAAACCAGAAGACGCCCTGAAGGATTTCGACGGCGCCACTCCGAAGCGAGTGAAGTGACATGAAAGCGCCTTCAAATGATCGGGAGAATCTTGGCTTAGGACTGAAGCCGGGCGATCCGCACTACCGCGCGTACGTCGGTCCTCCAGACGATTACGATTTGATCGCGGCGATGACGTTCAATCTTCTCACCACGCTTGGTCTGCGCCAGCATCATTCACTGCTCGATATCGGCTGCGGTTCGCTTCGGATCGGACGACTCCTGATTCCGTATCTGAATCGGGGAAAATACTTCGGCATCGAGCCTGCCGAATGGCTCGTCGCAGAGGGAATCAAGCAGGAACTCGGCGAAACAGTCGTTCAAACTAAACGGCCAACGTTTTTCTTTACCGATTCACCCGAGACCGTTGTTCGGGCGAAAGTCTCATTCGATTTCGCGCTGGCTCAATCGATCTTCAGTCATTGCGGACTGGATCTGATCAGGGGTTGGTTGTCTGCGGTTTCGCGTGCGTTAGCTGAAGATGGAGTTTTGATTGCGACGTTTCTACCGGGTGATGAAGACTCACGATGCGCCGGTTGGGCCTATCCCGAATGCGTAAATTACCGGCCAACAACACTGGAACGCGCGGCCGCAGACGCGAATTTGCGATTTGAAATTCTGGACTGGAAACATCCCCGGCAGACGTGGGCGCTTTTTGCCGCGCCCAAATTTGATTCCAGTTGGTTCGAAAACACGCCTCTCACTTGGAATGCAGCACTCGAAAGAGCGCTTCGGCAAAAGCATCGACCGATAAATCATCCGTGAGCGACGAGAACATTTTTGCGGTCCCGCTCAAGGTGGAGAACGTCGCTGATTGTTACTTCTACCACACGATGGAACTTCCCGGTTATGGAGTGATAGAGGGGCGGGACTGGGATTTGCGTGGCGGAGTGGATGAGTATCTGGGCAAAGTCGATTTCGCCGGTCAACGCGTTCTGGAAATTGGTCCTGCCAGCGGCTTTCTCACATTCGAGATGGAAAAGCGGGGCGCCGAGGTGGTCTCAGTCGAAGTAACGGCAGAGCACGGCTGGGATTTTGTTCCGTATCCGGCTAAAAGGTTGGAAGAAGTGTTTGGCTCACGTCGAATCGTGATGCAACAACTCAAGAATTCGTATTGGTTCAGTCATACCGCTCTGCAATCCAAAGCCAAGGTGTACTACGGTGATGTTTACAATTTGCCGGCCTCCCTTGGACAATTCGATGTCGCATTGATGGGTTCGGTGCTGTTACACTGCCGCGATCCGCTACGGATCGTTGAGCAATGCGGAAAGAAGGCAAAGTCTCTCATCATCACTGATATGTTCCATCCGGACCTGGAAGGAGCGCCGATCTGCCGTCTGGCTCCCAATCCGCAAAATTTTCTCTGGCACACTTGGTGGCACTTTAGCACGCAATTTTTCACTCAATTTCTAGCGGTGATGGGATTCAGTTCTTCTGAGGTTTTGCGGCACCAGCAGTCCCACCGTGGAAAGCCGTACACGCTTTTCACCGTCGTCGGCCGAAGATAATCAACCACAGACTGGTGGCAGATACTAGTGTTCCACACCGCAGTTGGCTTTTTGCTACGCCGGGAGCGAAAACGAAATTGTCTCATTCGCTGCGCGATGGTTCGACCAAAAATGTTTGCCATCAAATGTGAGCGAGCGCGATGCGAACGGAATCTTGGCGAGGTCTTCAATGTTCGGGTTATCCTCGAGCGGATCGAGTCGCGCGATGCGCCACTCTTCCGATTTGCCGGGCACATCTTTGTTTTCGTGTCCGCGGATGACGTAAAGCGTTCCATCGACAAACGTGTGTCCGCAAATTTCCGCGCCCACGTTGGTCGTGCGCTGAATTTTTCCGGAATCTTCGACCTGATGCACGTCTCCTTTGTACCATTGACTGAAATAAAGATGCTCGCCGTCGAAGCTCAGGTACGAGCCGGTAAAGTCCGGACAGGCGAAGAGCTTCACGAAGCCATCCGACGCATAGCGATAAACGTAACGATCGTCATTTAATCCTTTGCCGATCGTGAAACGCATCTCACCGTCGCCTAACGAGACGCCAGCCCAGACAATTCCCGGCGGATCGATTTCGTCAACAATCTTCCACGTGTCGATGTCGACCTTGTAGAGAGTTCCGAGATCGCGTGAGCTCATCCAGAGGTTCGCCTCGTCCCAAGTCAATGCCTGCGGCGTGACAGTAGGCGACGCAATGCGTTTACGTTCGATGATGTTCGACATGTTCATAGGTCACAGTAACCGCGGTCTTGGTTTACGACGAATGGCCAGCCCTAACATCTGAGTATGAAATCAATTCGCTGACGAGCGACTTTTCCTCTTTCAGTTCTGCGACCGATGCATCGATTTTCTCGCGACTGAAATCATTTATCGGCAGGCCTTGCACGATTTCACATTTGCCTCCGCGCATACGGAATGGAAATGAGGAGATCAATCCGTTTTCGACGTCATAACTTCCATCAGAACAGACAGCCACGCTGTGCCAATTGTTGCCCGACGTGTCGTTAGTGAGCGAATTGACAGTATCGACGATCGCGTTGGCTGCCGACCCGGCCGAGGAAAGTCCGCGCGCTTTGATCACCGCGGCGCCGCGCTGTTGCACCGTCCTAATGAATTCTTCCTTGAGCCATTTCTCGTCGCCGATTACGTCGTTCGCGGGACGGCCGTCGATCCTCGCATTGTAGAAATCTGGATACTGAGTCGAGGAATGATTGCCCCAAATGGTCATGTTCGTGACCGAGGCAATGCCCACGCCGGCCTTATGCGCGAGCTGCGCGCGGGCCCGGTTTTCGTCCAGTCGCGTCATGGCAAACCAGCGGTCACGCGGAATTTCTTTCGCGTTGTTCATCGCAATCAGACAATTGGTGTTGCACGGATTTCCGACTACGAGCACGCGCACATCCGCCGCGGCATTTTTTTCGATCGCCTGACCTTGCCCGACAAAAATCTTGCCGTTGACCCCGAGTAACTCCTTCCGCTCCATGCCGGCCTTGCGTGGAATGCTTCCGACCAACAAGGCCCAGTTGATGTCGCGAAAGCCTTCATCCAGATCCGCAGTCGGTATAACGGATTCGAGCAACGGGAAGGCGCAATCGTCCAATTCCATGACCACACCGTCGAGCGCACCCAGGATCGTTGGAATCTCAATCAAATGGAGCCTGAGTGGCTGATCGGGTCCGAACATTTGCCCGGAAGCAATGCGAAACAGAAGTGCGTAACCAATCTGCCCGGCGGCACCCGTGACAGCGACTTTAATCGGAGTTTTCATGATGCAATTAGCCATAAACAACTTGCTGAGCAAAGCCGAAGCATGAGGCTCCAGCTTGTGATAAATTACGATTGTAAATGTACCCGACCAAACTAAACAAGATCATCAATCTCTTTGAATCGCTGCCGGAAGATGAGCGGCGCGAGACGCTTGTCTCCTACGCGGACAATGCAAAGAAGCAGGAGCCGCGCGAAAGCGAGAAGTTCGATCTGGTCGATGTGCGCAAAGACGAGGAATGCACGGACACGGTCGGCGTTTATCTGCAGGTGGATGAAAACGGAAAGGCGCACATCCGCATGACGCTCGGGCCCGAGGTGCAAACGCTTACCCGCTCGATGACCGCGATCCTTTGTAAAGGGCTCGAAGGCTCAACGCCGCAGGAGATTCTCGATCTTCCGAGCGATTTCGTCACCCGTATCGTCGGCACCGAACTGGTGCGTCTCCGCAGTCAGACCGTGTACTACGTCCTCACCCGCATCAAAAGCATTTGCAAAGTGTGGCTGGATCGGCAGCGCATGGCGCAGGTGGCGTAGCGATTCGCGCGTGACGTTCACGTGATTTCGTTTACCCTCGCTGGCGCAGATGCCGCGAAATAACGAGCTCAACAAAATCCTTCTCATTGGCTCCGGTCCGATCGTGATCGGGCAAGGCTGCGAATTTGATTATTCCGGAGTGCAAGCGTGCAAAGCGCTGCGCGAAGAAGGTTATGAGGTTGTGTTGGTGAACTCCAACCCGGCCACCATCATGACCGATCCTGAATTCGCCGATCGGACTTATGTCGAACCGATCACTCCCGAAGTGATCGAGGC
>WNFQ01002913.1_pt1 | contig 12429 bp, 16 predicted proteins | sample 5400171 | NCBI WGS metagenome assembly WNFQ01 (sample SAMN13153356, study PRJNA577476) | soil metagenome | isolation source: 20 cm soil under Madrone tree | place: USA:California | collected 2016-06-14
ACCCTCTTGATAGACTCTTCCAGTTTAGAGAAGTCATTGGATTCTACGGGATATATGCCAGCAAAAACCTGTGGGGATGGACGTCACACAGCATACTCTCATTACAGAGCGGTTGAACACACCATGGCTTTGGCGGGTTGAAACCCAGGCATAGGCTCCACAGGATACCCGACACGATGCAATGTATCACCAATATGGGCTGTAGCCCCATCATGAGGCGAATCAAAAGTATGCACCGTTGAGAATCTCACCCTCGGATGATTGCTTCATGTTGCAGGCTATGTAGCCGACCTGTCCCGGGAGTAGTTGGGAGATCGGGACTTCTTCAGGATGCATGATGCCCAGCTCCATGATTTCATACTTTTTTCGGGTATGACAGGATGCTATTCTATCCCCTTCGGAGGATCTGACTCATGTTCCAGCGAATATCCAGATAAAACGCACCTTTGCGCAGCACTCCGTCCTGAATGCTGACAAGAGAGATCACTCCTCGGTACCTGTCGTATCTTCGAAAATGTAAAGGACATTCACCTATACCAAAAGAAAAGGGGACACAAACGACGAGTCGAATAAAAAGGCTTTGAAATTCCCTGTCGTTTCCCCAGAAGGGGGAGGGATGCGTTCTACAACCGCCCGTAAAACGTCACTAATACCTTCCCCCGTTTTTGCCGATATATGTAGAACATCTGTAGGATCGATACCAAATATAGAGTGCATTTGTGCTTTGACTCTGTTAGGTCGAGACGTCGGAAGGTCGATCTGAGAGCCCTACAGTGAGATTGGTTCATAACCTCGCAGATGAAATATAACCTTGTTCAAGACCGGGATTATCTTAAGACCTCTTTCCCGCGCGGCATGAAATACCGACAGAGACTGCGCCTGGACGCCTTGACTTGCATCGACAAGAAGAAGGGCACCCTGGCAGGCAACCATTGAACGGGAGACCTCCCAGGAGAAATCAACATGACCCTTCGTAAACAAGTCAACTGGCAGGCAATAAAAGCAGAGAAAGTTCCGCATACAGGGGTGTCAATGAGGTTCAAGAGGTAACGCAGATTGTTCTGCTGGTGGAACATACTGGTACCAGTTAGTCCGTAGAAGCGCATTTCCTGAGGACGGAGTAGTATGACTAACCTCGCGGTTTGTGCCTTGACTTGACACATAATCAGTCGAGCATTTCGTATAATCTGTTGTAACTTACCTGTAATCCCTCTCTCTCGCTCAACCTTCAGCTTATCCAGAACCTGCTTATTGAGGCCCCTCGAATCCACCTTGATCGTACCAGTAGCCTTCCCCCCGCGTCAGATAAACGAAAGAAAGTCCGTAGAGAAAACCAACCTCCAGAAGCCGGTCTGCGAGAGTAGATTTTCCATGGTCTATACACGGTCACTCAGAGTCCCGAGTGCACCTAATTGCAAAAGTTATCTACCTATATGCGCGATGATTGAGAAATTGCTAAAGAAGCGACATTAGCAACTAGTGTGAAAGCTTCGTAGAAGCGATCATACCGAATGTTATCGCAAGGAAAGTCAGCTAATTCCACCAGCGGCGACGGGGCAGCTGCCAAACGAAGGATAGCGGAGGTACCGAATGCAACGTGGGTCCGCCTGCGAGCTGGATGATGCGCCCATTTCAATATTTCTCTATGAGATGTCGCCTGCCATCTCAGAGGCATTCCTGAGTCAAATTGTGTTCCGCGGGCTGAACGCTGAGTGCCAGCTTTCCGTGTCCAATGTCCAGTTCAGTTCAGTTCAGCTCAAAGCGCGTCTGACCAATTGGCGCGCGTCTCACGTCTCACATCGCCCCAGGGCAGCCTCTCTCACAACCTTTGTCATGTCTCTTGCTGCAGCCTCGGAGGCACGAAAGGCACGTTTGCTTGCACTGCGAAAAAAGAGAGCTGGCGAGGATGTCGAAGACGTCAGGTACGTTACCCCAGATTTTCAACGGAACTCGTGTTAATGTCATGCCCCAAGTGGTGATTTCAAAGAGCCTATCTTGGCTAATCGAAATTTCGACCCCGAAACCCGCACGTTGCGCAAGCACCAAGCCAACGTGGAGGTGGATGATACCCTCGAGCATAACGTCAAGGGGTTGGCGGAACGAATCATTGCCGAAGATGAGGCAAAAAGAGCCCAAGATTTGGTAACATTCATTTTCCATTGAAAGTTTCTACTCCATTCAACCTACACGTGCAGGATCTTCTGAATATCGCCCCGAAACGGCCAAATTGGGACCTTAAACGAGAAATGGAGAGAAAGGTTGCGAAGCTAGAGAGGCAGACTCAGCAAGCCATCCATACACTGATTCGTACGTGCGACATCTGTCTGCTACCTTCTGCGCCTACTGACACACCTGCTAGGGCAACGACTTGCCGCACAAAAGGGTCAGGGAGAAGGCCTCGTAGGTGCCATGCAGGCGGCGGCAAATGTTGACGATGACCCGCCTTCCGACGAGGAGGAGGATTGATGGCTGTAATGTTGCATACGCTCCACGCTCTTGTATTTGTATTTCCAATGCTCACTCGTCAATGATATGCTGATAAAAACGTCAAGTAGATTATGAGGTTACATTGCATCATTTTATACTATTCAATGCAAGAATTTTCGTCCATCTTGTGTGCTACCCAAAGCGCCCACTCTTGATAATGCGTTTCTATCCCGGCCTACATAACGTGGCGCGAATTCAACATCTGAATAATGCGTTGATCTTCCGCATGTCTAGAGTCGTGTCCCCTCCTCGACATACTCGGATCGACTGGGTGTGGTGTCACTGCCATCTGCAAGGAAGGCAACGTCGTCGAAGACTCCGTAGTGGCCGAAACCGAAGCTTGGCTTGGAACGCTAGGGCCTGCTGGGCCCTGTGCGTAGAGGGATGGCGACGAGGGTGGGGACGTTCCCATGCCCGCGTCTGAGTTCCTCGACCTTGCCTTTCCACTCCGGTATACACCAACTGGCACTACCACACTGCGCAGCATGGGATCTTGGTCTATGGTTGGGATTTGGGGCAGATCCGCGTACGTGAAATATGCCGTCAGATGCCATTTTCGGGGCTTTACTTCTGGATTTTCGAGAACCCAAGCCGAATATGCTTGCTTAACAAGTCCCAGTGGATGGTGCTCGCTTCTGTCGTAATGCGAAAGCGCTGGTGAAATAGGCCCGCTTCTCGCTATGCCGTCAACAAATCGAAAATTTCCTGATGACCTGTGCAGGGTGAGGCTGCAGGAAGCTGACCGGTAAAGCTAATACTGACCGTGTAGGATGGTCGGTTGTACGCGCCTCATCTGACGATAATCTCTCGTCATAGAATAGATACGGCTAGCAACTGATCAGTGCGAATGAGAAATGACGAAAAAGTTCCTACCAACCTCGCGCATGCGGGATTGACTCCATACGCGTCCATCTGTCCACCTCTTCAGCCCCAAGTCATCGTCACTCTCTTCCCAGACGAAAATGGCTCCCGAGGTGATGTACATCGACCTCTCGACCTCGTTGAGACGGCGTGTAACGGGTCGGAGCAGGCCTAGCCGTACGGCCTCAAAAACGGTGTGTGCATCACGCGCATCACGAACGTGCAGCCGGCTGTGCGTTGGACGCTGCATGGAACGAACTGGAGAGGGAAGATGTAGGAAACGCCCAGGCTGTTGGTATGGCCTTTATAAACGGCGGGGAATAGCGCCTCCATGGCTTGGGAAAATCGTACTTCGTGAGATGAACCACTGATTGCTCAGCGAACGATGCGGGCTTGGGAGTGATAAGGAGGCGCTTTCCACTGCGCCTTTCCAGAGAGTCGCCTGGAACGGCGCAGAGATTCGGCCATGTGTTGGATTATTGATCTCCGTTCATTCGGTCCTCACTAACCAGACGTGTTTCCTGCGTTCGGGGCGGTCTCCGAAGCCCCCTCAGGTTCATGTCGCCTCTTCAATTCCGGCATCATGCTATCCAAAACAGGCGAGTGCCTTCAGATATTCGTCCAGTGGCTTCGGTCTTTATTTAACTGCAGCAGAAGCGGAATCGTCCTCCTCTGAAGCGAAGCCGTGCCCACTTTCTCATTCATTCAAGGTGCCCGTTCCGGCAGGGTCATTCATTACGGTTGACGCGAGTCTCAGATCAGCGTTTAAGGTATCCATTGCCTCGTGAGCACTGTTCCGAGACGCCGTCGCTCTTCCTGCCAAGTGTTTCGTGCAAGGTGATACACGCGCGTCTGAGAGCCGATGTTCTATACGTCACACCAGAACAAAATTCTGCCAATTCGGGCTTCAGGGGTTGCGATTTAGCCATTTGTCGCTGCAAAGTGCCGTGATTGGTGTGGTGAATGGTCGGAAGATTCCCGCTCAGTTCAGGCGAGAGCGTGGAAAGCGTTCTCCTCGTGTCGCAGCTCAGAAGTCTTCTCGAAATCTTGTTCTACAAGTGACTTAGCCGTGGTGAATCAAAGCGGTGGGTGGGCGTCACTCGGGGAAAGAGTGGACTTAAGCGTTAGTTGTAACAAGAAAGGAAGTCTACCCGTGTGAAATTAGTACCACATCAGGAACATGGCCAGAATGCTTCCGACAAGGACAATAGCGACCCACCACCACGTCTTTCATTATCGACTGTTCACGACCTCCTCTCTCCCTCATTCCCGTGTATTTTCATCCAAATGTCCTCGGAAATTGAAACACCCTGTAGATGTATACCATCTCTTAGGGATTATTGCCGTCGAGGTCAGCCACTCTGCTTGCTTCTAGGCCCTCTAGTCTTTGTTCATCTTCGTGCGCCCAGTCGCGACTGCCCATGTTGATGGTAAGCATTGTTAACGGAGGAATCTCACGGATGAGCATTCCTCCTATCGTAGGAATTGTTAGCCTCGGGGATTCTGTCTCATACGAGCTAGTCCGGCCTATTCTCGAGTCTTGCTCTGCCGATCATTTGCGGCGGCTTGAAGACGCTACTCCAGTCAGCCATTCATATCTAACTGTTACCTTTTCTCTTGTTAATGCCGTCGCCCAGCATTTGCGAGCCTGCACAAATGGTACAGCCCATTCCTTATATGAGCGGAATTGTGGCACTCAGGCATTGTTAGACCTTTGGCAGGGTCATTGTTCCCGCGAGCACCAAGCCGAGACCAAGGAGTACTCTTCTGGTTCCTTAGCTCCTCCGAAGTCATGGAGAGTTCTCTTCTTCGTAGGAGACTTCTGTAACACTTAAAATTCGATCTCACATGTGGGCAGGATATCCAAGCGAGGAAAGAGAAACGGCTCGAAGAGGTAGGCGCACGAATAAAGACCAAGCGACTCGAGGAAGAGGAACGCAAAAGACAGAAAGAAATTAAGTTTACAGATCGGCTCCCACAGACGAAACGAGCACGAGGCTGTGAGTCCTGACGTGAACTTTGAATGGCGGTGGAGAGTTTTATATTTGTGCATCAGGGTCTTCTGCTCCTCAACAGAAGAGTCTGTTCCAAAAGACACGCAGTGAAGCCTCAAAGATGCAGAGAGCCATGTTTGAGCCACGCATGCGGCCCCCAATGCCAACGGCGCAGGTCAATCGTCAACGCATCCGGGATGTTTCATCGTCGTCTTCTCCGTCCAAACCGGCGTCAGGTAGTCGAGTGATTGTAAAACCTGTGGTCTATCGTCCATCTCCAACGGCGTTGCCCGCATCCACATCCACTGTCTCCGAAAAGAAGCCGTCCAATCTTGATCAGAATACCGGACAGCAACGTTCTCACCCCTTGGAATCAGTTCCAGTCCCTCGACTAAAGCAGCCTCCTCTCAGCGCCAAGAAAGAACCAACGTGTTCGCTCTTTATGCCCAAGCACCGCGCTCATTCTCAACTATCCAGTCGCCTGGTTCCTTCCCGTGCTTTCCCGACGAAGTGAGACTCCAAGGGACAATCTCGTACGTCTCGCACGGCGCTCAGTTCATACCGAGCTTCTCGTTCTGTACTATTTCACCTTTGCACCCGTGCTTCTCGTGAGCCTGTTTTATAGACTTAGGGAAGCAATTGCCAGTTTTGGCACACTGTAGCAGCATATCTCGATAGCCCTGTTCTCATACATCTGTCATTCATTCCTGGCATCTCTTTTCCTCAGCATAGAGCAACCAGTCCCATTTTTGTCATTCGTGTCATCGGTGGGAATGTGCATTTTAGAAGCTGTGACTTTGTGATTTGATAGAGTGTTTTCAATCCCTCCCCTTACATCCGCACTGAAACAATATATCCTTACGCATTTAATGATTCATTATTGATTCTGCGAATATCCTCAGAGGAAAGGACAGTGAAAGTGACTCATATTCAATGAGGGAATGACCGCGATGGACGTTCGCGCTTAGAGCGAGCGATGCATCACCGAATTCGCAAAGGGAAGAGCGGATGTGGCTGAATATACTGTATATGCCCTTGCTAAAATTGCTATAATGACAGACAGTCTACATGCAAGTTGAGTGGCCAAAGGGGGGGAGGCGCTAAGACGTAACGTAGACGTGCGACGGGTGAATGCTAGAGGGTGTATGATAAATGTGTATGAAGTGCAGATTGTGCCGATCGAGGTGGTAGGTGAGGTGGGGGGAAGCCAGACGAGTCGTATATTCACAGGCTTCGCGACGCAGGAACATCCTCAACCCAAGATTCTCTGCCTTTTCCCTTGCCTTTCCCATTGAGCTCGTTCTCGTGACTTCGATCATTTGCCGCTCGGCGGGCTAGACGCGAAGAGGAGTCGCCGTCCGTGCCGCCTGCCGAAGGCTCCCACAGGCGTATGGTGCAGTCATCTGAACAGGACGCAAACATCTGCGTATTCCTGGGGTTCCATGCAACGGAGTTCACGCTTCCACTCCCGTGCCCGGCCAGAACGTCGAGAAGTATGCCGCGGTCTCTGTGCCACACGTACACCTTGCCATCTATGTAGATGTTACGTGACGCGTAGATCACGTGGACTCGTGAGTGGACCAAAATGGAACAAAGATTGCGTGATCGGGTTACCTTCGCTGCCACTGACCACGAAATTGCCGTCCACGCCTCCAAAACAGCTGCGAATAATGTGCCGCCCCTGTCGTTGGCCTGTATACTTGCGGGCCAGACGCCCCGTAAATAAGTCCCACAAGTGGACCTCCTAATTACCACGAACAACTTTCCGATCAGAACCAATACCGAGCTAGGGTGAAACGTACATCTGGGGCGTGATTGACGAGTGCATATTGAGAATCACTCGAGATCTTGACGCTTGTTAGTTGGCCTCCTAATGAGACAGAACTACGGAACAAGGTTCAGCAAGAATCACAGAGGCTCAGAAAGCAGGTGTGAGGAGATCGTCCTACAGCTCAGGCTGCTTGGTAGTTAAATCGTAAACAATCATCAAGTACTCCAGCGTCCTTTGAGGGCCATTGGGAGTTGCATTATTATTGCCATTCCTAACAGCAGAAGATGACGCGGCCGCATCACTTCTCGGTGTTGGCAATATAGGGTCCCTTGCCGACTCGCCAATAGCAACTAAACGTGTGAAATCAGGGGTGACAGCAAGGTCTATTATCCGAGTGGCAGTGATTCCCCAGGAATCACGCTGCTTTCCATCGGAACCCTGAACGGCCGTGCAAGGCGATCGTTTATAAGTTAACCAGCAGCGAAAAAACAGGACCCTACCCATAAGTTGATCTTTCGATCTTGGGAAGCCGAAATGAACCCGGAACCATCTGGCACCCAAGCCAGTGCTGAGACTGGTTCCGTATGGGCCTCGATCGTTCGGATGAGTGCACCGGACTAGAGATGAGGTAAGACGCCAAGACTTGGGAGCTTTGGACTGGCAAACCTCTGTGTTCCACATCTTGATGAGCTGCTCGCAAGACGACAACAGTATGGTATCATCGAGTGACCACGCGAGACATCCAACAGGAAATTGGTGGTCTTGCAGATGCAGGTGTAGGGATATGTCAGGATTTGAATTAGGCTGTAACATGCAAAGCGCGGCGTTAGAAAGAGCCGGAAAGACATTCAGCTGTCGGAAAGATGCTTACCCCAACTGACCAAACTATGACGCTCTTGTCTTTGCTTGCGCTGGCCAGGAACTTCCCATTATGGCTCCATTCTAGACTCCACACTTCGTCGGTGTGCACCTGAAGTATGGCCGTCGTAATGCGTGGAAAGAGATCTGTATCGCATGTGTGGTCTGCATATAAGGAGAAATGCTGTGGCGTTATGGGAGCATTGTGATATATGCATTGAGAAATCTGGTGCAGCCGCGCTTGGTCTAGCAGCGTGACAAAGCGCCTTGGAGGAATCATCAAGGAAGAGGGAATGTAACCTAAATGAAAGGCGATATGCTTTCCGCAAATACTAGCGAAGAAGAAACTCACTTTGAAGGTTGACCAATAACCTCCGCCTTGACGAGCCATAGGCACCATCCCAACCTGCTTTCTGTCTAAGATCCGCTTCATCCGTACACATGACCAAACTAGTCACGACGAGCAATTAGAGCCTGCAAGTGTAGAGGAGGAAAAATGACAAACCTTGATAGTGGGTGTAACAGCTCCGGGTCCGTGTGGAGGGGGGCAATTTCGTTTCGCAAGACGTGCAAGGCCATTGCTGTCTTACCACTTTCAAGGTATTCAAGATATTTTTGTTGACTGATAAGGAACTTCGCCTCCTGTGGTCAGGTGAATGAGAATGGGGCAACGTTCCAACGCGAGATAGATCATACCCAGAGTCCGTCGTGCTCAGCGACACCCAGATATTTTAAGGCACTCTCAGCTTCACTCCATGTACCTTCCAGAATACATCGGCGGAACTCTGCAACGCGAGACGTCTCCATGACATAACCTGACTCTGCCTCCAATGTGGCTGCAGATTCGCTGAGAACAAACATAATTAAAACTGGGCTTGGAGAAGGACAACAAGCACGCACATGTAACCAATGTCTCGTAGGCTTTGTATCATAAGTCGAATGTACTCCTCCCTGTCGATGTATGAGTCATCGTATATTGTTGCGCCAGGCAATTCTACCCTCGCAACGGGGCTCCTTGAGCGTTTAGAGGATCCATTCATAGGACTTCCATGGCCATTCGCAATGTGTCCGTTGGCCTTCGGTGATGGTGATAGTGATAATGTCGGGGACCTTGATTGGGGATGAATGCGAGGCGACGGTGGGTTGGACTCATATTCACGTTCTGGAGGGCGCATCGAAAGTGTGTCTTTTGGAAGGTGATCGTACTCAGAAGTGGAAGTTCCCAACCGACTGGACGAGGCAAGTTGCGAACTTGGGTTGATAATCTCCAGTCTTTGTCTCTTGCGCGCTCGTTCAATCGCTGTATCTAATAAATGAAGGATCGAATGAACCCTGGTGGGCTAATTGAAACAACAAAAAACAAATGGCGCACAAGGCCTTATTCCTGGTGGATAAGGAAGTACGTCGGTCCTATTCTCTCCTTCAAGTTCGGACCTCAGGCGAGTCGCTGGAACAAGAGGGCTGGTACTTGTTGTGTGGGATCTCCCAGAAGGGGAAACGTTCGTCGATACAGAGTTCACTGCACTCTCGAAGGGAGTCGAAGAGAGGGAGGTACGAGGGCGATTGGGGACTGCGTCCCGAGCAGGGGGTGTCGATGGAGGTAGGGGATCAATTGTGACGGCGTGCAGTTCCCTTAAAGCTAAAAAAAAGGCATACACGACGTGTGTGGAAGGTGGGAGAACTGTGTAATAACAGAGCCTGAAAGCTGGAAGTATGATGCGGTCGTGGACAAGATAGCTCTTGAAGCAGTAAGCTCCCCGTCCTTACCAACTCCCGCACCCTCGTGTGTCAGTTCGCACGACGTTGTACATTGTTCGGTCATATTTTCTTTGTCTATAACAGGGGACAAATATATCATCCCACATCGTGCTAGGAAGCCCAGACATGAGGAAACGGGCGTCCTCTCCATGAGGCATTCTGTGAGAACTGCTGGGATCTAACACCAAGCAGGATATATTGGGAGATTGAGGGAAATGTCTTTAAGAACCCTTTACATCCATCCACATCAGTGCCATGAATAAACCATCGCATCAACAATACAAGCAGCGCAGCGCATTATAAAGGCGGGCAAAACCCCGCGCCCAAATAGATTTGGAGACCACGTGTGGGCCGTGCCAAAAAGGCCTGGGACCACGTGATCATGTGATCACGACGCGCGACGCGCATAGAGCACAATGCACAATCGCGACGCCCATTTGCGGTTGCCCCATCACCATCATTTTCTTCGTCATGCAGGCTCAAGCTGCTAAACCTCAAGAGGTACATAAATATTAATAGGAGGAAATTTTCTTATACGCCTCTCAGCTCGCCATAACAGCTGTCCAGAGCCTTCAGACGGTGCAAACCCTACTCAGGGCAGGAATAGGGTGCATCACATATCTGAGGTATTTTGAAAGTCTACGAGGTAGAAAGACTTACAAGCTAATCACTGTGACTTCAGAGACCTGTTGCCAGAAGAAAATTTTGAGTCCAGTGAGTAGGCCTCCTGACAACATACGTCCCTGCTGAGTCCTGCGCGAGGTCTGCTCACCGCATCAAGTGATGGATCAATATCTTCTGAAGCCTCCAGCTCTGGATTTCTTGCCTCCAATAAAATTGGCGCCTTGTCCCGTGCAAATGGCTTTGCCGTTACGACCATCACTCGCGGTTGGTCTGCCGAGGCCGACAAGCTACTGGATTATCTTGTTCGCTTGTTCGGCCACCCGGTGGTCATACCTGATCTCACGTGTTTAACTACCATAGGAGAACGGAATTTTTGATGCCATCGAGAAGCAATACCTTCGAAGTTTCATTTTCGCGATTTATCTTGTGCGTACAAGGGAAAACTTCATGTTCAAATAAATGATCTAACTCAGCGTTTTCAAGGACTCAGAAGATCCGAACAAGTAATGCGCATATATTGTGCCCTTTCCTCTCATGTCTGCGCTAATGAAATTCCCCAGCATTATCGAGGCATACACGTTTAACTTTGAGGTATGTTTCCTGTCATTTTCCTGAGCTTGCCCCTGACTATCTCGTCTCAGTATCGCCACATCGCAGGAACTGATGTTGTTGTCCCGATTATGTCACTGGGAGAGGACTTGCAGAAGCTTTCTCTCGGTGACGGGGGTCATTCTAGAGATCCGATCCTGTTGGCCAGTGCAGAGGGCCGCCTCCCGACTTTCAAAGACGTGAAAAAGAGCTTGAAGGTATGAAGCAGCCGTCTCCATGAGGTCGCGGCTAACCATTCCCCCAGACATTGATCAAAACCCTAATTCAAGCGATATCTCAGATGGACGCACTTCCAAGTATCATCTTTTTTTTCCGCTGCCGCATCTCTCTGATATCGCTGCCCACTAGGACGCCGATATGCCACTTACAAAGCATTCTATTACCCTCAGACACCAGCGTCTTATGAACCCCCGCACTTCCGTCCAGGGGACTCCGAGACTGATCGGTATGTTTTCTGTACGCACGGAAAGGACGAGGTCCCCGAGCGATGGAGCATTGGCAAGTTAGAAACGGGCTGGCATGGGTGAGTTTTCTGTTTTCTGTGGAGCGGATAGGTGACCCCTTTTCCAAGTATGAATGTCCACGTCGCCTCCGTCTCGGCCTTCCTCCCTTGTGCAGAAGCCAACTGTATTTCTCCACCGGTAGTTATTGTGAGAATGATAGCGCACCCCTTCTCACTTAGAACCAGGTCCAGATCGAGGCGCAGAAGGAAGATGCTGGAAAACGTATCATTGTCTGGGATGCTGAGAAGATCGGCCGATTAGACTCCCTGGATGAAGATGCGGAGTTCGAGGACGACCCTGACTTCCAACAGGGTGCTTTACTTTCTTCTGGAATTGGCCATGACGAGTGGATTCCCATGGGGACTAGGAATAAGGAAGGATTGGTCGTACCTTTTTCCGTGCAACCTCCCGAGCTGAGATTGCTCGAACGTATCGCGAATACCGATACTGGTGGCGCTACACAGGAGCTTTTGTTCACCGGACGGGCGGAACGTGTCCCTGATTGCGTACAGCACTTGGTTAGTTTGGTTGACTCGCCAATTCCATTCATGTTCACATTTCTCTTTCAGAACGACGAGACTGCAGAAAAACGGGCTGGAGACCTTCCTCCGACTCAGGAAGTAACGATGCACAACGGCTGCCCCGCCGACACCACCGGCTCTCTTCCCCCTTCGGATTTTTCTATGCAAGATGGCTCTCTGATTACCAATAGCGACGTTGATACACAGGTAATTAAAGACCTGATCAATGGACGGATTGATTTGGACAGGTCGAGTGGCAAAGAAACTCTACCTACATTGTGACTTCTGACTGCACATTCCGCGACGATTTACAGCCCTGTCTCCCACGAGCATACTCGGCTTGCGTATATTGTCAATACGGATACCATAGAATCATTCCCTGTCGAATCACCAGTATCTTATGACGAAATTCAAGACGAAAAATCTACGCTGAGGAATCATGG
>WNFQ01007106.1_pt1 | contig 12428 bp, 9 predicted proteins | sample 5400171 | NCBI WGS metagenome assembly WNFQ01 (sample SAMN13153356, study PRJNA577476) | soil metagenome | isolation source: 20 cm soil under Madrone tree | place: USA:California | collected 2016-06-14
TTTCCGCCCTTCAATTTTCCCCACGCTGGCGTTGGATTGATTCTCATGCTTCCGTTCGGCTCATGATTCGAGGAGTCTTATTCCTTTTGCTCACGATCGGTACGACGATGGCTAAAGACTTTGAGTATCCGGAAACAGCGAAGGACAACACGGTGGACGATTACTACGGTACGAAAGTGGCCGATCCGTATCGATGGCTAGAGAACGTGGATTCTCCGGAGACTCTCGCCTGGATCAAGAAAGAGAACGCACTCTCGTTGCCGTATCTGGAAAAATTGCCAAGTCGGGAAGATTTCCAGAAAAGACTGACCAAGCTCCTGAAATTTGAGCGATACTCGTCACCCTATTGGGAAGGCGGCCGATACATTTACGAAAAAAATGACGGTTTACAGAATCAGGATGTCATCTACACGGTCAAAAATCTCGATGAAACACCGCAGGTAGTTCTCGATCCGAACAAACTTGCGGAGGACGGAACAATCTCGGTTAGCACGACCGCGCTCAGCAGCGACGGTAGGTTTTTCGCGTACGGGCTGGAATCAAGCGGCTCAGATTGGAATGAAATCCATGTGCGCGACCTTCAAACTGATCAGGATCTGCCTGATTTGGTTCGCTGGGTGAAATTTTCCGGCATCAGCTGGACCAAAGACAACCTGGGATTTTTCTACACCAGATATCCATCACCTTCGAGCGCATCTGGTCAAAAGCTGGAAAGCTTACATGATCCCAAAATTTATTATCATCGATTGGGCGATTCGCAGGACAAAGATCAGCTCATCTATCAGAGACCCGATCATCCGGAGTGGTTCCTCCAGCCATCTACCTCAAAGGATGGGCGTTACCTGATCATCACCGCTTCGGAGAATACCGTCCCGAAGAATGGCGTGTATGCTATGAATCTAGGCGATCCGGGCCACCCCAAATTAGACTCACCGCTGCGCCCGGTTTTTGCGCAATTCGACGCACAATACGAATCGTTCAGTGTTGTCGGAGACCGCTTGTTCCTTCTTACCGATAAGAATGCTCCCAAGTACAAGGTGATCACCGTCGATTTGTCGCACCTCGATCAGCCGATCGCCGATGATGTCATCGCTGAGTCGAAGGATCTGCTGGAGCAAGCCGAGGTGGTTGGTGGCAAGTTAGTTCTCAATTATCTGGTGGATGCAAAGAATCAGTTAAAGATCGCTGCTCTCGACGGCAAGATGGAAACGGAGGTGCCACTGCCGACACTCGGCTCGATTCACGCCCTCTCCGGAGATCAGGATCGACCGGAACTGTTCTATTCCTTCGATTCGTTTGTATTCCCGGCCGCTATTTACCGTTACGACGTGAGTACAGGCAAGAACGAGGTCTTTCGCAAGCCATCTGTGCCAATTTCTTCAGATGATTACGAGACGGAGCAGATCTTTTACCATTCGAAAGATGGTACCCGAGTGCCAATGTTCATTGTACACCGCAAAGGAATCCAGTTAGATGGCACTAACCTGGTTTTGCTGACCGGCTACGGCGGGTTCAATGTTTCCATGAAGCCGAGTTTCTCCTATTCTAACTTTACCTGGGTCGAGAAGGGGGGCGTCTTGGCTGAGCCGAATTTGCGCGGAGGTGGCGAGTATGGCCAAGAATGGCACCAAGCTGGCACCAAAGAACGTAAGCAGAATGTATTCGACGACTTTATTGCAGCGGCGGAAACGTTAATCGCACAAAAATATACTAATCCTAAACATCTCGGCATTCTGGGCGGATCAAATGGTGGTTTGTTGGTCGGCGCATGCTTAACCCAGCGTCCGGATCTTTTCGGCGCGACCGTTCCGGCAGTTGGTGTGCTTGATATGCTCCGTTATCAAAAGTTCACGATCGGCTCTGGTTGGATTTCGGACTATGGAAGTTCCGATAATCCAGAGGATTTCAAGTACCTGATCAAATACTCGCCATTACATAATATTCATTCTGGAACTTGTTATCCACCGACCTTAATTACGACCGGCGATCATGATGATCGGGTAGTTCCGGGCCATTCCTTTAAATTCGCTGCGGCGCTGCAGGCCGCGCAAAGTTGCGATCGACCTATTCTGATCAGAGTCGATACGAAAGCGGGGCATGGCGGCGGCAAACCGATCGCCAAGATTATCGAGGAACGGGCCGATCTGTTAGCGTTCTTGTGGGATAATATCCGGTAGGGATGTGCTCCGGCGCGTCCGCGTTTTTTGGCGCATCCCTGCCGAAGAATCCCCGACCGGAATCGTTATCGCGTACTCACCTGGCGTAGAATGGAAAACTGCCCGCGGTGAATTGTGAGCATCCCGTAAAATCGCTTAATCTCGGTCATCATCCGGCGAACATGAGCGTTGCGAGCGTTTTCAGAACGCGGTTTTAGCACGTGATAGCTTCGCCAGGGATCTCCCCATTCCAAAATTCGGATTGTGACGCGGCGTACGCCCCAAGCGTTCATTTCCGACCGGTTAGGGCAATAGAGGTCGATCGTATTTCTTCCAGCTAACGCCCAGCCATAATCATCGATCTGGTAAATTTGGCCGGTAGCCAGAATCATAAACTTCGTTCCAACCGGCCATCGAGCCCAGTCGCCGGCCGCACTCCGGATCGGTCCGGTCTGTAGCTGCGTTCCCAGCGCACTGGAATCGGCATATTTCACGTGATCGCTTTCGGTGTCGGTATAAGCGGTCGTGCGAACCTTCATATAAGCGCTGTGTTTCAGCGGCGGTTCGTATTCAGGGAGCGAACGTTCAGCACAGCCGACGAGCAAGAGTGAAGCGGCAAGCGCTGCCAGCGAGACGAAACGGAACATCATTGGCGCCGCAGCGTAACAGTTTTGCGTCTTGAGTTGAAATAAATTCTTCCGGGTCGGCTTTAGTCAGCAATTGCGTTGGATCGATTTCTGGGTAAATCACTGGATCTGATGCGGCATCTAGTCACCGTTATTTTGAGTTGTATTGTCTTCGTGGGCGGAGGAATTGCTCGCGGTGAAGATCGATCAGTCCGGCGAGCATCGCCGGTTCAGCCTTTTCCCGACACCTCAAAGCAACAACCGACCATGCAGAGTCCAATTCTGCGGAGAGGAGTTGCCGATGATCCGTCCGGTGCCGCTGGTCTTCGCGTTTATCCGGCTGGTGCGCCGGACACAATTGCCGGTTCGGCGATGATGATCGATGCCAGGACTGGAGCCGTGCTCTATTTCAAAGAACCCGATGTGCGCCGGCCGGTCGCGAGCACGCAAAAATTGCTGACCGCTCTCATTGTCATTCAAAGCGGGAATTTGGACAAAACAGATAGAGTAATCCGTTCTGACTGCGAGGTTGAACCAACCAAACTAGGGTTTCGCGCCGGAGACACTTATACGACGCGGCAACTTCTAGGAGGATTGCTCATTCATAGTTGCAACGATGCGGCGGTTTGCTTGGCTCGTAACGAAGCCGGAAGCATTGCCGCGTTCGCTCAGCAGATGAACGCAAAAGCGTTTTCTTTGGGAGCAACGCAAAGTCATTTCGTAAATCCGAATGGTCTACCGGTTCCTGGTCAATATTCGACTGCCCGCGATATGGCTCGGATCGCTTTTGCTGCTTACCACGTGCCGGTGTTGCGAGAGTACATGCGAATGCCGGGTTTTACGTTCACCTATAATTCCGGGCGGCAGCGATATTTTGATGCGACGAATAAATTGATCGGGCGGTCACCGATGTTCACTGGGATGAAGACCGGTTATACCGATGCGAGCGGACGTTGTCTGATCTCCAGCGCTTCAAACGGGTCTCGCGAAATTATCTTGGTTCAGCTGGGAGGAACCCATCATACGATTTTTGACGACGCACAACGGATGCTACTGTGGGGGCTGAATCGTTCCGCCGGCGGAAGTTCGATCGCGACAAACTGATTTGGAATGCGGATTGCGGAATGGGGAACGCGGAATGCGAAGCATCGACCGCTAATCGCCGCCACGTAGACGGACCGTATCGGCAAGCTTTGCAAGACTGGTAGCGGCGACTGTCCCACAGGACCTTTAGGCCTTCCTTGCCCGTGTCCATGCGATCAGGGCAACAACCCGGCATCCGATTGAACGCGCAGTCGCCATCGTACCAATTAAAGACTAGCGTTCCCCATGAGGGATGCGCCTGTTCCCCATCAATCTATAACCCTTGGTCACGATGGCGACTGCGGTTTTCGGTAGCTCAAGACGCGCAGCTCTGGGCGGGTTCTCCGGTCGCGCAAAACTAGATACCTAGCCGGACAGTCGCCGCTACCGTTTGCAGCACGCCGATACGCCGACTTGTCCGACAAAGCTTTCGGAGTTTCAGACGACGGAGTGAAGTCGGATACGCCGTCACGCTCTGGCCGGTCGCGCCACTACCGCGTAATCCATACCGGCAGCCTTGGCTGCTTCGAAACCGGCCGGACTATCCTCCAAAACCAGGCAAGCGTCTGGTGAAACATCGAGCCGGCGTGCAGCTTCAAGAAACATATCTGGATACGGTCAGCGAGGCCGATACTCTTCAGCGTCTTCAGAACAACGGGCAAGATGCCGCCCGACGCGACGGCCACTTTGGAAAAAAGGGCAACTTCTCTCGCAAACCGGACGACTTCTTCGATTGGAGTAACCTCGGTTAATAGATCGACATAATATTCTTCCTTCAATGTGGCCAGTGCTTCGGGGTCCATTTGGGAACCAAATTTCTCGTTCAATAAAGTAACTATCTGCCGGCTTGGCACGCCGCCGAGACTGTAAAACAGATCTTCCGGAATTTGGCCGCCAGCTTCTCCTACTGCTTTTTTCCAAGCCAAATAATGAATTGGCATCGAGTGCGCCAAGGTACCGTCACAGTCAAAAATGTATCCCTCATAGCGTTTTTCCGGAGCAGTAAAGATGGTCATACCCGGCGCGACCATGCAACGAACGTCAACGAACGTCAACGAACGTCAACGAACGTCAACGAACGTCAACGAACGTCAATGCCCGCGCTCCGGTTCATTGAACCTGGCGCGGAAATTCCCATGTTTTTTATTGATTTTGCGGCGGTTCGCCGGATGATTTCCCCCCTTAGCTATGCGTCACACAATCTCTATCCTGGTGGAGAACCGATTCGGCGTGCTTGCCCGGATCGCAGGAATGTTCAGTGGACGCGGATTCAATATCGATAGCTTGAATGTCGCGCCGGCGAACGATCCTTCAACCTCGCGCATGACGATCGTTGTCCGCGGGGACGATACGGTCCTGGAGCAGGTAACTCGGCAGCTTAGTAAGTTGGTTGATGTGATTGAAATTCAGGATTTTCGGGACGGTCAATTTGTCGACCGGGAACTGGTGATGCTTCGGGTGAAGGCCGATTCGCAAACTCGTTCCGAGGTCATGCAAATCTGTGATATTTTTCGAGCCAAAATTGTCGACGTTCAGCCGAAGCGTCTCGCTATCGAGATCACTGGCAACGAGAGCAAAATTACGAAGTTTCTCAAACTCATGGATAACTTCGGCATCAGTGATCTAACGCGGACCGGAAGGGTCGCAATGGATCGAGCAGAGTGAGCGCGCCTCGAGTGCCAAACTATCCAATCATTCTATGCCAGCAAAAGTCTACACAGATAAAGACGCGGACCTAAACCTGCTACACGGAAAGGTCTGTGCAGTGATCGGTTTCGGGTCGCAAGGTCATTCCCACGCACTGAATCTCAAAGACAGTGGGGTGGATGTCATTATCGGATTGCACGAGGGCAGCAAGTCGATCGCAGTGGCCAAAGAACACGGTTTTGCAGTTTCTTCCGTAGCGGAAGCAGCCCAAAAAGCTGACATTATTTTTTTCGCTGCGCCGGATTTGAAGATCGCCTCGATCTACGAAGCGGAGGTTGCTCCGCATCTTGGTCCGGGAAAAACGCTGCTCTTTAGCCATGGGTTTGCGATCCATTTTCAGACGGTCAAACCGCCGGCTGAAGTGGACGTGATCATGGTCGCTCCGAAAGGACCGGGTCATATCGTTCGACGACAATACCTGGAAGGCAAAGGGGTTCCCGCCCTCATCGCGGTCTATCAGAATCCATCGAAAAAAGCGAAGAAGATTGCTCTGGCCTGGGCGAAAGGGATTGGTGCGACTCGGGCGGGCGTTCTCGAGACAACCTTCAAGGAGGAGACCGAAACCGATTTGTTTGGCGAGCAAACGGTTCTGTGTGGTGGCCTGACTGCTCTGGTCCAGAACGGATTCGAAACGCTGATCGAAGCCGGTTATCAACCAGAAATGGCTTACTTCGAGTGCCTGCACGAGCTCAAGTTGATCGTCGACCTAATGTATGAATCGGGGATCGCCGGAATGCGGTTCTCGATTTCGGAAACGGCCAAATGGGGTGACGTTTCGGTTGGCCCGATGATCATTGATGGCGCCGTAAAAAAGAAAATGCAGCGTGCTTTGAAAGAGATCCAATCTGGAAAATTCGCGAAAGGTTGGATCAGCGAGTACGAGAAGGGTTTGCCCACTTACAAGAAGCTGCTCAAAGACGGCCAAAAGCACCCAATCGAGAAAGTTGGACTGCGTCTTCGGTCACTTATGCCCTGGATCCACCGAAAGAACATTACGGGAGCTCAGGCTTCGTATTAGTAAGAACGCCGTCATGGGGCGCTTCGAAACGCGTTTCGTGTCGCAGTGAGGAACGCGTCGATGATCGGATTGAGATAATCATTTCGATGGGCAAGCTCGATATCGGTTGAAATCGGGCACCGGGTTAGATCACGGCAGACTACTCCTGGTGCTTTGATTGTTGCAACGCATGCCGGGGTAATCGAGATGCCGAGCCCTGAGCTGACTAGGCGTAGCACGGTCAGCCATTCGGGTGCTTCTTGCACAATCTTTGGCCGAAACCCTTCGGTTTCACAGAGTGCTATTGTTTTGTCCCAAGCTAACGGTCCGAGATCCCGCGGAAATAACACCAGAGACTCTCGTTTCAGTTGGGCTAGCGCGATTTTTTTGTGTCCAGCTAATGGATGACTCTCGGGCAAAGCCACCACGAATTTCTCCGCCAGAATGCTTTCCACTGAGAGTCCCTCGGTTGGACCCGCGTCTCGCAAGAAACCGACATCAACCGCTCGCTGCCGAATTGCGTCAATCAGCCGGCTGGTAGTTAGCTCGCGCAGACGCAGTTCCACCTGGCTGTATTTCATTCGATACTTTCCCAGGAGCGTTGGCAGAACTGTCAGCATCGCGGAACCGATAAAGCCGACGGTCAAAGATCCCATCTCCCCGCGCCCCACTCTCCGCACTGTTTCCAAATCTTCCTCTATTCTTTTGAGCATAGGACGAGCGCGTTCCAGCAACGCCTCGCCGGCGTGCGTCAAGGCCACCGCCCGCGAATTCCTGGTAAACAAAGAGTGACCAATATATCCCTCTAGTTTCCGAATCTGTTGCGAGAGCGGCGGCTGCGCGATCCGCAACCGCTCGGCGGCACGGCTAAAATGCAACTCCTCGGCAACGGCTACGAAGTAGCGAAAATGGCGTAATTCAATGTCCGGATCCATATTCTTAACGTCTCAATAGTGAAGAACGGGATATTGGACGTATTATTGCTTATTGTCTATTTTGGTCGCGGCAAAGGACGAATTTCCATGCAGAACAAAGAAGTCGAAGCGGCCCAAGATGACAACCTGGCGACACCGCAAAATTCGTATTCAGTACGCCGGGCGACGCCAGAGGATCTCCAGACCGCCTTTCAACTAGTGGAAGAATATTTCCGGGAGGTTGGTGTCCTGGTGCGTGATACGCGCACGGAGTTTGCCAATCATCTGCGAAGCAACAAGGGTGGCGTTTGGCTGGCAATTGACCGAGGGCGGCCGATTGGCTGCATTGTCCTCCACTCGCTGGCCTCCGTACCCCGAAGCGGTGAAATCAAACGTCTGTACGTTCGTGCTTCTTACCGGCGACAGGGGTTAGCGGACCGTCTGCTTGGGGCTCTGGAGCAATATGCAGTGCGGTTACCGTACGAGTGGTTGTACCTGGATACGAAAGATGATCTCCATAGCGCGATTCGGTTTTACCGGCGGCACGGCTATGAGCGCTGTGGCCGCTACAACAGTAATCCTCAAGCCACCATCTTCATGCGCAAACGACTCGTTGCTGTTTCATCGGCAACCAGGATCAAGGACACGGCTAGCTTGGATCATGGTCAATCGACCGTTTTAATTCGTTCTTTCCAGTCGGAAGACGCAGTCGATTTTCGCCTGCTCAATGAAGAATGGATTACCCGTCATTTTCGTTTGGAAGAGAAAGACTCCCGGACCCTGAGCGACCCGGGCCAGTATATTCTTTTGCCCGGTGGCTACATTGCCATGGCGATGGTCCAGGAAGAGGCCGTCGGTTGCTGTGCGCTCATTCGGCTCGACGATAAGAGCTTCGAAGTGGCGAAGACGGCAGTTACTCCTGGCTGCCAAGGCCAGGGATTGGGCCGGAAACTCCTGGAGCACATCATTCAGCACGCACGCGAGTTGAAAGCTAAGCGTCTATACCTGGAAACGAACAGCAGATTGGTGCCGGCGATTCGACTCTACGAATCACTCGGGTTTCGCCATCTCCCTGCCGAACGGGTAACTCGTTCGCCTTATCGACGGGCCGATGTGTACATGGAGTTGCTTCTGGAATAGGCCACTCAGCGCCCCGGTGGACCTTGCACAATGCAATCAACTAGTGGCGCGTGGCAGGTTCGGTTTCACTCCAGCCGGCTTTTCGAGTAGAGCGGTTCGAGATCAAGAACGATGTATCGAGGACGACGATGAAAGGCGACTGTTCGGCGTCTCTCTCGCAAATCCCTCCACCTACTCGACGTAAGGATAAAAAATCGTGCCCGGCGGACTGGTTTCGTCACTCTCGGTAGAGCGAACTTCAAGCTGTGCTGCCAAGCGGAAAAGCTCTTCAGCGCTTAGCCTTGGGATATTCGAGGCGCTGAGCTTTTCTGTTTTGTTTTCTTCGAGTCTTTCAACACCTTCCGCTGTCGTTATTTTGCTCACGGTAACCCTTTGTTTCAGAACTCTGCTGTTTTCGGCTTTTCGGCCGGACAGCTATCCGTAGTTTGTAACACGGATTTGCTCATCTAGCCAGTTTGGAATCCATGAAATTTCTGGGAAAATCCGCAAAATTGTAAGCCGCGTGGCGGTCGGCGCATTGGAGGCAAGGCGGCGCTGATGGGAAGCGGCGAAGCCGCGATTCCGGAAAACCTAGCCCCTACCGGCTCGCTGAACCAATAGCTCTCTCAATTCTCTCAATCGCAGGCCAAACAGCTCAATTGCTTGTTCCACCGGTTCGGATGTCAACATGTCCACACCCGCCGCCCGCAAAGTCTCGATCGGAAATTTTGAGCTGCCGGATTTAAGAAAGCCAAGGTAGTCTGAAACAGCGGCGTCTTCGCCCGCTAGTACCCGTTTTGCCAGAGCGATAGCGGCCGAGATTCCGGTGGCATATTTGTAAACGTAGAATGCCGAGTAGAAGTGGGGAATTCGGAGACATTCGATATTCAGTTCCGGATCCAGAGCAAAGTCGGGTCCGTAGTAGGCTTGAAGCAATTCACGGTAAATTGATTCGAATACATCCAGAGTGAGAGGGCGCCCTTCTTCTTCGCGTTGGTGCGTTTCTTTCTCGAATTCGGCGAACATCGTTTGACGGAATAAAACCGAGCGAATGTCTTCGATCTGACGGTCGACGAGATAAGCTCGCAAACTAACGTCATCCGCTCGTTCAAGCAGATAGTGAGTTAAAAGCTCTTCGTTAAAGGTAGAAGCAACCTCGGCGAGAAAGATGGGATAGCTATAGTCTTGAAAAAGCTGGTGTCGCTGGGAATAACGGCTATGCATCGAGTGGCCGGCCTCGTGAGCCAAGGTGAACACGTCGGAAAAGACGTCCGCGCGGTAATTCATCAAGATATAAGGCGCGTTCCCGTAGCTGGAAGACGAAAAGGCCCCGCTGCGCTTTCCTTTTGTCTCGTAGCGGTCCACCCAGCGCGCGTTTAGTCCGTTACGCAGAGTATTGACATATTCATTCCCGAGCGGTTGCAACGAGTCGGTAACCAGCTGGATCGCTTGAGCAAAAGGTACATGCTTCGCCACTTTTGGGACCAAAGGGACGAATGTGTCGTACTGGTGGATTTCCTCGAGTTCAAGGATCTCCTGGCGAAGTGCGTAATATTCGTGCAGTACCGGCAAGTGCTGGCGGACCGTGGAGATAAGATTGTCATAGACCGCCAGCGGAATGTCATCGCCAAACAACGAGGCGGCCCGGGCTGACGGATAACGGCGCATTCTGGCATAGAAAACGTCACCTCGGATCGATGCGGATAACGAAGACGCCAACGTGTAGCGATGATCGGAAAACTCCTGATAGAACTGAATAAACGCGCGTTGACGGATCTCTCGGTTTTGATTTTGCAGGAGTGAAATGTATGCGCTTTGGGAAAGTGGTATTTCTTGGCCCTCGGCCCCTACCACGACTCCAAACTTCATGTCCACATTGGTGAGCTGAGAAAAAGTCTCCTGGTGCGCGCGAATGGTGGTCGAACCAGCGGCGAGAATTCTTTCCTCTGGTTCGGATAAGGTGTGGGGCCGGTACCGTCGCAATCGGACTAGTAATCGGCGCCAGTCTGCGAGGACCGGATCCTTCAAAAAAGTCTCAAAGACGGAGTCTGGAATCGCCTGGATCCCAGGCCCAATGAACGCTGAAGCCTCTCGACGCTTGGTCGACACATTGGCTAATTCAGTTCTGCGGGCTAAATGCTCGTGATTCGAACCATCTTCCGCGTATTTGAGCGACGAATAGTGCCCGAGACGCTCCGCAATCAGATCGACCGATTTGTCAAACTCCAGGCACTGGTACAGATCCTCCGCGGTCTCGGTGAATCGACCTTTGAACTGTTCATATTGCGGGATCGCTTTCCGCAGTTCGGCCAATGCGGTCTGAAAATCTGATTCGGTTTGAAAGAGGGGAGAGAGATCCCAAGTATCAGCAACGGCAATCTCAGCGCGAGTGGGAATGTGGGCCATCAGTTCGGAATTTAAAGGTGGCGATGTATGTCGCATTGCATCTGCGGTGTTGCAACTGCAGTGCGCGGTTCTGGCGATGAGATTGCGCTCATCATATCAGGCCGAGACTCTCCGCACGCTCGCGTTACCCGGGTCGGCGTAGCGCCGACCCGTTCAAACCCTCGGTTGTTTGTTCGGAAAGCGGTTTTCTTCCAAAGAAACCGCGCAAAGCTTCAAGATAACCCGAACGTCTTCAATGAATGTCTCCGGGAGAACGCAGATTGATGAAGACCAATGCAAATAGTACAGCGAGCCTTGAACCAAGTACCCACGCGGCAGATTTCGCCGAGCGCTGCGCACGAATCAAATGAGCAAGATGCATTCTGTTGAAAGAAAAGACAAAGAAGGCATCCGCAAAATCTCCCATCCCGCACTTGGTGAAATCTATTTTCTTAATGAAATGGAGACCCGTATTACCCTGGATGAGATTTTGGTGGACAAACTTTATTTCCAGGAAGGCGTTTCTATCTTATCCGGCGATATCGTCTTTGATGTTAGGGCCAACATTGGTGTCTTTGTGCTCTGCGCCGCGAAGCAAGGAGCGCAGGTATATGCGTATTTTTCTATGTTCTCACGCACCGCGGCCTGCTGCAGAGAATAAATATGAGGGTTGCGTTTTTAAGCGGCAGTGGACCGGGACATGGCTATCCGATGACCACTCTGGCGCGCCGATTAAAGGGGCGCGGGCACGATGTTGTGTCGATTGGCTTCCCGAGCGCCGAGCCTCTTGTTCGGGCCGCGGAACTCCCATTCGTCCCGATTGGGGAGAAAGAATATCCAGCTGGTTCAGATCGTACGATAGTGAATCAGTTGAGCAAGTTGCAAGGCCAGGAGGCTCTAGAGTTCACTCATCGCGCGGTGGCTGATATACTCCAGGCATCGTTTGACAATCTTCCTCGAGCGCTCGGCGAAACGGGCGTGGATGCGTTAGTTATCGACGGGGTCCTGGTAGAACTCGGACTTGTTCCAACGCATCTGGGCATACCGTATGTTCATGTCTGCAACTCTCTTCACCACGATTTTTCCGGACACACTCCGCACTTTGCCTTTGATTGGCCGCATAAGACAACACCGGAAGCGTTTGCCCGAAACAAAAAAGGTGTTCGCAGCTTTTTGAAATTGTTAGAGCGGAACAGATTGATTGCACGCGGCTATGCAGAACGGGTAGGCCTTGATTTCGACTGCAATGATCCGCTTGCCGGTATTTCGAGGCTCGCCTGGCTAACCCAAACTCCCAAAGAGTTCGACTTTCCGAGTTCGCATTGGCCGCCCCAGTTCCACCACACCGGGCCGTTCCACGACGGTTCTGGTAGGAACGACCCGGACTTTCCCTGGGATCGCCTAACCGGGGAGCCGCTCATCTACGCCTCGATGGGAACGC
>WNFQ01002914.1_pt1 | contig 12427 bp, 11 predicted proteins | sample 5400171 | NCBI WGS metagenome assembly WNFQ01 (sample SAMN13153356, study PRJNA577476) | soil metagenome | isolation source: 20 cm soil under Madrone tree | place: USA:California | collected 2016-06-14
TTTATTATCGGCATTTCAGCAGGCAGAAGAGTTCCATAATTTAGACCGTCGGCTCAAAACGCATGCGCGAGTGGACGTGATTCGTCCGGTGACCTGCCAAATCTTCGAAGGCCCCGGCGGAGCTGCTCGCCGTGCGATTGCGCTTTCAGAGCGGTCAGAGCGGTCGTCTGCCTTGAATCAGATTAATGATCAAGACAACGACCGCAATCACGAGCAGCAAATGGATTAAGGCGCCGCCCACGTGTCCGAGAAGCCCGAGAAGCCAGAGAACGAGGAGGATTACAAATATGGTCCACAGCATAGATTTTATTTCCGGTTAGTTTTCTTTAAATAGCTATGTGCAAGCCCGCAGCAGGAAGATTCCTTCGGCAAATTAAGGTCGTCATCGGTAATTGACCGTACTTCTGTTTGAGTTTGCCTTTCACTTCGTTCCAACCTCCCTTGAATTGTAGGTTCGTCATAACACATAAATTTCGTTCGCCAGACTGCGATTGGTTGCTTTTGGGCACTGGTCCTTCGCTGTTCGCCGCTTATAAAAAATAAAGGAAGATTTCTCCAAAGGCGGCAAGATTCGCGCTCAGGTTGATTGTTTCCTCGCTCTGGGTGGCCGGCTGGCATGCCGGCCCGGTTGCGCGCACTTTTTTCTTCCAATGCGATTTTAATAGTGATGCCTGAGACCGCAGAAGAAATTTCACAACAACCTGAAGTCCGCAAAGAACTTCAACGGGCTACTGGCGAAAAACGGCATGAAAAGGTCAAAGCACACGGAAGAGACAAACTCTGGTTTGTTACACACGCATTGATTCTTGCTGGTTGCGCCGTTCTCTATCTTCTGCTCGGTTCGAAACTAATTCCGCTGCCGCACCCAACTATCGATATTGCGGGACGAGTTTTACGCGGTGCAACGCTGATCGTGATCGTGCTCGCGATTGCAAAAGCTGCTTCCGTATATGGACTCGGTCGTATTGATGATGCTTCCACCCGTTTTACCCTCCAGCGCATCATGCATCTGGTCGTTGCCCTTCTTATCGCGCTCATTGCTATATCGATAATTTTTGTCAATTGGTATGCCACGGTTGCCGCGCTCGGCGTTGGATCAATTATCATCGGCCTGGCAGTACAAACGCCGATGAAAAGTTTCATCGCCTGGATATATATCCTCGTCCGCCAGCCCTATCGCGTGGGCGATCGTATCAAAATAGGTGACGCTACCGGTGACGTCATCGATGTAGGTTACCTGGACACGACGTTGTGGGAATTCGGCGGCCAATACATTTCCGGTGATCATCCGAGCGGTCGGGTGATCAAGTTCCCAAACGAAAAAGTGCTCGACGAGCTCATTTACAACTATTCATGGCCGCTTTTTCCTTATATCTGGAACGAAATCAAATTTCAGATCGCCTATCAGAGCGATTTGAAATTTGTCGCCGAGACGATGCAGCAGATCGTCGAGAATGAGCTCGGCAAAGAAATGATGAAGCGAATCGAAGTTTTCCGGCAACTGCTGGCTCGCACGCCAGTTGATGAGCTGGAAGTTCGTTCGCATCCGCGAGTCATTTTTCGTGTCGATGAAGTAACTTGGATCAATGCGATCGTACGTTACCTCGTGTCGCCCCGCGAGGCCGGCTCGGTCAAAACACGCTTAATTCCAAAATTGCTCGCTGCTCTCAATGCCGAGCCAGATAAAGTTATGTTCCCGGCGGGAGCGAACCGTTAGGCATTCGTTGGCTTTGCCTCATCGTCAACAGGTCACGCTCTGCAAAAAACTGTCCTTCCCAATATTGTACTAACTGGCCACTTCCTGACGAACCGATTTCGGTGCGAGCAACGATCGTGCGAACCGGCCGACGCGATCAACCAAGTCCGCTTCGGCGGCTAATCTTTCGATTTCCCTTACGATTGCACTGCCGACTACGGCAGCATCTGCAAACCGCCACACTTCGCGTACCTGGGCTGCAGTCGAGACGCCGAAGCCAACGGCAACGGGCAAGTCAGTCGCAGACCGCACACGTTTCACGAGAGTCTCGGTGTCGCGCGTCATTTCATCTCGCGCTCCTGTCACGCCCGCACGTGAAACAGCGTAGATGAATCCACGTGCTTGCCTCGCGATACACGCTAGCCGCTCATCCGACGTTGTGGGTGCGACAAGAAAAATCGGATCTAGCTCGTGTCGGCATAGGGTCTCAATCCAAGCCTGAGCTTCTTCGGGAATCAAATCGGTGACGAGAACTGCGTCGATTCCGACATGCTTGGCCTCGTTTGCCAGCCGATCTTCGCCGAATTTCAACAGTGGATTGAAATAGCTGAAGAGTACGATTGGTACATCGATGTGCTGCTTTGCATGAGCAACGCATGTGAGCGCGTCGCGGAGAGTAACGCCGTTGCGCAATGCGCGTTCAGACGCGCGTTGAATCACCTCACCATCGGCAACTGGATCGCTGAAAGGGACGCCTAGCTCGATGATATCCGCGCCGGCGGCTGCAAGCTCAGTCAGCAAGAGTTCTGTGGTCGCAAGATCAGGGTGGCCCGCCGTGATGAATGGAATGAATCCGCCGCGTCCGGAGCGCTTCAGCTCAGCGAACGTTTCCCTGATTCGACTCATCAGGTTTGCAACTCCGCAACGAGCTGAACGTCTTTGTCGCCGCGGCCGGACAAATTCACGATAATTGCGTCGTCTTGCGACAATTCGCGCGCGGCACGAATGGCAGGCGTGATGGCGTGGGAGGTTTCGAGCGCGGGAATGATTCCCTCCAGTTTGGCGCAAAGTTTAAATCCTTCGAGCGCCTCGGCATCAGTCGCCCAAATGTATTCTGCCCGCCCGCTATCATGGAGAAATGCATGTTCAGGGCCGATTGCTGAGTAATCGAGCCCCGCTGAGATAGAATGAGTTGTGGCAATCTGACCGTTCGCATCCTGAAGCACGTACGAGAGGGTGCCTTGCAAAACTCCGACCCGTCCGCCACCACTTGCCGCGCCACTGCGAAATCTCGCGGCGTGTTCGCCTAACGACTCGCCACGTCCTCCCGCCTCCACGCCGACCAATCGGACCTGTACGTCCGCAATGAAAGGATGAAACAATCCGATCGAATTCGAGCCGCCGCCGACGCAGGCAATCAGAGCACGCGGCAATTTTCCGGTCGCGGATAAAATCTGTTCGCGCGCTTCGCGTCCAATCACACTCTGAAACTCGCGCACCATCAGCGGATACGGATGCGGACCGAGCGCGCTGCCGAGCAAGTAGTAGGTGTCGTGCACGTTTGTGACCCAATCGCGCAGCGCTTCGTTGATTGCATCTTTCAGCGTGCGCGTGCCGGCGTTTACGGTTATGACTTCGGCCCCAAGCAGCCGCATTCGGAAAACATTCAGTGCCTGCCGCCGCACATCTTCCGCGCCCATGTAGATGATGCAGCGTAATCCGAATAGCGCGCAAACCGTCGCCGTCGCGACGCCATGCTGACCTGCACCCGTTTCGGCAATGATGCGATGCTTGCCCATCCGGCGCGCGAGCAGGGCTTGCCCCATGGCATTGTTGATCTTGTGCGCGCCAGTGTGCAAAAGATCTTCCCGTTTGAGATAAATTTGCGCTCCGCCCGCATGCGCCGTCACCCGCTGGGCATGAAACAACGGCGTCGGCCGGCCACCGTAATTGCGCAGCAGTTGGTTAAGGTCGCGCCAGAAGTACGGATCGTTGCGCGCGCGCATGAACTCTTTCGTTAGTTCCTCCAGCGGCGCCACCAATGTTTCTGGAACATAGCGGCCGCCAAACTTGCCCCAATGTCCAGTCTCGTCCGGCTCGCTTCTTGTTATCGGCGGTTTTTGCATTGCGGATTTCTAAGGCGAGGAGGCGATTACTGAACGCCGGGCCATTCGGACGGCAGCGACGAAATTTTTAATGGCGCGATAATCTTTCGCGCCTGGTGCACTTTCAACACCGCTGCAAACGTCAACTGCGTGTGGCGCGACAGTCGCTATGGCATGGCCAACATTGTGCGCGTTTAAACCGCCCGAAAGAATAAGGAATCGGGCGAAGGGTAGCGTTGCTCGCGCGGCCGGCCAGTCACATGCCAGGCCAGTACCGCCGCGAAGATCCGGGTGAGGCGCATCAATGAGTATGTCACATTCGGAAAACAAAGCGGTCTCCTTCGGCCGAAAGCGAGCGTCGGTGCAAAAAGCGCGAATGACACGAAATTCACGACCTAATTCGCCGCACGTTTCAAGCGAGAAATCTCCGTGCAACTGAACACATCGGATTCCAGTTGCGTGTGCAATCCTCCGAATTTCGTCAGCAAGCGCGTCAACGAAGACACCGACTGGTTGAACGCTACGCGGAATTGCCTCGACGATCTGCCGGGCGACTTTGGGTTCAATGTAGCGCGGACTTCGCGGATAAAAATTCAGTCCAACCATGTCGGCACCCGATGCCGCGCAGGCTCTTGCGTCTCTTATGTTCGTGACGCCGCAGATTTTGATTTGCACCGGAGTCATGACTGGCGAGTTCCAGTTGACGTAACTTGTCGATCTTCGGCAGCAGCTGTTAAATCGCGAAGAGCTGTTTCAGGATCGCCGGCGCGCATGAGCGCTTCGCCGATAAGAAAGCCGCGAAACCCCAGTCTGCGAAGGCGACACAATGATTCCGCGCTTTGTAATCCACTTTCGCTAATCATAATGCTGTCCGGTGGAGCTTCGGTGATTAGACGCTCGCTTGTGTTCAATGAAACCTGAAACGTCTTCAGGTCGCGATTATTCACTCCGATGATTTTCGTGCCAACATCCAGCCCGCGACGCAGTTCATCGGATGTATGCACTTCGACGAGCGCATCGAGCCCAAGTTCGTCTTCGGCCACTTCGCGCAATCTGCCTAACAAAGCATCATCCAGTGCTGCCACGATTAACAATACAGCGTCGGCGCCTGCAATGGCCGCTTCGTAAATTTGGATTGGATCGATGATGAAATCTTTGCGCAGAACCGGCAGCTTGGCACTGGAGCGGGCTGCGGTGAGATCCTCAAGTGAACCACCGAAATATTCTTCGTCCGTGAGAACGGAAATGGCGCAAGCGCCACCTTGCTCATAACGACGCGCGACATCCGCGACGGAAAGATCGTCGCGAATGATTCCAGCTGACGGCGATCTGCGCTTGAATTCCGCAATAATCTTCAGTCGCGGTAAGTCCGCTTCCAGTGCTCGCAGCAGGCGATACGGAGTGGCATTTCTTCGAATCTCCAGCGCGCGCTCGCGAAACCCGCGCGCAAAAGAGTCGTGTTGAAGCCCTGCAACGACCTGCCGCTTTTCGGCAAGAACTTCCGAAAGGAAATTTCTGTTCATTTCTTTCGATTTGTTTCGCCGATGAGCGCCTCGAGTTTCGACACCGCGCGTCCGCTGTCGATGCTTTCGCGTGCGAGGGCCGCTGCCTGACGAAGGTCAGACGCAAGTCCGGCAACGTGAAGCGCAGCAGCAGCGTTTATCACGACGAGGTCGCGTGCCACGGCAAAGTTTTTATCTTCTCTACCCTGCAGAATTGCGCGGATCAGTTTCGCATTTTCAGCTGGCCCGCGGCCGCGAGCTCCATCGAGCGAACTGCACTCCAGTCCGAAATCGTGAGGTGAGATCGTAAATGTTTCTACGGGAGACCCAGCCGAGCAGGCGGCGACAAAAGTTTCGCGCGTCAGCGTTATTTCATCGAGTCCGTCGGCGCCATGGACAACCCACGCTTTTTCCGCGCCGAGCAGAGCGAGGGCAGACGCGACTGGATCGAGTAAAGAACGATGCCAGACACCGAGAATCTGAAAGGGCGCGTGCGCAGGATTTGTTAGCGGACCGAGCAGATTGAATGTGGTGTGCACGCCGAGCTCGCGTCGCACATGCGCGACGCGAGCCGTCGCGCCATGGAACAATGGCGCAAACATAAAACAGATTCCGTGTTCGTTGAGACAACGCTCGACGGTTTCGGTTGGAGCAGCGGTGTTGACGCCCAGCGCTTCGAGCACGTCGGCGCTGCCTGACGTGGATGTCGCCGCGCGCGAGCCATGTTTCGCAACAGGCAAACCGGCGCCCGCGATAACAAAAGCTGCCGCCGTTGAGACGTTAAAAGTTTTCGCTGCGCTCGAGCCAGTTCCCGCGGTGTCGATGAAACGTTCGTGATGGCACCGGACCGGAATGGCGCGGTTTCGCATGGCCTCCGCCATGCCGGCCAACTCTTCGACCGTTTCACCTTTAACGGCCAAAACAGCAAGCGCCGCCGCCACCTGCGCGTCGGTGGCGCCAGGATTGAGCAACGCCACAAGAAATTCACCGGCTTCGGCATGGCTGAGACTCTCGCCGCGCATGAGATGCAGTGTCATTTGACGCAGTTCGAAATCGCCGATGTCAATTGCCTCGCGTTGGAATTCATCTGTTCGCGGTGGCGTTGGCAGCAACCAACGGGGTTGTGCGACGTCATTCTTATCTTTGTTGGGATTCATTTGCCGAATCGCAGCATCGCCAATCATCCAATTTGCGTCGCCATCGCGAGAGCCTTCGCCATTGCGCGCGCCTTATTGACGGTCTCCTTGTATTCCAAGTGTGGATCCGAGTCGGCGACAATCCCTGCGCCAGCTTGAAAGTACGCTTTTTTGTTTTTCAACACGGCGCAGCGCAATGCGATGCATGAATCGAAATTACCGTCGAAGCCAAAGTAACCGATCGCGCCCGCGTAGCAGCCGCGCCTGGTCTTTTCCAGGTCAGTGATAATTTGCATGGCGCGGATTTTCGGCGCGCCCGACACCGTGCCAGCGGGAAATGTAGCTTTAACCAGGTCGAACGCGGTGTAGCCGGCGCGCAGACGCCCAGCCACATTGGAAACGATGTGCATGACGTGACTGTAACGCTCGATCTCCATCATCTCGGTCACACGCACCGTGCCGAAATCCGCAACTCGTCCAACATCGTTGCGCGCAAGATCGACAAGCATAATGTGTTCGGCGCGCTCCTTGGGATCGGCGAGCAGTTCGGCGGCATTGCATTCGTCTTGCGTTATGGTCGCGCCGCGGGCGCGCGTCCCTGCGATAGGACGGATCTCAATCGTGTCGCCAATCAGCCGGACGTGCATCTCCGGCGAGCTGCCAACGAGCGAAAAATCGTCGCCGAATTTGAGGCAAAACATGTAAGGCGAGGGATTAATGAAACGGAGACATCGATAAAAATCGAGCGGGTCGCCATCGAAATCGGATTCGAAGCGTTGCGAGAGGACAACTTGAAAGATGTCGCCGGCGTGGATGTATTCCTTAGCCTGTTCAACTGCGCGACCAAACTCCTCTGGACAGAAATTGCTGCGAGCGGGATTCATCTGAGAGTCCGTATTCGAAATAAATCGAAGATCCGCAGATTTTGTGAGTTGGTGCACGATGGCACCGATCGATTCTGCCGCTCGCGCGTAGACTTCTTCGAGCGAGCCATCGTCGAGAAATGCATTTACGACGATCTTCAGGCTACGGAGCCGATGATCGAAAATGAGAAGGCTGTTTGTAATCATGAAGAGCGCCTCGGGCAATTGGAGCTCATCCCGAAATGCGATTGGAACCTTGGGTTCGAAGAAATGGATTGCTTCGTACCCGAGAAAACCGACAGCGCCGCCAGCGAACCGTGGCAATTCCGGGCAGGAGACGAATTGGTAGCGCGCCATCAATTTGCGGAGCTCATCGAGTGGCCCAGCTGCTGTGTTGAACCGCTGCGCGCGACCCCGTTCGAGAATCCGAACTTCGTAACCGTAACTTTGGACGACAACCCGTGGTTCGGTCCCAACGAACGAGAACCGGCCCGACACATCATTTTTTTCCGTCGACTCGAAGAGGAAGCTGTAGCCGCCGCGATCGAGCTTCTTGAAGGCCGAAACGGGCGTTTCGCCGTCGGCGACGAACTCTGCGAAAACAGGAATGACGTTGCCGCGCTTCGCCAGACGAGAAAATTCAGCGAGCGTTGTGGTGAGTTGTGGTTTCATCAATTTGCCTGGCTGGAAAGGAAACTTGCGAGAATTTTTTTGCCGTCTCGCGTAAGGACTGATTCCGGGTGGAATTGGACTCCTTGGACAGGGAATTGGCGGTGCCGCAGCGCCATGATTTCGCCGTCGTCGCTCTCGGCACTGATCTCGAGACATGTGGGAAACGAACTTCGCTCGACGACTAACGAGTGGTATCGGCCCGCTTCAAATGGGGCCGGCAAATCGCAGAAAAGTGCGCTTCCATCGTGGCTGATCATGGATGATTTCCCATGCATAACGCGCGAAGCACGGACCACTTTTCCCCCATAGGCCTCTGCGATGCATTGATGACCGAGACAGACGCCCAGGATTGCAACCTCGGGCCCGAATCGCAAGACGACTTCTTTGCTGATCCCCGCTTCGCGTGGCGTGCACGGGCCGGGGGAAATGCAGATGTGCTGCGGCGCTAAGTCTGCAATTTCATCCAGTGAGATCTCATCGTTCCGTTTGATGAGAAATTCACATCCAAGTTCGCCGAAATACTGCGCGAGATTGTAGGTGAAGGAGTCGTAGTTATCGATCAGGAGCAGCATGGGTTTGGAAATCCGCTAATACGCTTGGTTTTGCGTTGAAAGTTGTGAGGCAGCCGATGCCGTAAGCTTGTGGATCGCGCGAACTTCCTTGATAAGCTGTGCATATTCGGAGGGTGTCAGCGCTTGCGCGCCATCAGAAAGAGCAAGTTCCGGATGGTTGTGGACTTCGACCATGAGGCCATCCGCTCCCACTGCCACTCCGGCGCGAGCCAGTGGTGTGACCATATAGGCGGTACCGGTACCGTGGGACGGATCTACGATTACAGGCAGATGGGAAATTCTACGAATTGCTGGTACGGAAGCGAGATCGAGCGTATTACGAGTGTGCTGCGCGAACGTGCGAACACCTCGCTCGCACAAGATGACATTGTAATTCCCTTCGGCCATGATGTACTCAGCCGCGAGCAACCATTCCTCGAGTGTTGCAGCCATTCCTCTCTTGAGCAGCACAGGCAACTTCGAACGGCCAGCCCTCTTGAGAAGGGAAAAGTTCTGCATGCTGCGAGCGCCAATCTGAATGATATCGCCGTGCTGCTCGATAAGATCGAGATTAGACTCGTCGACCGCTTCCGTGACGATCTTTAGACCGAACGCCTGACGGATGTCTGCCATAATTTCCCACGCCTTATCGCCGAGACCTTGAAAAGTGTAAGGCGACGTTCGAGGTTTCCACACGCCGCCGCGAAAGAAACGCGCGCCGCTCTGCTGCACTGCCTCTGCCACAGCAAACGCTTGGTCACGATTCTCGATCGCGCACGGTCCTGCGATAATCGCGAGTTCGCCCCCGCCAATGGTAGCATCGCCAACGCGCACGATCGTTTTCTCTGGACGCAGATCGAGCGTGATCAGCTTGTACGGTTTAGTGACGCGAATGACTTCCGCGACACCGCGCAAGTTTTCAAAACGCTGGCCGTCAATAGGACCTTCGTTACCTGTGATACCGATTGCGGTGCGGGTGGCTCCAGGCATTGGATGGGCACGGAGTCCGATTGCCTGGATGATTTCGATCACCGCATCAACATCGTGTGCGGTGGCACTGGGTTTCATTACAATCAACATAGGGTTATAAGCGTTGGATTATCTCGATTGACGCGAAGACAAAATCTCCCTTTGAAAGAGAGATAATCAGCGTCCCGTTGAGAAACGGTCGCTTTCTATCGCCACACTACCAGCGCCGACGCGAAGGCAAGCCGCCTGCGATTTGTCACGTCTGTCCGATCAAGAATGTCGGCGCTCATTGCCAAATATCATAACATCGATGTTGCGGATGTCGATGTCAGATTTCGTGGCGATGTCCTTCTGCGTCGTATTCGTAAGTCTTGCCGTCCTCCTCATCGCGCGTGGTTTTGTGTGATCCGTCGCAGAACGGCTGGTTCTTGGACAGTCCGCACATGCAAATCCAGACGGATTCTTGTTGGGACTTGACCTCCAAAGGTCGCTTGTCCGATTTAACAACTCTGCGCATGTGAAGATGCTACGTGCCAGGTGCCTAATGGCAAGGTAGGGCGGGACCGCTGGGGCGCGCCGAAGAAAAATTCACGGACGGCCCAGCGGTCCGTCCCTACCAACGAACTCGCTTCACAACTTCGCGCGAATGCGGTTAGGCTGCGCCCATGCATCGCGATACATTTTTCTCGTTTTTCCTCTTGATTCCATCTCTTACCTTCGCCACTTCACCAATCCAAGAGCGCGCTGATCGGTTTCTGAAACTTGCTAATGCCGGTTATCAGGCGCTTTATCGCGTAAACAGCGAAGCGCAATGGCAGGCGGTTACAGATGTGACGCCCGAACACGATGCCGCGGCAGAAGCGACGGGCAAGGCCTACGCGGCGTTCAACGGCAACCCGGCAATCATTAGCGAGGCGCGCGACCTGCTCACCCACCAGAAAGGCTTAAACGCGCTTACGGTTCGGGAACTGAAACAACTTCTCTTAAATGCGGCGGAAGGTCCAATGACAAACCCCGATCTTGTCGCAAAGCGGGTGCAGGCGGAGACGAAGCAGCAATCGATCCTCAACAGTTTCGAGTTCAAACTCAATGGGCAAAAGATCACGGCAAACGACATCGACAATAAACTCGAGAAAAGCACCGACCTCGCCGAACGCAAAGCCGTGTGGGAGACTTCGAAGGAATCCGGACCCGCGCTCAAGCCCAATTTGGTGACCCTGCGCGATCTGCGCAACGGCGTCGCCAAAGAGATGAAATATCCCGATTACTTTTCGCTCGAGGTCGCTTCCTACGGCATGACCACCGACGAGATGCTCAAAATGCTGGACGATTGGATGGCGACGCTCCGTCCGCTTTATCTGCAATTGCACACGTGGGCGAAATACAAGCTGGCGGAGAAATATCATCAGCCCGTGCCAAAGAAAATCCCGGCGCACTGGATCAACAATCGCTGGGGCCAGGAATGGCCGGGCCTGGTCGAAGCCGCGAACATCGACAAGTATTTCGAGGGGCGTAAACCGGAATGGATCATAAAGACGGCCGAACAATTTTATACCGGGCTCGGGTTTTCGCCGTTACCGGAAAGTTTTTGGCAAAAGTCGGATTTGTATCCGTTGTCGCCGGATTCAAAGCGCAAAAAGAACACGCACGCCTCCTGCTGGCATATCGATCTTGAGAACGATATTCGTTCACTGCAAAGCATCGAACCGAATGCGCGCTGGTTTTTCACCGCACATCACGAGCTCGGTCACGGCTATTACTTCAAAGCCTACACGCGCCCGGAAGTTCCTTACTTGCTTCGGCTCGGCGCCGCGCCCGGGTTTCATGAAGGCGTCGGCGAGTTGATCGGGCTTGCCTCGAGCCAGGTGCCGTATTTGCAATCGCGAGAAATACTGCCAGCCGACTTTAGACCGGACAAGACAGCGTTCCTTCTCGATGACGCGCTCGCCCGGTCGATTCCGTTTATTTATTTCTCGTGCGGCGTGATGCCGCATTGGGAAGCGGACATTTACGCGAAAGATTTGCCTGCCGACCAATGGAACGCGCGCTGGTGGAAATACGTCAGCGACTTCCAAGGCATCGAACCGCCGTCACCGCGCGGCGAAGAATTTTGCGACGCCGCCACCAAGACGCACATCAACGATAATCCGGCTTACTATTACAATTACGCCTTCGCCACCGTTTTTAAATTTCAACTGCACGATTACATCGCGCGCAAAATCCTGCATCAACCGCCGCAATCGTGTAATTACGCCGACAACAAAGAAGTCGGCGCGTGGTTGAACAATATTCTGAAAAAAGGCGGCACGGAAGATTGGCGGAAAGTCTTGAAGGAAGCCACCGGCGAGGACATCTCTACTCGCGCGATGATGGATTACTTCAAGCCATTGATGAGCTGGCTCGAAGAACAAAACAAAGGCCGCCAGATCGGCTGGGACTAATCGAAAACCGGAAATCGGAAACGGTTTTGCGAAGAGATTGTTGATCTTGCGTTATGCGTTCTCTCCAAAGGCGCTTTTGTTTAACATCACCCGCGGAGCCGTCGATCCACCTATTTGTCGATCTTTTCAGATCAGTATTGTGGCCAGACCGAGAAAAACGGCCAGACAGCCGACATCAGTGAACGTTGTCACCACGATGCTTGATGCCATCGCAGGATCAGCCCCAAGTTTTTTGAGAACCAATGGCACCATTGCGCCAACCACGCCGCTGATGAGGCAACTGATTGTGATAGCCAGAAATACAACAACGCCGAGCATCACAGCTGCCGGACTCTTCACGATGGTAGCGAAGATGAACATCGCGATTCCTCCAGTGATACCGGTCAATGCACCATTGAATGTTCCGAGCAACAATTCCTTGATGAGGAGCAGGCTTTCTTTCCCCGATCTCAAATCGCCCAGAGTCATCCCCCTTAAGGAGACTGACAGCGC
>WNFQ01004930.1_pt1 | contig 12427 bp, 10 predicted proteins | sample 5400171 | NCBI WGS metagenome assembly WNFQ01 (sample SAMN13153356, study PRJNA577476) | soil metagenome | isolation source: 20 cm soil under Madrone tree | place: USA:California | collected 2016-06-14
AAGCTGAAGTAATTGAAGTTGCTTGCGACCAAACGCGGCGAGAAAAGCTGCCTTTCCCTACACTTCGTCCTACACTTTTCCGATTTCTTAGAGGGACTGGCTGGGGGCGGAATCGAACCGCCGACACGTGGATTTTCAGTCCACTGCTCTGCCAACTGAGCTACCCAGCCGCAAGATCGACAATCGCAGGTGAAAGCCGGGCGTTCACTATGCAAATTTCTGGTTGTAGGGCAAGCGCGTCGCTTGCCGTGACTTTGGCAGGCGATGCGCTTGCCCTACAATTTCAAAGATCGTACGGTAGAGCGCGCCAACAAACGAATTCGGACGCAGCCCCAGCAGTCTGTCCCTGCCTTAAAATTTTCGCGGCAATTCTACAGCGCTTCTTAAAAGTCGCAGATAGTGATTCCGTGAAATCTCGATCCCGCCAAATTGTTGCAGGTGCGGCGTAAGCCATTGCGTGTCGAGCAACACGAATTTTCTTGAGCACAAATGTTCCACCAACGCCACGAGCGCAATCTTGGATGCGTCTGTTTCCCGATGAAACATCGATTCACCAAAAAAAGCGCCGCCGACCGCGATCCCATAAAGTCCTCCAGCGAGTTTGCCTTCTCTCCAAGCTTCGACGGAATGTGCATAACCCAGTTGGTGGAGCTGAGTGTAGCTCTCCATAATTTCACGGTTGATCCAGGTATCTTCACGTCTCGAACAGCCCTCGATTACCTCCGAAAAACGAGTGTCGATCTTGATTTCGAAAAGTTGTTTTCGCAGGACGCGCCCCAATGCGTGCGGCACATGAAAATCTTCCAGCGGGATGATCGCGCGCGGGCGAGAACCACCCGATGGAATCGTCTTCCATCGCCATCGGAAAAACGCCGAGCCGATAGCCTTGCAGCAAAAGATCGGGCTCAATCATGGCGCGCTAAAGAGTTGAAACGTTAAAGCGTTAAAGCGCCAACCACCATAGTGACCCTGCAACGCTTCAACGTTTGATGCTTCAACCGTTCAACGATCCAGCGCTCTTGCAATGGAACGCCTGCTTTCTAAAATAAGCAGATGATACGCATGGCGATCTTGTTCCTGATCGCATGGATGTTGAGCGGCTGCGCTGATCCGATGGAGCAACGGAGCACGGAAGAAGTGCAAGGCCAACTCGAACGTGGCGTCACCGGCCAGGGAACGATTGGCCCAGTCGAGCGATCGTCCACCGATCCCGCGGCAGAGCACGGCGTGCCTCAAACTCATCCGTAGCGTGAAGACAGTCGCCACATCAGCGCATTCGAAAATTCTCATCCTGGACTTCGGTTCGCAGTACACGCAAGTCATCGCCCGGCGCATTCGTGAACTCCAGGTTTATTCTGAGATCGTTCGCTTTGACACACCGGCGGCCGAAATCGCGAAGCTAAAACCCAGCGGACTCATTCTTTCCGGAGGTCCGGCAAGCGTTTACGACAAAGGCGCGCCACATCTCGATCCGGAAATCTTTTCGCTCGGCATTCCGGTGCTCGGCATTTGTTACGGCTTGATGCTGATGGCACATCACCTCGGCGGGCAGGTCGTGTTCACCGGCCGACGCGAGTACGGCGCCGGGACGTTGCACATCGCAAACGGCTCGCAACTACTAGATGGCCTCGGCCCGCAGATCGATGTCTGGAACAGTCATGGCGATGAAGTGACGGCGCTGCCGAAGGGATTTCGCGCAGCCGGGAGAACGGAGAGCTCCAACTTCGCAGCGGTGGAGGATCCACAACGCAAGCTTTACGGGCTGCAATTCCATCCCGAAGTCGCGCACACGCCGCGCGGGAAGGAGATTCTGCAGAATTTTGTCTATCACATCTGTCACTGCACGATGGACTGGACAATGGGTTCCTTCATCGAAGAGGCTTGCGCACGCGTCCGGGAACAGGTCGGCGATCAAAAAGTCGTGCTCGGCTTGAGCGGCGGGGTCGACTCGTCCGTGACCGCTGCGCTCTTGCACAAGGCGATCGGGGATCAACTCACCTGCATTTTCGTGAACAACGGACTGCTCCGCTCACGCGAGGAAGAAATCGTGCAGCGCGTTTTCGGCGAAAATTTTCATGTCCGCCTGAAATACGTGGATGCGAGCGAACGTTTCCTCGCGCTGCTCAAAGGCGTAACCGATCCCGAAACAAAACGGAAAATCATCGGCAACGAATTCATCAAAGTGTTTCAGCACGCGACCAAGGAGCTGCTCGAAGAAGATCGCAAAAATGGCGCGCGCAAGCACGGCGGTTACAAGTTTCTCGCCCAGGGCACTCTTTATCCAGACGTGATTGAGAGCGTGTCGATCGGGGGAAACCCCGCGCAAGTGATTAAGAGCCACCATAACGTCGGCGGGTTGCCCGAAAAAATGCACTTCGAGCTCGTCGAGCCGGTGCGCCAATTATTCAAAGACGAAGTGCGCCAAGCCGGTTTACAGCTCGGTTTGCCGAAAGAAATTGTGTATCGTCAACCATTTCCGGGGCCCGGTCTTGCTGTTCGCATACTCGGCGAAGTGACACCCGAGCGATTGTCGATCCTGCGCGAAGCGGACACGATCGTTGTGAGCGAGATGGAATCTTCAGATTGGTATTACCGCGTCTGGCAATCCTTCGCGGTGCTGCTGCCGGTCCGCTCGGTCGGCGTCATGGGGGATCAGCGCACTTACGAGAACACGGTCGTACTTCGTATCGTCGAAAGCCAGGATGGCATGACCGCAGATTGGGTCCGCCTTCCTTATGAATTGCTCGCGCGAATCTCGGCTCGAATCAGCAACGAAGTCAAAGGCGTCAATCGCGTCTGCTACGATATTTCCAGCAAACCGCCAAGCACGATTGAGTGGGAGTGAATTCCATTCGTGATTTGTACTGCGCTGCGATTTTGGCGATCAGCCTATCACGCCAATTGCGCGGATGAATTCGCTGAAATCTTTGCCGTTGCGGGCGGCGTGATTTAGCGCGCTGAGTCTCGCGTCCGATGCAGCTTCGGGCAAAACAACCCGACGTGTCTGCAAGTGGTTCGCAAAGACAATTTCGTCCCACTGGATTGAGGAAATCTCGTCGTTAAAGCGCGCAACCGAACGGCCACGAAAAAATGCGCGCGTGGTTTCCGGCGGATTGAAAATCGATCTTTTGATATCCTCTTCAGTCACAACCCGGCGCATCGTCCCCTGGCGGATAAGCTCGTAATACAGTCCGCGCTCAAGATCGACACTGTGATATTCGAGATCGATCGACTGCAGCCACGGATCGCTCCAGGAAAGTTTTTCTTCTTCCTGCAACGCGTTAAGCAGGAGCTTCTTCCCGACCCAATCGACGCGGTCGCGTGTCAGCATAGCGTCGCGCTCGAGATCGTTAAGAACACTTTCCCACTCTCGTAAAATCCATTGTCGATCTTCGTCCGTGCCACTGTCGATGCCGGCCGCGGCCTTGAGATAAATCCGTTGCACATCGATCGCAGAAATCTTTCGGCCGTCCTTTAGTTCGATGATCCAATCGTAAGTTGGATCGCGGCTGATCGACTTGTTCGCATCGACGGGTTGCGCGATCTCCAGTTGCGGTACTTCTCCACGCTCGATCAGATCGAGAATAAGAGACGTAGTCCCGATCTTCATGGCCGTGGCCCATTCGCTCATATTTGAGTCGCCGAGGATGACGTGAAACCGGCGATAACGGCTGGCGTCAACATGCGGTTCGTCCCGCGTGTTGATCAGTGGCCGGCGATTCATCGTGTCAATGCTCACCACCACGCTGAAAAAATCTGCGCGCTGTGAAATTTGAAAAACCCCAGGCTCACCCGATGTACTCTCCGCTTCGACGCCCATCTTTCCGGCGCCGGAGAAGATTTGACGCGTAATGAGAAACGGCAGGATGCCGGCGACGATCCGATCCCATGCAATTTCGCGACTTACCAGGTAATTGTCATGACAGCCATAACTATGCCCAAAAAAATCAGTGTTGTTCTTGTAAAGACGAACTTCGTTAGCAGGCGGCAACTTTTGGTTTCGCCGCCGCGCGCACTCCGCGAGAATACGTTCGCCGGCTTTGTCCTGCGCGATGATTTGCCGGAGCGTCGTGCATTCGGGAGTGGAATATTCCGGATGTGCGTGGTCGTTGTAAAAACGGGCGCCATTTGAAAGCACCAGATCGCTTTTTATTTCCTCGAAACTGAGCGGTCGATTTTTGTCAATCTCGTAGTAAGCCGACTCATCGGTATCCTGGAGGAGTTCCCGGGCGCGAAAGCCGCGCGCATCGAGATGCGGATCCTCCAACTCGTAATCCCATTTCATGAGCGCGCCGTGCTCGGTGTAACAGCGGACCAGCTCGATTGATTCGGCGACAACATCGACACTCTCCGCACCCCTCACAGTGATGCCGTATTCCGTCTCGAGCCCGAAGACGCGTTTCATTTCCGTTCGGCCAAGAATTAGATCACCCCAGATGTCGTGCGAAACCGGGCATCGGAGATCGGCCTTACCGGCGCAATCTTGACTACGTTTTCCGGATCGTAATCGATAAGCTTGAGCCAGTCCTCGGTGATGTCGGTCGTCGGGAAGATATCGTTCTCGACGTACTCGGCATTGAACGCGAGTTGTAAATCCGTTTCCCGAATCCCTTCCTCCTGTTGGGTGGAGATGGCCCGTTTAATCGCCATTGCCTTCGCGCGCTCGACGATCGACGCAATTATTGCGCCGCTGATGAGATCGCCCCGGTAAAGCGTCTCTTTGCGTCCACTGCGCAGGGTTACTTCAAGAAACTTGTTTTCATCACGGCGTGTAAACTGCCAGTCGACAAACCGTTCGATCAAGCGTTCGACCGAGGCACCGATTCCATCAGTTTCTTTCGCGAGCACACCATCGTAAGGCAGGTAGTCGGTGAGATAAATACGGTAAATTTCTCGCGCGCCCTGCTTATCCGGACGATTGACTTTAATTTTCCGATCGATGCGGCCAGGACGCAGAATGGCAGGGTCAATCAAGTCGGCGCGATTCGAAGCGAGGATAATCACAACGTCGTTGAGCGAATCGATCCCATCCATTTCCGAGCAAAACATCGGGACTAGCGTGGAAAGGATGTTCGAGTAACGCGAGGCGCGGCGTGTGCCGAGAATCGACTCGGCCTCGTCGATAAAGAGAAAGGGCATGAAACCTTCGCCGCGTTTTTCGCGAGCGGTGGCGAAAATATCGCGCACCATTCTTTCCGATTCGCCGACCCACATGTTCAAGATTTCCGGGCCTTTGACGTGCATGAAATACTCCTGCATCCCCACGCCGGTTTTCTCCCGAAGCTGCTTCGTCAAATTATAGGCGGTTGCTTTTCCAATCAGCGTTTTCCCACAACCGGGCGGACCGTAGAGCAGAAAACCCTTCGGAGTCGCATGCTGAAACTTCTTGAAAAGATCGACATGTAAAAGCGGAAGCTCAATCGCGTCCTTGATCGCCTGAAGCGCCGCTTCCTGTCCACCGACTTTTTCCCACGGCAGCTCGGGCACATCGTCAAGATAATGCTCGTGCGACTTTGTGCTCGAGAGCATTTCCAACGCCATTCGGTAATTTGAATCGACACGGACTTCGTCGCCTGATTTCAAGGTTGACTGCGCCAGATCAGCCGAGCGCTGCAGCACCATTGATTGCAATCCGTGCTCCGAGCCGACACGCAATCGATCGCTGCCCAAAATTTCCGTGATTTTTGTCACCGGGCCCGCTGTTTCAAAGCCCAGATCACCCACAATCACGTAGGCTTCATTGACGAGTACGCGCGTTCCTTTTTTGAGTTTTGCGAGCGCGATGCGCGGGTCGACATTGCAATAATAATCGGCCCCTCCCACAACGATGTGCGCTGTATCTTTCGAAGTCGCTCCCAGAAAGGTGCCGATACGATTTGCGGGTGAAGTCACCTTTTTGACGACTTCCTCGAGCTTTTCGATCACCCGGCGCGCTTCGAGCATCGTCTCTTCGCGATCGGAAATTTCCGGACGTAAATCGAGCAGTTCACGCCGAATCGGATCGCCCGGCGGTAACGACGCAATCACCCGATCAAACGCATCGAGGAGATTGCCTGGATCCGAGTCCCCTTCTCTGCCCTGAAATCCTTCGCTGCGCTCGTCGCTCATTATGGTTTGGGTCAATCCGCCGAACCGAGTGTGATTATACCTGTATCGCTTTCGTTGCGCAATCTTCGACGCCGCTCGTGCACAGAATGTTCAACCAACGTGTCGATCTTATGTCGCGAAAAGATTCAAGAGGTGCTTCTTCGGACATAGATTAATGCACATCGAGCAACGAAGCACTCGATCCATCTGGAACGCGCTCTGTCTGCGAGAACGCCATGAAAAGTTGCGACTGAAGAGGGCCGCCTTTACACTCTGATTTTTCGGGAGCCTTAGCTCAATTGGTTAGAGCGCCGCCCTGTCACGGCGGAGGTTGCGGGTTCGAGCCCCGTAGGCTCCGGATTTATCTTTTACCTATGAATAACGCCCGTTTCGAAGGCACCGGCTCAAAGCCTTTGGGGCAGATTTAGGACAGTCTGCCCCTCACATTTGCGCGCCTGTTCGGGAAAGGAATTTGGGAGAAAAGATCATGAACGATTGGAATTTGCTCGTAATTCTCGCGGCAATTGGCCTCTCGGTATTTTATTTCTGGGGATATATACGCCGGAAAGCGGAGAACCTTGCACAGAAAGAAGATTTACGAGAATTGACCGACATCGTTGAACGCGTGCGGACGCAATTTGAAAGAGCCAATCTGGTTCACAGAGTTCAATTCGAGGCGGAATTTAGGGCCTGCCAGGACGTGTGGCGCCAGGCGAATAATACGCACCGGGAATTTGTCCGACTTTTCCCCATTGCTTTCGGTAAACCTACGCCCCTTCAGCGCGCGGAATTTATAAGTGCGCAGCTAGCGTTCGCAGACGCTTTGGAGGCGGGGAAACCCTTTATGAGCCAAACGGTGTGGAACGCGTTCTTCGAATTCGAAAACTCGATGATCGTTTGGAAAGATGTTGAGATGATCACGAAGGAATCCACAAAGGAATCTCGCGAAGAAGCTCGGCTAGCCCTGGAGCATTGCGCCGAAGAAATCAGGAAACGGTTTTCCGAGTTGCTCGTGGTGTAACTGAGTACGCAGATTCAGCCGCGTTTACGAACGCTTTGAACTTTTCCGGATCCTCGCCGATCGCTTCCAATTCGGCCACCGGCGCGGACCGGCGCAGCGAATTCGATCTGCTAAGTTTGTCACGGACATGACTCCTTGCTTTGTCACCGGGTGGTTATCGATTCTAAAAGCGATTCCCATACCATGACAGTTTCCCTTGGCTAATGCGAAATTCCATGCAGCGATCCCAATCGCGTGAGAACCAGAATGCGGCCTCCACTCGTTGGATAGCTAACGCGACTGTCGCGTTGCTGCCCGTGCTCGCTTGTTTCCTCGGCGGCGCCACTGAAAAATGGGAAGAGGGACTTGTCATCACGGTTCTCGCGCTCTACCTGCTGGTTCGACCGCCTCGGTTTTCGCTCGGCACGCTCACGAACCTCGTTTTTCTCACCCTCTTTATCTTGGCAGCAGTCGCATTTCTCCCCGCCCGCTGGTTTTTCCAACCGGAGTGGCGTGCGGCATTTGTAAATGACTTGGGAATTCAGCTGCCATCGACGCTCACCCCGCAGCCGTGGATCACGCTGAGCTATCTGGTTAGCTTCGCTGCTGGACTGAGCTGGCTCTATGTCGTCTCCACGCAAGATCTGGAGCTTCGCGAGGCGCGCTTTCAACTCCGCTTGTTTACCAGTGGAATTGCGCTCCTAGCCGCAATCTGCATCGCGTTTTACTTGGCGCACACCACGCTCCCATTCTGGCACAACGAGCAAAATTTTGGTCCATTTCCAAATCGGAATCAAACAGGAGATCTTTTCGGGCTCGCCGCGATCACGATTCTTGCCTGCGGTCAGGACGATCTTCGCAAGGGAAGAAAGCGGTGGATCGTCTGGATCCTCGTGCTGGTCCTGATCGTGGCAGCGATCCTTTTGAATTTTTCGCGCTCTGGAATCGGGATCCTCGTCGCGGGCAGCGCGCTTTGGCTTGCCGCGTTCGCGTTCCGACAACGCTCTCCCTCGCGACTGGCGCTTGGAGTCTCTTTCTCTCTTCTGCTACTCACGGCCCTGCTGCTTTTCGGCGGGCAAACATTCGAAAGATTTCATTTTCGCGATTTCGGCAGTGCCGGTATCTCAACGGATTTCCGGTGGCAAATTTTTCATGACACGTTTCAACTCATTCGTAATTCGCCATGGTTCGGGATCGGTTTTGGAAATTTCGAATCGATCTTTGCAATTTTTCGTGACGCTTCTCTCAGCGACCAGCGAGCCTTGCATCCCGAAAGCGACTGGCTTTGGCTTTGGACTGAACTCGGATGGCCAGCGGCGGTGCTCACGATCGTTGGTATCGCGCTGCTTGTTAGTCGAGTTTTCCCGCTGCGAGTGGGAACCAACCAAGGTTATCGTCTCGCCGCGCTTATCGCCGCGCTCTTGTTCGCGATCTGTGGGATTGTCGATGTTTCAGGACACCGAGTGGGTACGGCGTTTGCCGCAATATTTTTGATTGGGCTCTCACAGCATCGGCCGCTCTCTTTGAAAACGAGCCAATGGATATCGATCTCATTTCGTTTTGTTGGGTTGGTATTACTTGCGGCGGGCCTGTCATTGGTTGTCGCCGCGCGCGGTGAGAAACTCCTTTCCGGCTCAGTCGGTGTTTCCAGCGCGAAGCAATTATCGGCAGTAGCCGATACGGAACGCAATTTTAGTGAGACAATCGCATTGACAACTCGCGCGCTTCGATGGGCGCCCCTCGATTGGCAGCTTTACTCTGCGCGCGCTATCGCGGAGGTCGAACTCAAACAGACGACAAACGCAGTCGATGATTTCCGCCGGGCGCGCTTTCTGGAGCCGATCGCTTATGAAGTTGCACTGGCCGAAGGAAACGCCTGGCTGCCGTCCCGTCCCGTTTTGGCCGTGACAGCGTGGCGTGAGGCGCTACGCAGAGCTGGACCTCTGCGACCGGGAGTTTACGCAAGCATGCTGAGCGACACTTCGCTCAGGAGTCCAGAAGTCAGCCCGTTTTTGGAGGCGATTGGACTTAGCGAACACGATTTAGCGCTGCCCTATCTCAACCGGGTTTCCGACGCTGTTTTCAATCGCGCTCTCGCGCAATTGTTAAGAAATGATCCGAACTTACAATCGTTCAGTGAAACAGAAAAACTCGCGCTCTTCTCGCTTTGGTCCGAACGCGGCGACCCCGAGGAGATTTCCTGGGCCGTTGAGCAGCATCCCGACTGGCTTCGGTATGCCTGGCTTGGCATGGCGAAATACAATGCCAGCAAGAATGATTTTCGCGCTGCCTGCGAGTTGACTCAGCGATTCGGCGAACCGGTCGCGCTTCCGCGAGTCGCCGCTAATTTCTCTCTTCAAGATCTGGAAAAGCGCTTCCACGCCGCGCCCTATAACTACAGCATAGGTTACGAACTTTATCGCGCGCAGATGCAAAACGGTCGGGCCGATGATGCCCTTCTTACCGCCCGCCATTTTAGCGAATTGCCGAACTCCCCGGCCTATTTTCATTTCCTGGAAGCGCAATGTTGGGCCGAGAAACAAAATTGGGAACGCGCTTGGAATGCCTGGCGGGCGTTTCAGGCCGCGCAGGTGCGAGCAAGGAAGTAGAATTTCCGCGAGAGATCCCCCTCGTCGTCAGGCGGGTGTTTGAGCTTGGCGAACAAGGTTGGACTTGGGGCTGTCATCTCACATTGATTCGACCGGCCGCGTGCTTTTCACGGCAGACGCGCACCGCGACGATGGAAAGAGATATTCATCGTTTCGCGTTTTCGATGCAGCGGGCAATGTGATCGAGCCGCATGAGCACACGGGCGATTTCAAAGACCGCTATTCGGAAGGAATAACTATGAAGACAAATGCTAGGACTAAGCCGATCGCAATCGAAGAAACTGCGCGCACGTTCGAGGGCGACATAGCAAACGCCGATGCTCTCCGCGCCTCGGCTTTGACGGGACTTCAACGCCTGCGCGCCGCCAAGGCAAATCACATCCAGCGCGAACAAACGCGGCTGGCGGGTGAACTTGGTGAGGACCATCCAGATGTAGTCCGGCTGAAAGTGGAGTTAGGTGGAGATCAGCGGTTTGTCCGCGAACTCGGCGCCGAGATCGACCGCGCGAAAACCGAAGCGCCCGTCGTAGACAAACAGAGCTGGGCGTTGCACGGCTTCGTTCGTAATGAGGATTTGGAAGGTCAACCCAAGCTCACCCTGGCGTTGTTCGACCGCAGTGGTAGCTGGGTCGAAGTCTTGGGTCATAGCTGCACGGATAGCCGCGGCTATTTTCAACTGCGATATGAGCGTGAAGGTGGAGCTGGGTCGAGTAGAATACCGCGAAATTATTCTTAAAGTAGCCGACGCTCCTTGCGCGCCTCCGCCTACCCCGAAATCGACACGCGATGATTCTCCCGCCAAACCTAGCAAGCCCTCTTCTCGCTCGCGTCGGAAGTCGCCACGTAAAACCAAATCATCATAACAACTCACCGACCGCATTCAGACGTCACTACGCCGGAAAAATGATCGTGGAACGGCCGGATCAGACACAACTCACAAGAGGTTCACAGCGGCGACGTCCAGTTGATGACATTGTCCCCGTTGCGCTGGCTGCGGGTTGCGCCACCCGTTCCATGCCAATCGGCGATTCCGAAGGCAAGATCCTCGCGCGGAATATCCGCGACGTCCTGTGCGCCGAACGCCGCGCCATACGGTGTCAGGTTCACCAGCGACAACTTGTCCGGAATGACAGCGGCGCGCAGATTGTTGAGGTTCGCATTCCAGTTGGGCAGCACAATGTTGTCGGCCGCCGAAGGATGATGTAACTGGAACCAGGGAATGGCGGCCGGGCGGGTAGGCCAGTTATTGATCGCCAGATCAGCGCCGTTCCCAAAACTGATGATGGCCTGAATGGCATTTTCGGCAACGACCTTGTTGAACAAGCCATTCCGGTAGTTAAGGATGGTGGGTTCAATCGCAATAGCATTCATCGCCGCGTCCATCTGGCCTTTGATGCCGAACAGAAAAGTATTGAACATGATATAGGACTTGCTGATGCCGAGCTTGTTCAGAAGTCTTTGCACTCTTTGGCCCGAGGCGCCGACCAGGTTTCGTTGCGCCAGGATTTCGTCCGTGCTGGGATCTTGTCCGACGATTAGGAGTTTGGCGCTTCCATTAAGGCGGCCCCGGTAGTAGACGGGCCCGAATTCGGTTCTGAATCTTGCGGATGTGTGCGTGACGTAATAAGCACGCGGCGCTTCAAAAAACAGTTTGGCCCACGAAGCGCTCGGCCCCTTGTCGAATTTAAAGGTAGTGGCCATAATTGTTGGTTCTAGATTTCAAGCGGCCGGTGCTTCGCGGCGATTCTATACCGACGCCGGCGACTGGCAAGTGGCGAGAATTGTGCCGAGTTATTCGGATGTTTAAAAGCGGAATAATTCAATCTGATCCGCTTGCCTTCGTAGGTAAAACGAAGCGGGTTCGAGCCCCGTAGGCTCCGGACCTGTTTTTTCCTTTTGTATTCTGCCTACAAACATCGTCACCATGGTCGCCCGCTTCCAAACGGGCAATTTATCCAAAAGGCACACATCCACTTCCGGCACGATGCACGTTAAGGATGATAATGAGAAACGGCACTACGATATCGAATGGGTACCATGCTGCCGATGGGACGTTAGCGGCGATGAAAGAAATGGAGATGTATTGCGCGACGCACCCGCGTAGCCCGGCGGCGGTACGCCGCCCCCGGTTGTCGATCCGCGGTCGCACTTTTGTCGCGCTGCTCGGCCCGGCCATCGATGAAGGCATCGCCGGCTTCGGAGACAGCGTCCAGGCCGCGTTACGTGCCTTCGACGCACAATATTCGCGCTCCCTGACGCCGCCCGCTGATCGGGATTGAGCTGAGTTAGCTCAGCTTCTGCTTCCCGACGCAATCGCTGCATCCAGCGACCACTTTCCCCGGCGCCGACAATGAAACAGAAAAATTAGTCCGAGCCACATCGAAAAATCAGTGGAGCGAGGTGCATGCGTCGATAATAGCCGACGGATCATTTTCTATATCTTCGGTGTGAACTGCGCGAGATCGTAAATGCCAAATCGCTTCTCGATCGAAGCCACCTTGTCCACCATCTTTTCAAAACCGTCATCGCCAAAGAGCTCGTCTTCCTTCTTCTCAAAATCCTCGCCGAGAGAATCGAACTCGTGCGGCGAAACGATTTTACGGAACGCGGGAAAGAGGACGGTGTCCTCGCGCGCCTCGTGCGGATTGTACATACGCTCGGATTCGTTCTTGAGCGACTGCAGTTTCGCAAACCGCGTAGTGATGTCTGTGACGCGCCGCCCAGCCTGATG
>WNFQ01002916.1_pt1 | contig 12426 bp, 12 predicted proteins | sample 5400171 | NCBI WGS metagenome assembly WNFQ01 (sample SAMN13153356, study PRJNA577476) | soil metagenome | isolation source: 20 cm soil under Madrone tree | place: USA:California | collected 2016-06-14
AAAAGAGAAGCGGCGTTCACGTTGGAGACAAGAATGCGACACGTCGAATTCGGTCATTCCGGAAGGCCAATACGGCGGAGCAAGTCCTTAAAACGGGGGTCATCCCGAACAGGATCAAAGAAGGGGTGGACTTTGAGGAATTGCAGGATATTTGACTGTTCCTTGTAGGCTTCCTGCAGCCAGAGAAATGCCTGGTCGTATTCTCCCAAACCGAGGTAAGCGAGTATCAACGCGGCAGCGGGAACGTATCCCGTCCGTCTGCGCCGCTTCAATTCCTCAAGCAGGCCAAGCGCGTCCGCGCGGTGTCCAGCCTGGGCGTAAGCGTGGACCAAAAGGCCGACGATCGCCGGGCTCCGGTCGGAAGCGGAAACCGCTTTTTCCAGCACCGTTACCGCTTCCTGGGGATGATGATTGGCGATCAGCGCAAAGCCGAGAATCCAACCAGCAAATGCGTCGTCTGGTGTCACACCCAGCACACTGCGAGCCTCGTTTACTGCGTCGTTATAACGGCGCGCATAAAACAACATCCAGGCTAGGTCGGAACCTGGGACAGCAATCGGATCAATCTCGCGGCCTCGACGGCATGCCGTCACTGCCTCCTCCGTACGCCCCTGACTTACCAACCAATAGGCAAGTGCTGAATAGGCCGCCGCGTTGTTTGGGCTCAAGTCCAGAACCCGCTGGTACTCACTTTCGGCCTCCGCCCAGCGCCACTGTTGCTGCGCCATGTCGGCGAGCAGCACGTGCGCTTCCACCAGTTCCGGATCTAACTGCACGGCTTGTCGAGCCGCTAGTATCGCCCTCGGGCGTTCTTGTTTGGCTACGCCACCGACAAACACGGTGGCGAGGTCCGAGTAGGCGTTTGCCAGTCCCACGTAACTGGGGGCAAACGTCGGGTCTTTCCTGATTGCCTCATTGAAGTAAGCAATGCTCTCTTCTATGTTGGTTCTACTGTTGCTCTTGGCCAGGGCAAATCTACCCTTCAGATAGTTCTCGTATACTTCGGGCGAGATTGGACGCACGGCTACAAGCCGGTGGCGTTCCGAGCCGCTGACCGTAACTTCGACCCTTTGTGCGATCGCCTGTGCCACTTCGCTCTGCAGGGCAAGCACGTCGCGCAAGTCGCGGTCATAGGTCTCGGACCAAAAATGCTCGTCGGTTGGGCCGCGGATCAACTGCGCATGAACGCGGATACGGCTCCCCTCCCGAATCACCGACCCTTCAACAACGGCATCGGCCCGAAGCGTTTTCGCAATCTCGGGCACCGATAGCTGTGTGTCTTTGAAGTGCATCACCGACGTGCGGGAGATGACGCGTAGATTGCGGATTCCGGCAAGGCGTCCAATGAGTTCCTCAGTCATCCCGTCGGCAAGATACTCCTGTGTTGGGTCGCCAGAGAGGTTTTTCAAAGGCAGCACGGCTATCGACTTGATTGCCGGTGCGGTGGCAACATTGCCCCTCAGCCAGTCCCGGATTCTACTGACATTCAACGCCACAATCAGAATGAGACTGGCCGTCACTAAACCAGCCAGGGCTTTCAACGCCAGTCCTTTGCGGGAGTCCACTGGCTCCGCGAGCTCCAGGTGCTGGCCTGCATCCCACCAGGTGTCAATTTCGCCCTTGTAGGCGTAGACGGACGCTTGTTTTTTGTGTACTTTCCGGCGAACAGGAAGGCCCTCTGCTTCCCACCGGCGTACGGTGCGCTCGTCCCGTTTCAAATAAGCGGCAATTTCCTTCCAGGAATCGAGGCGCGCGTCAGAAGCTTCGGTGGGGCGAATTTGTGGCTGAGGTTTGCTGGTGCCCATGAGAGAACCTTGCGCGGGGCGGAATATTTGGGGATTGTAGCCCATGGGACCGCTAAGTCCAACAGCCAGTTAGAGGGTCCTAGAAGCGGGTAAACGCGGACATCCACTGCCCGCCCGACTTTGTCTGTTGCCAGACTATTTCTTAAGTCTTACCGTTTCACCCGGCAACGCTTACGGGACGCATCCCTGGGAACTTTCCTCTGCAGAGCGAAAACCAGCCTCCCGGATCGAAAAGGAGATTAAGAACATGATCACTTCCGTGTGGGCCCGAACTTCGGCGATCTTGCTGGCGGCACTGCTGACGGGAGCCGTGGCGCAGGCTCAAAATGCGGTTACGGATTGGAATACGATTGCTTCCACCACGATCGTCGCCAAGGGCGGCAAAGGCCCCGCACCGTCGTTTGTTTGGCTGGCCTACAGCAGCATCGCCGTTTATGATGCGGTGAACGCAATCGACGGAAAGTTCCAGCCCTTCTACTATAAAGGGAGCGCAGCGCCAGGCGCTTCCGAGGAGGCCGCCGCAATCGCTGCGGCCCATCGCGTCCTCGTAAATTATTTCCCAGCACAGAAAATCGGATTGGATGCCCAGTTCAGCCAATCGCTGAGCAACATAAATGCAAGCTCTGGAGCAAAGAGTGCTGGAATCGCGGTGGGTGAGGCGGCCGCAGCAGCCCTCATCACCGCACGCGCAGGCGACGGTCTCGAAGCCAACGTTCCTTATACACCGGGGAGTGGACCCGGCGTGTGGCAGCCTACGCCGCCAAAATTCACCCCTGCTTTAGCGCCGTGGCTTGCACAAATGCGCCCCTTTACCATGACGAGCGCATCGCAATTCCTTCCCGATGGGCCAACGCCGCTGAATAGCGAGGAATGGGTGGACGATTACAACCTGACCCGGGTGCTGGGGGAAGTAGACAGCACGGTCCGCACTCCCCCACAAAGCGAAATCGGATTGTTTTGGACCGAGCATCCCGGCAAGCAATACGCCCGCGCCTTCAACTACCTCGTCGAAAACTACAGTCTGAACGCAATGGAATCGGCCCGGCTGATGGCCATTCTATGGACCGGCGTCGCGGATGCCGCGATCGGCTGCTGGAACGCCAAGTTTACCTACAACTTCTGGCGTCCAGTAACCGCCATTCCTGCCGGCGGGGGGAATCCGAATCTGGTCGCAGATGCGGACTGGACACCGCTGGGGATCACGCCTAACCATCCGGAATATCCGGCGGCACACGGATGTGTCACGGGAGCAGCGTCCAGCCTGATCCGGGACTACTTCCGAACACGAAAGGTACACGTCGTGGTCGATAGCCTGGCGTTTATTGACGGTGTCCATACCCACACGTTCGAAGACACACGTGACCTGTTCGAGGAGGTCTTTTGGGCGCGCATATATGCGGGCTTCCACTATCACCATTCACTTGAGGACGGCGGCACGCTGGGGCGAAGAGTCAGCAAACAGCTCTTCCACAGAAACTTCCGTGCATTAGCGGACCAAGATGGTGACGGAGACTCTGAGGGTGACGAGAGCCATTAGCCGGCAAGGTACTCGCTATTCTTCAGGTGAATGCCATAGTTTGAGTTAATCGACGAGGGTGCAAGGGCCGAACCTGAGGTTCGGCCCTTGTCTGGCTCTAGAAGTCCTGCTGTTAATCATGGGTGAATGACGGGCAATGCGGAAGTAATCCCTGGAGACCCGATGGCGCTATTACTTCCGGTTTGCCGACCATCCAGGAGTTATCGCACCGAGTACGCGCCAAGAGAAGAGCGGCCTGTGCTTTGCTAAAAGCGCAAGGCATAGGCCACCCACGAGGTGTCTACTGGATTGGAGGTGCGCCACCACTATTGCACCTACTGTTTTACAAAGTTGTCGAGAATAACGTTGCCGGGAACTGTGTTGACGGCCTGGATCTCCCTCCCGTTACGGAGGATCACAAGATTCAGTTGCGCATTCGGGGTGGTGATGAAAGTACCCGTGCAGTCAGAATTTACGGTGTAGGTGCCCGGAACATTCACTGTCGTGATTAGGCCACCAATGCTCACGGTCTCCGAGGCGGAGAGATTTCCGTTTCCGTCAAAGGTCACGAGGCCCCCGCCGGCCACGGGAGTGAAGTTGTTGATCGCGCCAGGGACAGGACCTCTGGTGAAAAATCCACTAAACGTTAAGGCGTACGTGCCCTTGAGCGTTGCAGCGCTACAGCTGTCCCGATCACGATCGACCTCTTGAGCGCGTACTCTGGGCAAGGTACCCCCAGGGACGGAGGCCCACAGACCAATCATGGCCACGGCAGCAACTAGGGTTGCGAGAATTACTTTAGTCTTCATGTTGCGCATAGGTTTGTATCTCCTTTTTATCGACCCGTCTATTCGCCTCAATCGGGTTGTTTAACGGTTTCAATCTTGGCGCCAGCTGCCGACTACTGACAATGCAAGGGGCCTCATTCCTGGGTCCATTGGAGGTCGTCTGGGAACCCATTGAGAAAACAAGGCTTCCGCGGGATACGCGGCGTGATTGGCGGATGTTTCTACGCTTCCCGGCCCGTGGTGCTAGAATTCGAATCGCTGACCGCGACGCAAAATGGAAAAGAACGTTTCACTGAAAGCAGTCCGGTTCGGTCCATTCGAGGCGGACCTTCGAGCCGGGGAACTTCGCAAGCACGGGGTGAAGCTCAAGCTGGTGGGGCAGCCGTTCGAAGTCCTGGCAATGCTGCTGGAGTCTCCCGGGCAATTAGTAACGCGCGAGGAATTACGCACAAGGCTGTGGCCAACGGATACGTTTGTGGACTTCGACCATGGCCTCAATGCTGCGGTGAACAAACTCAGGGACGCGCTGAGCGAATCGGCCGAAAAGCCAACATATGTCGAGACCTTGCCTCGGCGCGGCTACCGTTTCATCAGCGCAGTGGACTTGCCGGACTCGCTGGGCCTGAAGCTACCAGTCCCTGAAATGCCGGCTTCCCTCGAGTCACCTGTTGTAGTTGCCGAAACCCAGATCCCTTCACGATACGGTCGCCGCCGCGTTTTTGTGACGGCACTTGTTCTCGTGGTGATATTGGCAGTTGTCTTTGGCTTTGACCCAGGCGGGGTTCGCCATAGATTGGTGGGGCAACCAAGCGTTCCAAGGATTCAATCCATCGCCGTCCTTCCGTTGGAAAACCTTTCCAAGGATCCCGAACAGGAATATTTCGCTGACGGGATGACTGACGAGCTCATCACCAATCTGGCCCAGATCAGCGCATTGAGGGTGATCTCACGAACATCGGCGATGCAGTACAAGGGAACGAAGAAGTCTTTGTCCGAGATCGCTCGGGAGCTGCGCGTGGATGCAGTGGTCGAAGGTACCGTCATGCACTCCGGCGACCGCGTGCGGATCACTGCACAGTTGATCGAGGCGTCGACCGATCATCATCTCTGGGCGGCCAGTTATGATCGCGATCTCCAGAACGTGCTGTCCATGCAAGAAGAGGTCACACGCGCCATCGTCAGCGAGGTTCGGGTGAAACTAACTGCGCAGGAGCAGGCGCGGTTGGCAAGTATGCACCCGATTAACCCAGAAGCTTTCCAGCTTTGGCTGAAGGGACGCTACTACTGGTACAAACTGAACCCGGAAGGCCTGCAGAAAGCAATTGAGTATTTCCAGCAGGCCCTGGAGAAAGATCCTACCTACGCACCGGCTTACGCGGGGTTAGCTGACAGCTATAACCTGCTCGCGTTTTTCAATGTGTTTCCCCCTCGGGAAGTGATGCCGAAAGCAAAGGCCGCGGCCGTGAAGGCGCTGGAGCTCGATGACAACCTCGCCGAGGCCCACGTTTCGCTTGGATGGGCCGGATTCACCTACGATCTGGATTGGCCGGCTGCTGGAAAACATTTTGAGCGAGCCATTGTACTGAATCCAGCTTATCCCTTGGCCCATTCCTATTATTCTCTCTATCTCGGCGCTCTCGGACGGGCAGAGGAAGGCTTGACGGAGGCGAAACGCGCCTTGGATCTCGATCCAGTTTCCCCAGCCATCAACCACTACGTGGTCGTGCAGCTTTACCTGGCGAGGCGATTCGACGAGGCCATTGAACAGTGCAGGAAGACGCTGGAGTTGGATCCGAGCTTTACCCCTGTACACGGGACGCTAGCGGAGGTGTATTCAGCAAAAGGAATGTATCGTGAAGCTCTGGCCGAATATGAAGAGTATTCGGCACTTAGTGGAGGCAGCCCCAGGTCAACTGCCTTTGTAGGGTACGCGCATGCCCGATTAGGTCAGCGGAGCCAGGCTTTCCGCGTACTCGAGCAGCTCAGGGCGGCGTCAAAGCAGAAGTACGTGCCCGCTCTTTCCTTCGCCATCGTTTACGTTGGGCTGGGCGAGAAGGAGCAGGCCTTCCTGTGGCTCGAAAAAGCTTATGACGAGCGCACCAATTCTCTTGCCTATCTTAAAGTGCAGGCGACCTGGGACCCGCTGCGGTCTGACCCGCGTTTCGCCGATCTGGTGCGCCGCATCGGGCTCCCACCGTAAGACCGCTCCATTTGGAGCCTGACGATTGCGGCCGGATGACGGCTAACCGGAGGTTGAGACGGATGGGCATGGTGGAGCTACAATGACCTTGCCAGGCGAAAGGGAAGCGGGCTCTGCGGGGACGCAACTATGCTGAGGGATAGCCTGGTGGTCGTATCGATGCCTTGAAAACCCTCGCGCGAAGGGTGGACTACTCACTAACGGAGAGCGACGTCTTTCCATTTCAGGTTGAGCCAACACAAGGCTCAAGCCAGTGCCAACAGGAGAACAGAGCAGATGGCGCGAATTTCGCGGGAAGAATTGGTGGGGCGGCTGGAGAAGGGGAAGCCCGTCCCGGCAATTCTATTGTTGGGGGAAGAGCCCTACCTTCGCGATGCTTGCCGGGCGGGCTTGATCGAGAGATTTGTGCCGGAGGCTTCACGGACTTGGGCAGTGTCGCGGTATTCGGCGGATCGCGGGGAAACGCAAGCGGCGCTGGATCAGGCGCAAACGATGGCGATGCTTTCTCCGCAGCAGGTGGTTTTCCTCGAGGATATGGAGGCGATCGAGAAGCTCGGAGAAAAGAATCGTGACGAGGCCGTAACGCAACTGAGTGCGTATCTCGACGATCCGGCGCCGTTCACGGTGCTGGTGCTGGAAGCGACGGGGCTGGATCAGCGGATGAGATTGGGAAAACTTCTGGCGGAGAAGACGCTGGTGGTGGAATGCGGGCTAGGCGAGAACCCTGGGGAACGGCAAGTGGCGGCGGTGGCGCTGGCGCGGGCGCTTGCGAAAGAGCAGGGAGTGGAGTTCGAAAAAGGCGCGGCGGAAGATTTAGCGGAGTTTGTGGCCGCGGATTTGATGCGGCTGAAAACGGAGATCGACAAGCTGGCGACGTACGCGGCGGAGAAAAAAGTGATCGGGCGCGCGGATGTGAGCGCTCTGGTGATTTCCGAGAAGACCACGACGGTATGGGAATTGTCGGACATGCTGGCAGCGCGGCAGTCGAAGAAGGCGATGGAGTTTCTGGACCGGCTGCTGCGAGACGGGGAAGAACCGCTGCAGATGCTGGGCGCTATCACCTGGATGTATCGCAAGCTGATCGAGGCCAGCGACATCAAGGGCGTGGCGAACGGTTGGCAGGCGTCGCGAGCGCTGGGGATGCGGCCGGAGCAGGCGGAACTGGCGCTGCAAAATGCGAGAAAGATTTCGAAGCCGCGCTTGCTGGCGGGCTTGCATGCGCTGCGAAGCGCGGATGACCGGCTGAAGGGCAGCGGAGCGGAGCCGCGGACGGTGATGGAGTTCCTGGTGGCGCAGTTGACTGGCGGTGAAGCGAAAGCCGCGCGCGGGTAAAGGACACGAAAAAGATTTGCACTGGCGACCCCAGGGCTAGGCTCGCTCGGTTATAGCAGTTTCGAAATGGCGGACGTGGCCGTCGAATTCGGTAAGCATGGCTACGGCCTCGTCGGAAACGACGGCGGCATCAACGTCTGGTCCGGCGAAAGCGCCGATCGATTCGAGCGAGCGCCAGGATGTTTCGACCAGGATTTCGACTTCGTCGCCGGTGTGCCGCACGAAGAGAGTGGCTCCCAGAAAGCCAGCTACCCTGCGCAAGTCCGGCAGCACCTTGATGGAAAAGTGGGCTCGATACCTGGGCCATTGCTCTTGGCTTGTGCGAGCGGTCCACTGGCGCAGGATCATTCCTGGGGCGGGAGACGCGGCGGCCGAAGAGGAGGCAGAAGGCTCATTGCCAACGACTACGTTCCACGGACGGACTTGCCATTTTTTTGCGAGGCCGTTAATGACATAAGGATCTTTGCGAGCGAAGGCTTCGACTTTGCTCTTGTCATCTACGTGGAAAACGAGCAAGGCGCTATCCACTGGTTCGGAGAGCGCGCCGGCAAGAACCAACTCGCCGCGTTCGCGGGCTTCACGGGCGAGGCGCAGGTGTTCTTCGCGGAAGGGGACGCGGCGATTGACCATGTCGTCGACGAGTTCGTAGATCAGAGCGTAGTAGTTCATCGAGTGTCACCAATCCTTCTGAACGGGCAAAGTCCTAGGCGCTAAGCCTTTAGGCGTGGACGAGTTCCCGGCGTTTCAGCCGGGGGAGGGCTTTGACGGATTTGCCGGCTTTCTTCTGGGCCAGGCGCAAGTCGTAGAGATTTTGAAGATTGAGCCAGAACTGCGCGCTAGTGCCGAGGAAGTGGGCGAGGCGCAGGGCGGTGTCGCCCGTGATGGAACGGGTGCCATGCAGGATTTGTGTGACGCGATTGGTGGGCACGCCGATATTTCGCGCGAGTTCGGCGGCGCTCATATCGAGTGCTTCGAGTTCTTCGGCGAGGTGTTCGCCGGGATGAATGGCAGCAATTGGCATGGCAGCTCTCCTAATGATAGTCAACAATCTCCACGCGCGATGGCCCTAGCGCGCCGCCCGGCCACTCGAAGCAAATCCGCCACTGATCGTTGATGCGAATGCTGTATTGGCCCTTCCGGTCGCCCGTCAGGGCTTCGAAACGATTGCCGGGCAGAGCGGACAAGTCTCTAAGAGATGTGGCTGCTTCGAGACGGTCGAGCTTCAGGCGCGCGGAGCGCTCAAACCCAGAGAAGGCCCTGGTGCGCTTGCCGGAGGCGAAATCTCTGGTCCTACTGTCCCGATAGCTGACAATCACTGGTTCAGAATGACGTGAATTACGTGTTACGTCAAGCGTAAGTCTAGACGGGCAGGAGCCAATTGTGGGTGTCGGGCTCGCGGCCGGTTTGGATGGCGACTAGACGGGCGCGCAGGCGGGCGGCGACGGAAGAATCGGTTGGGGCGGGGAATTGCAGGTCGCGTTCGCGGAAGCGGATGCAGGCGATCGGAGCAACGATTGCGGCGGTTCCGGCGCCGAAGGCTTCGGTGAGTCTTCCCGCGGCGTGCGCAGAAACAATTTCGTCGATGGTGATTTGGCGCTCTTCGGCGGGGATGCCCATCTCGCGGAGCAACGTCAGGGCCGAGTTGCGGGTGACGCCGGGGAGGATCGTGCCGCCTAAAGGAGGCGTAATCGCCTTGCCATCCAGGACGAAAAAAACATTCATAACGCCGGATTCTTCGACGTAGCGGCGCTCGACGCCGTCCAACCATAAGACATTGTGAAAGCCTTTTTCCTGGGCGAGGCGCGCGGCGAGGAGGCCTCCGGCGTAGTTGCCGGCGGCTTTGCTGTCACCGGTGCCGCCGGGGAAGGCGCGGACGAAGCGCTCTTCGGCGAGCAGCCGAATGGGTTGCGCGAAATAGGGGCCGACGGGACAAGTCATGACGATGAGGCGGAAGCGATTCGCGGGGCGAACGAGAAGAGTGTCGTCGATACCGAAGTAGGTTGGGCGGACGTAGAGAGCGCCGCCTTCGCGGTGGGGGATCCATTCTCTATCGAGACGAATTAATTCTTTGACTCCATCGATGAAAAGCTCTTCCGGGATTTCCGGCATGGCGATGCGGGCGGCGGAACGGTTCAGGCGAAGGAAATTCTCGCGCGGGCGAAACAGGGCAACGCCACCGTTCGGGGTGCGATGCGCTTTGAAGCCTTCGAAAATGGCTTGACCGTAATGGAAAGGAGTTAACGCGGGAGAAAAGGAAATCGGGCCGAAGGGCACGATCTGTGCCGGCTTCCAGGCGCCTGCTTCCCAATCGGCGACGAACATGTGATCGCTGAAAGTGGCGCCGAATTCGGAATTTTCGCGCAGTGCTTCCGTGAGACGGGATTGGGTTACGCGAGTGACGGGGATCGGCGTCGACATGGGCCTCAAAAAGAAGGGACGGGCTGAAGCCCGCCCCTACAAAATCCGACAAAATCGAATCGCGGCAAATCCTCTACTGACAAGATCGAAACGCGGGGAAATGCAACCCGCTAAAGCGAAAAACGGGAGAACTCTAGCTACTTCGCGGCCTTGGCCTTGATGCCGTTGAAAGCCAGCGTGAGGCGCGATTTGTAGCGGTTGGCGGTGTTCTCGTGCAGCACGTTCTTGGCAATGGCTTGATCGATTGCCGACATCGTGGGTTGCAGAAGATTGCCCGCGGCAGTGGCGTCACCGGCGTCGATGGCAGTGCGCAAGCGCCGCATCATCGTACGGACCCGGGTGCGGTTGGCGCGGTTCACATCGGCGCGTTGGCGGGATTGCGCCGCCCGCTTCAAAACTGACTTTTTCTTCTTCTTAACTTTGGTAGCCTGTCCCTGCGCCATCTATTACTCCTTTTGGGTATCGCTCAAACTTCTAACGTTAAACGAGGCTCACGTCTTTGTCAAACGAGGTGAAAGGGGGCACCGCACCATTTTCCGACTATCCGACTCGTCAAGGGTTATCGGAGTGGCTCTAATCGGGTTAGGTGACGATGCACAAATTCCTCGCCCTTTTCATCATAGAAAAACGCAAGGATGTCGTTCCCTTGTTGGGCCAACTCCTTCCGCTGACTCAACCACTGTGCAACCTGCGTGAGCGCGGAATCTAAAATGTACTGTTTCACACGGTGCCGGAGAGTCCGCGGAACAGGTTGCACGACAATCTCCCATCGACCTTGTTCAGGTCGTTTATAAAGGCTGGAAATGGGCCACTCCTGTGATGGCCGTACATTGTTTAGATATTCGATACGCAGGAACTCGTAACGCCCTCTACGCAACTGATTATCGAATCCCGAGTAAAAGTGCAATTTGAGTTCAGCGTGTTGGGGAACGGAGGCAAGTAAAGAGGAGACGTGCTCTGCTCCGACCGGGTAGGAGAGCTTGTGAGAAATCTTCGCTCTTGAAGCCGTGGGAATCACGAATTTTTGGTCCGGTTCCATCTGCGTTCAATTAATCGACCAGCTTGTCGCTGAGCCATTTGGCGACGACGGATAGGCCGGCTCCGACCAAGCCGATGGTGCTGGCGTCGCTCCACCATTGGGGGCTGCGTTCATCGGCCAAGGAAACTTCCAGGCTGGATTTTACGGATGCGAGTTTCAGGGCGAGTGCCGGATCGACGGGTTTCGGCTCGGCGGCATGTTTGAGCTGCTCTAGCATGCGCTCTGGCTGCTTCATATCGAGCATGGAAATTGGCGAGTGGCAGTAGGGACAGGCAGAATTGGATTCGAGGTTGATGGACGCCCCGCAATTGGAGCAATTCACAAACTGAACGTTCTGCCGCAATTCCTGGATCTGGTCGGGCGTCAGTCGATGGATGAAATTCTTTTCTTTCAAGAACTCGAGAAAGTTGATGAAGTGACCGTCATCGGTCGCGCATCGCCAGTAAGTGAACGGCATGTTGCCCTGCAGGTCGTGCGCCAGGTGCAGCGTCGTGGCGCACCGTGGACATTGCATTGCGGCAGGAAGCGAGGGCTTCGCGGGTGCTGGGTGCTCCCCGATGAATTTCATGAGCTTCAGTGTGGAGCCGGGAGAGAGCTTCAAGCTCTCAAAATGATCGAACCAGAACGCTTGGCAGGTCGCACATATATCGATGGGGACCTGTCCGCCCATGCGACCCTCCAGCGCCATGGCGGTCATTTCGGATTTGCAGCCGGGGCATTTCATGGACAGACATTGTAGCTGGTCACCTGAAGCGATGCCATTGATGGGGGACGAAAGCCAAAGAGCGGCCCGCCTCGGAAGGCGGGCCCTACGAAGAAACGGAACGAAAGGAAAAGGAAACCCCGCCGTCCTGGGGGAGAAGGCGGGGCGGGGTACCACGACAAATCTCCTTTACTTGTCGTGATTAAAGGACAGCGGGAACTCGAAAATCAAGCCGTCGACGGGGACGCGCAAGAGCAACTGTGAGGATTTCGTGTCGCGTTCGAACCACACGGCGCCGGCGGTCTTTTCTCCGGATTTGAGCGTGCACTCGTGGAGCGCGAGAGAGTTGATTTCGCGGGTCAAGTCCACCAGTGCGGATTGATTCCTCGCGGCAGTTTCTTCGAGAATTTGGTGCTGCGCGAGGTAGTTCGGCGAAGCATCAGTGACCGGGAGTTTGAAGCTCACCGCGGTGAATTCGGTTCCCGAGGAAGCAGAAGCACGCTGGGATTGCGCGTTGAGCGAAGGCGCCGCGTTAGCGGATGTCCAAAGAAGCTGGTGCGTCGCGGCCTTGGCCACCTGCGAAGGATCCTGGTAGCGCAGCGGTTTGATCAGCGGCGCGAGTTCA
>WNFQ01007284.1_pt1 | contig 12418 bp, 12 predicted proteins | sample 5400171 | NCBI WGS metagenome assembly WNFQ01 (sample SAMN13153356, study PRJNA577476) | soil metagenome | isolation source: 20 cm soil under Madrone tree | place: USA:California | collected 2016-06-14
TATCGAATGACGGCGTCCCTTACTGCAATAACCATGGCCCACATATTGCCGGATTCATTTGGCATGATGCCGATGATGCACCTGCGATCCCCAACGGGGCCGGATGGCGGTTTCAACTTGAAGGAGAGTTTTCGCTGCAGATTTGCTGCAGGTGAAAAATTCTTAATCATCGGCTCAACCTTTTGTTGTTGGTCGGCAGCAACCCTTTTTCGGGTCGGCTTGATTTCACCGCCGGTCGCCGATATAAGGCGCGCCTCGATTTCGGATGTTGACATGCCCAAGCTCAAGACCAAGAGCGGTGCCAAGAAGCGCTTCAGCCGTACCGCCACCGGCAAGATCAAGATGAACCATGGCCACAAGCGCCATCGGCTGATCAGCAAGCCCAAGCAGATGAAGCGCAAGGCGCGCGGCACGACGACCTTGCAGAAGGGCGATGCCAAGCTCGTCCTGACCTATATGCCCTATCTGCGGAGTTGATCCGATGGCGAGGGTCAAACGCGGGGTCACGACCCACGCCCGCCACAAGAAAATCCTCGGTCTCGCCAAGGGCTACCGGGGGCGCAGCAGCAAGGCCTATCGCATCGCGATCGAGCGGGTCGAGAAGGGGCTGCAATACGCTTATCGCGATCGGCGCAACAAGAAGCGCGACTTCCGCGGGTTGTGGATCCAGCGGATCAATGCCGGCGCGCGCGAGCACGGCCTGACCTATTCGCAGTTCATGCACGGCATCAAGCTCGCCGGGCTCGATCTCGACCGCAAGGTGCTGTCCGACCTCGCCATTCGCGAGCCCGAAGCGTTCCAGGCGATCGCCGCAACCGCGCGCAGTGCACTGGAGAAGTCCGGACCAGCCGCCATAGCGGCCTAAGTCTGTGTACCCGAGAAGCGCTTGGCCCCTCACCCCGACCCTCTCCCCGCAAGCGGGGCGAGGGAGTAAGGCCCCTCGCCCCGCGCCGGCGGGGAGAGGGAGGGGCCCGCTTCAGCGGGAGGGTGAGCGGCAGGTGCCGGACGCGTTCTCGACTACCGATTTGGTTCGATGCCTCATCGCCGGATGCGCTCGAAGCCATCCGCATCAAGGTACTGGGGCGCCGTGGGTCGCTGACCCTGGCGATGCGGGAGCTCGGTGCCCTCGATCCCGACGAGCGGCGGCGCGTCGGTGCGGAACTGAACACCGCAAAGGAGCGGATCACTGCCGCACTCGCCGAGGCGACGGCGCAGCTCGGTCGCGCCGAGCTCGCCGAGCGGCTCGCCGGCGAACGTGCCGACGTCACCCTTCCGGTAACATTCTCCGGAACCGGACGCATCCACCCGATCAGCCAGACGATCGACGAGATCGTCGCGATCTTCGGCGAGATGGGCTTGGCGGTGGCCGAGGGGCCGCATATCGAGGAGGATTTCTACAACTTCACCGCTCTCAACATCCCGCCCGAGCACCCCGCACGGCAGGAGCACGACACGTTCTACCTGCCGGAGCGGCCGGATGGCACCCGGCTCGTGCTGCGCACTCACACCTCGCCGGTGCAGGTCCGGACGATGCTGGCGCAGCAGCCGCCGATCCGGATCATCGTCCCCGGCCGAACCTTCCGCTGCGACCATGATGCGACGCACTCGCCGATGTTCCACCAGGTGGAGGGGCTGGTGATCGACCGCACCAGCCATATGGGACATCTGAAGGGCTGCCTGATCGAGTTCTGCCGCGCCTTCTTCGGTCTCGACGACCTGCCGGTCCGCTTCCGCCCGAGCTACTTCCCGTTCACCGAGCCGTCGGCCGAAGTCGATATCGGCTGCTCGCGCAAAGGCGGTGAATTGAAGATCGGCGCCGGCGGCGATTGGCTCGAAATCCTGGGCAGCGGGATGGTGCACCCACAGGTGTTGAGAAATTGCGGCATCGACCCGGCCGAATATCAGGGCTTTGCGTTCGGCATGGGGATCGAGCGCATTGCGATGTTGAAATACGGCATCCCCGATTTGCGCACCTTCTACGATTCGGATCTGCGCTGGCTGCGGCATTACGGGTTCGTGCCGCTCGACATCCCGTCTTTGGTGCGCGGGTCGCTGTCATGAAGACCACCATCGGCTGGCTCAAGACCCATCTCGAGACCGACGCCTCGCCCGAGGCGATCGCCGAGCGGCTGATCATGCTCGGTCACGATGTCGAAGGGGTCGAGAACCGCACCGAAAATCTCGATCCCTTCACGGTGGCTTCGGTCATCTCCGCCGAACGGCACCCCAACGCCGACCGGCTGAAGGTCTGCGTTGTCGACACCGGGAAGGAGCGGGTCCAGGTCGTCTGTGGCGCACCCAACGCCCATGCCGGGATGAAGGGCGTCTTCGCGCCCGCCGGCACCGTGATCCCGCGCACCGGCGCGCTGTTGCGGGAAACCGTGATCCGCGGCGTCGCCTCGCGCGGCATGCTGTGCTCGGCCTACGAGCTGGGTCTAGGCGACGACCACGAGGGGATTGTCGAGCTGCCGGAAGACGCCCCGCTCGGAGTGCCCTATGCGAGCTATGCGGGTCTCGGCGATACCGTCCTCGATATCAAGGTGACGCCGAACCGGGCCGACTGCCTCGGCGTGCGCGGCATCGCCCGCGACCTGGCGGCCTCCGGGCTCGGGCGGCTGAAGCCGCTCGATACGACACCGGTTCCGGGATCCTTTCGCTCGCCGATCGGCATCCATATCGAGGACCATGCCGCCTGTCCGCTGTTTCTCGGACGCCATCTGCGCGGCGTCCATAACGGTCCCAGCCCCGACTGGCTGCGCAGCCGGCTCGAGGCGATCGGGCTGCGGCCGATCTCGGCACTGGTCGACATTACCAACTTTCTGACCTTTGACCTCAACCGGCCGCTTCACGTCTTCGATGCCGGCCGCGTGAAGGGCGACCTGGTCGTGCGTTTCGCGCGGCCAGGGGAGGCGCTGCTCGCGCTCAACGGCCAGGAATATGCTCTCGATGCCGAGATGACGGCGATCGCCGACAGGGCCGGCGTGCAGAGCCTCGGCGGTGTGATCGGCGGTGAGGCGACCGGGTGCACCGAGGCGACGACAGAGGTCCTCATCGAGGCGGCGCTTTTCGACCCGGTGCGTACCGCCGCGACCGGCCGCAAGCTCAACATTTCGAGCGACGCCCGCTATCGGTTCGAACGCGGGCTCGATCCGGCCTTTGTCGGCGCCGGGCTCGAGATAGCAACGCGGCTGATGCTTGATCTCTGCGGCGGCGAAGCGTCCGAGATTGTGACGGCGGGTGCGGTGCCCGATTGGCGGCGCCGTTATGTCTTGCGCGGCGAGCGTCCGGGAACACTCGGCGGGCTCGACGTGCCGCCCGAGGAGAGTGCGGCGATCTTGACCGCACTCGGCTTCACGGTAGAGCCCCTCGCAGGAGGCAATCTGGCAGTCGAGCCGCCCCCCTGGCGCGGCGACATCGTCGGCGAGGCGGATCTCGTCGAGGAAGTTCTCCGGGTCAAAGGCTACGACGAGATCCCGGCAGTCCCGCTCGACCGCGATACCGCATTGTCGCGCCCGTCCTTGACCCCGGCGCAGCGACGGGCCGAGCTCGTCCGCCGTACGCTCGCCGCGCGCGGTCTGGTCGAAGCGGTGACGTTCTCGTTCATCTCGGCGCGTGAGGCCGAGCTCTTCGGCGGCGCCAAGCCGGAATTGCGTCTCGCCAACCCGATCAGCGCCGATCTCGATGCGATGCGGCCCTCGCTCTTGCCCGGTCTTGCATCTGCCGCGCGGCGCAACGCCGATCGTGGATTTCCCGATGTCGCGCTGTTCGAGCTCGGCCCGCTTTATCGCGACGACACGCCGGAGGGCCAGGCTTTGGTGGCAGCCGGGCTGCGCGCGGGGCGAACCGGCCAGAAGCACTGGCGCCAAGCGCCGCGCGAAATCGATCTCTATGATGTCAAGACCGACGCGCTCGCGGCACTCGCCGCGATGGGTGCTCCCGTCGAAAACGTCCAGGCTGCGGCCGATCCCCCTGCGTGGTACCACCCGGGGCGGGCCGGCACCTTGCGGCTGGGCCCCAAGGCACTCGGCGCCTTCGGCGAGCTGCACCCGGCGGTTCTGGAGGCCCTCGATGCGCGGCCGCCGATCGCCGCCTTCGAGATCTTCCTCCACACGGCGCCGGAACCGCGTGCCGCGCGGGCTAAGCCGCCGCTTCATCTATCGGTGTTCCAGCCGATCGAGCGTGACTTCGCCTTCGTCGTCGACCGCGAGCTGCCGGCCGAGACCTTGCTGCACGCCGCCCGCGGCGTCGACCGGAAGCTCGTCACAGAGATCCGCCTGTTCGATGTTTACGAGGGCACAGGACTGCCGGAAGGCAAGAAATCGCTCGCGATCACCGTCGTGCTTCAGCCGCAGGAGCGTACGTTGACCGACGCCGAGATCGAAGGCTTCTCTCAGCGCCTGATCGCTCAGGTCGAAAAGGCGACGGGCGGGCGGTTGCGCGGGTGAGGAGAGCCTGGCGCCGATCGACGGAACCTGCCGGGAGCGAACGGGGTGATGTCGACCGACGGCGCTCGCCCGGCGACGAGGTCGGCGACGACTTTGCCGGTCATCGGCGCCCATGGCCAAAGGCGTAGATCACGTCCGGGGTCGCGTTCGACGGACCCAGCACCGGCAAGGAATCCGGCAGGCTCGGCCGGTGGCCCATCCATACCGAGATCCGCTCCTCGGGATAGGAAGCGGCGAGGCCGGGCAACATCTTGCGCCCTTGCTCGAGCAGAATGCGGGCACGCCGCCAATCCGGGGGTGCCGCAAGACCGGCGAGCTCGACGGTGCCGGCAAAGCGCAGCCCCGTATCCATCGGCGTGGCCACGAACTTGCCGTCGGCATCGGCGGTCGGGATCCGCGGCATCGCTTCCGGATCCGCTATCATCAGGTGGTAGCCGCGCTCGGTCTCGAGCGGCACCTTATCGCCGAGGGCTGCGGCGAGCGGCTTCGAATAGGCGCCGGCACAGACGATCGCCGCGTCGGCTGCGAGATCGCCGCTGTCGGTTTGGATCGCGGCGAGCCGGGCACCCTCCAGATGGAACCCATGCGCCCGGGCCCGCACGAGCTCGCCCCCCGAGCGCAGGAAGTGGTCGAGCAGGCGCTGCACGAGCCCAAGCGGGTTCGAGGTGTGTCCGTTCTCGCGCACCAAGAGGCCGCGGACGTATTCGCGCGACAGTACAGGTTCGAGCTGGCGCAGCTCGTCGGCGTCGAATTCGTCGATCTCGACCCCGTTTTCGCGCCGCAACGCCCAGGCGAGGCGATCCTTTGCGAGACTTTCGGCGGAGCGGTAGACGTAGAGATGCCCCAGCCGATGGACGAGATCCTCAGCGCCGGCCGCGCTGACCAGCAGACTCAGGGCGTCGAGGGTCGGGCCGACCAGCGGGCGCAAGGCCCGCGCCTGGATGCGCACCTTTTTCGGCGTCCCCGCACGGATAAAGCGGACGAGCCACGGAGCGATCGCCGGCAGATAGCTCCAACGCAGCGATAACGGACCGAGCGGGTCGAGGAGCCAGCGCGGCACATTGCGAACCACCCCGGGCATCGACACCGGGGTCACCGACGAGCCGTTCAAACAGCCGGCATTGCCGAAGGAGGCGCCCCAGCCCGGCTCTCCCGCCTCGATCAGATACACGCTGTGTCCGTCGCGCTGCAGCCAGCTCGCCGCGCACACCCCGACCATCCCGGCGCCGATCACTCCGACCCGCTTTGCTCCGATCGCCGGCATTCAGTTTTGTCCTTGTCAAGTCACGGTGATTTTATCGCCGCCAGCGCGGAGCAGGAAACCAATCCGGTTGGGGCGGGCGCCAAGCAAGCCGAGAGCGTGAAAGCGCCGGGAGCCAAGTGGACACCAATTTCCTGCTTCGGTGTTGTCTCGGAGTCACTACCGCTGCTTGCGTTCTCTTGCTGTTCTTGCGGAGCCCGTGCTAAGTCGATCCCGCCGTTTGCAAGGAGAGGTGCCGGAGCGGTCGAACGGGGCGGTCTCGAAAACCGTTGTCCCTCTTGCGGGGGACCGAGGGTTCGAATCCCTCCCTCTCCGCCATTTGTAACTGGATTATTTCATTATATCAAATTCATAGCGCAATGAGATGTCGCCGTACCCACAAACTCACCCATGACCGTGTCGTAGATGTAGGTGGATTGTCGTAGCTGATCCTGGACGCCCGGCGCCTTTTTGTCGGACGCGCGTGCCGATTGTCTCAGAAGATGACGGCTCTGACCAAGCGCGGTCGAGATAGGATTTGTCTTCTTCGAGCGTAGCTCGCCGCTTCCGCTCTGGTCGGCTTCCAGCAAAGGGCGAGCGCCGACAATCGACCGAAGCGCGGAGGTCAGCAACGGCTTCACCCTGAGCCCACAGAAAGATCAAGGTTGCCAGCAAGCCAAGAGCACTTCGCCCGGCATGGAGTGTGCCCCACCGCTCGAGCATGCGGCGCGTTTCAGCCGTGGCGCCCTCCGGCGGCGACGCATACATCGGCATGATCACGAAGATCGTGTAATATAAGGCCGATTCGAGAGCAGGACGGGGGCTCCGAGCACCCAGCGCCGGCCGGGGCGATGAAATGGCAGCGAGCCCGGATACGCCGCCCACGACAGCGAGGCGCGCCTGCATCATGTAACCCCGCTTGTAAGGCGGCTTCCACTCGGCGAGCAGAGAGCGATTGTCGAGCTGAAGGCGCGCTGGCCGCTCGGCGATGTTGATGTAGATCGCTGCCCCTGTGAACACGGCGGCTATCGTGAGTGCAAGCTCTCCAGCAAGCATTCCTCTCCTCCGCGGGCAACAAGTCGGGCTACTCGTTGCTCATTCCGAGCCGCCGCGTGAATTTAGCCACGTCGATAACGACCCGGGAATGCAAGCCGGCCCCGATCTCCTTGTCACCCTCGGTCGCCCGGACGGTGAACTCGATTTGCCGCCCGTCGACTTTCGTAACCTCGGCCTCCCCGGTGACCAGGCGTCCAACCGGCGTTGCCGCGAGATGGCGCACATTGACGGTCATGCCGACAGCGCTTTCGCCGGGATCGAGATAGGCCCTGATTGCGTTAAGGGCGGCGTTTTCCATGACCATGATCATGACGGGAGTGGCGAACACCGGCGGCAGGATCGCGTTCCTTGAACCGGTCGGCAAGGTGCTCGGGTTGGACGAGGAGGCTGAAAGAGCCTTTGGCTCCGAGAGTATCTGCCTCATTGCTTGTCCTCAAGAGTCCGCGGCCACAGTTCTACGGCCTGAATTGAGGGCAGCCCGTCTCTAAAGCATCAGGCAGCTCGCACCCAAAGCGCGGTCAACCCGTTGAATACCGGCACTCCTTTATGCTCGATCGCATGTTGCGGATCGAGACAAAGGCCGGGGAACCGCTCGAACAGCACGGGAATGGCGATCTGCGCCTCAGCGCGGGCAAGCGGCGCTCCCAGGCAGAAATGCCCACCGCCGCCAAAGGCGAAATGGCTCGTGTCCGGCCGCTCGACATCGAAGCGGTGAGGGTTGGAGTGCCGCACTGGGTCATGACCGGCCGCGAGAAGCGAGACGGTCATTACCTCGCCCGCCTGCACCTCCCTTCCCCCCATCTCGAGCGGCTCCAGAGCTATCCGACGGGTCGACACCACAGGCGGGTCGTAGCGTAGCATCTCCTCGACCGCATTGGGCACGAGTTCGGGGCGAGCCCGAAGTTTGGCGAGTTGATCAGGATGAAGCAGCAGTGCCAAAATGCCATTGCCGACTAAATCCGTAGTGGTGAGATTGCCGGCGATAAGCAACAGGTTACAGGTAATAACGATCTCGCGCTGGGTAAGCCGATTGCTCGCTTCCTCGGCGGAGACGAGCGCGCTGATGAGGTCGGTGCCGCGCTGACGCCGTCGAGCATCGATCGCGCGCGCAAAATAATCGTTGAGGTCCTGCTCCGCTGCCGCTAACTCCGCCGACTGCTCGGGCGTCTGAAGTGGATTGAAGAGTTGCGACCGTGCGTCCGACCAACGCTTGAATAGTACCAGGTCGCCGGCGTCGACCCCCAGCATCTCGGCGATCACGATAATCGGCAACGGGGCCGCGTATTCGGCGATTACATCGAACGAGTCCTGACCGGTCAGAGCATCAAGCAGCTTTTCGGCTATGGCGCGGATGCGCGGGCGAAACGCGTCCACCGCACGCTGATTGAACGCCTGGGACACGAGTCCTCGGAGGCGCTTGTGGTCTGGATCATCAAGTCGAAGCATCGAGGGCCCTAATGCCGCGGGCGACACATTGCCCATCATGTCGCGCCGCAGCGCAGTGCCCGGCGCCTTGCGCGGATCGACGGACAGCGACCGGTTTGACATGACGGCCTTGACATCCTCGAAGCGGGTCAAGAAGAGCCGCCTCATTTCTGTGTCACGGTGGACGGGTTCCTCGGTCCGCAACCGGTCGAGGTAGTCATGCGGACGCTCACGGAGCACCGGGTCGATCGCGGTAAGCTGAAGGCCGGTTGGCAAGGGCGGCTTGTTGGACATGGTCGCTCCCTAGGGTCGCTTCATTTTCGCCGGCCGCAGAGGGTTGTCAAAAACGGATTGGGGTCGGTGCCGCAAGCCGAATGGGGCGGATTACCCGCGATACATCAGCGTTCCAGCCCCAATCGCCCGATCCCCGGCAGCTTGAGCGCCGGCACGGCGGCATCGATGCCGATATTAAGCCCCAGGACGTTCAGCTCGAACCCTTCGTCGACGGCGAGGAGGAGGCCGGCAAGACCGTAGAGCGATACCTGAAACCCGGAGCCGCTGGGGGCCGAGGCAAAGAGCGCGCTGCCGGGCAGGAAGTCCTTGCCGACCGCGTTCGAGGGCAGGTTAAGGCCAAGCTCGGGGACTTCACGGGCAATATACGCGGTGAACGTGTTACTGTTAGGGCCAGGCCAAGCACGATATTCGTGCGGATAAGGATAGCGGGCGATCGCGGCACGGATATCGTCGATCATTGCGTCGACACCCGCTCCGCGCCGATCGAGCAGGATCTGCGGTCGGGCTCCGAACCAGTAATTGTCAGGGCCCATACGGTCGACGCGAAGCGCCGGGGCGCCATTGGCGACGCCGAAGCCGAGCACCTCGTATCGGGTATAGCGCTCGGCCCCGCTCGGCTTGACCGCGAGCCAAGTGTGCATTGAGAATACGCCCCGCCACGAGACGGCGCGGGCGGCATAGACCTGAATCACAGCTTCCTGCATGCTCGCCGGGTCGGGCGCGAGGCCGGTCGGGTCGCGGCGCGCCTCGTACCACGGCACCCCGCCGCGCCCATCAGGGAGACAGCCGCTGACCAGGACAGGCAGCACCAACAACGCGAGCAACAGACCGAACGAGATCGCCAAATTCATGTGTGCTCGGGATTACTCAGATGCGCGTGGGTGCGGCCGTTGTGTGTCGGCAACGACCGGTCCGGCATCCTACGAGGGCGATCGGTAACCGCAAGAACCACTATCACCGAGCCGCCGCGGTCGGGTCGAGCGATCCCATAAAGCTGATCAGATAGGGCTTCCACACCGCGGCGTAATAATGGGTGAAATGCCCATGTGTCTTGTCGCTGTAGGGGATCAGCACGTAGCGGCCGTCATGAAGCTTCTTCATCGCTCGTTCAACCGTGCCCAGCTCGGGCGGGTTGGCCTCGTCCTCGACGGTGTTGATCAGCAGGACCTTGGCTTTGATCTTGGGAAGATCCGCTTCGGGGCTGTAGTCATCGATCGACTCGATGGCCCACAACGAGTCGTTGGCGTCGCCCTTGGCGATCCGCGCCACGCGCTCGTCATAGAGCTGGTCCGCGGCAGCGCGGGCCGGCGCCATTTCCTGGATGCGTGCCGCACTCTCGGGCCTGAACGATCCCGCCGCGGCGCTGTAGATGTAATGGGTCGGGTTCTTCTCGTAATGGCCGTTGTTCCAGTCCGGGTCATGGCGGATCGCTTCGGCTGCGGCGCGGCGCGAGATCCGGTTGCGGCCGCCGATCTCGACCGGCTGGCAGGAGAGCCCGACCATGCCGTCCATCATGTCAGGATACGTCTCGACCCACATGAAACTGTGCATGCAGCCTGGCGAACTGCCGATCACGAGACGCAGATGGGCGACCTTGAGCCCTTCGGTGACCATCCGGTGCGTACTATCGACCATGTCGTGGTACCGGTAGTGCGGAAAATTGCCCTTGAGCCCATTGGAGGGCTTGCTCGATCCGCCACGGCCGAGGGCGTCCGGGATGATGATGAAGTATCGCCCGGCATCTAAAGGCTGCCCGTCCTTGAACAGCTCGTCGGCCAAGGTCGGTCGCAGCCAGTTGGCTCCAGTGCCGGTGTTGCCCTGCAACAGCAGCACACCGTTGACGATCACGCCTGCAGCGTTGCGCTCCGCAGAGCCGAGGGTGCGATAGTGCAGTTTCAGCTGCGGCAGGGTCTCGCCGCTCGCAAATTTGTAATTTGAGATCGTGAGATCACCCTCCTGGTAGTTGGGCCAGTGGGTGCTTTCGGGCTCGGCAAGAGCGGGGGCGGCGACACTGACGAGGGCGGCGAGGACGGCGCGGATCAACATGACGAATCCTCTCCGGGAATGTTTCAATACGATCTTCTCATTCCAGACCCAAGGCAATGAGCCGAGAAGAGCCGAGGTGGCGTGCAACAGAACGAACCCAGCCTCGCCTACCATTCATGCCTAAGGTTCCGGCCAGCTCATGATCGGAACAGAGCTGATGCTATTCTTGGGGCTGCCTTCGATGACCCGGTCGCTGTAGGCCACATAGACCAGCACGTTGCGCTTGCGGTCAAAGAAGCGAACGACTTGAAGCGTCTTGAAGACGAGGCTGCGCCGTTCGTCGAAAACGCGCTCACCATCCTTAATCTCGCCGTTGATCTTGATCGGGCCAATCTGGCGGCAGGCGATGCTGGCGTCGCTGGTGTCCTCGGCCACGCCCAGAGCGCCCTTCATCCCTCCCGTTTGTGCTCGGCTGATGTGGCAGGCGACGCCCTCTACCTTTGGGTCGTCAAAACCGTCGACGACAATCTTGTCATCAGGCCCCAGCAGCCGAAACTTTGTGTTGACGGCGCCGGTGGTCCCGCGCTCGGGCCGGCTGATGATCCACACGCTAAACAGAACCACAACCAGCACAACGGCGGTCCCGAGAATTAGCCCAAGCCTTCTCACGATGTCCTAGCCCTCTTCTCGAAGGGTGGCAGTGCCCTGGCAGAGATCATATCGGCGGGCATGGTCAGGCCTTCTTACGACCTCTCGTAGCGATGGTCGCCGGTTCGGTCGCCCGCTCTTCTTTCTTTTTTCGGCCACCCGACACAGGCAGAAGCAAAGCCCTCTGGCGCCGATCGGGTGCCACTTTGGCGCGTTTATTGGTCTTGGGAATTGTGGCGCGAACGGCTGGGCGATCACGCCCTCGGGGATGCGCGGCGTGCTGAACGATGCCCTGTCGATCTACTTCCTCGACCCCACCCTTGCGAGCGCCTTCGTGGCCCGCTGGTGCGCCGGGTATATGGTCGAGACAGCGGAGGGCGTGTTCAGGGTGCGGGACGATGAGCCGACGCCGCGGGGCGGGGCTGCATCGGACGCCCTGAGCGGATTGTACCCGGCGGATAGGAGAAGGCGCGGTGCTCACCAAGGACATCCTCTATGGCATGAACATCTTGAGCTTGACGGGCTTCGTTCTAATGGGGCTCACCCTTAGTCTACGCCGGATGGCAAACGCCAGCGCCCCCTTGTGTATCGGCCTGATGTGCGTTGGGACGGCTTTGGTGTTTGTCGGGCTTTATGCGAGCAGCTGATCCCCCTGCACATCGCGGCTTCTACATTGTCTAGGCAGGCTTGATGGCGAGGAGGTTGGCCGCCGTCTCCCCCAGTATCGCCACGCGCTCAGCATCGCTTAACCCGGGGGTGGTGAGAATGTGGTCGACCGCCGTCTTGGTCCAGGGAAACGGGTAGTCCGTCCCCATTACGATCTGGCTGACGCCGACCTCCGCGATCAGGTGGCGCAACCCTTCAGGAGTGAAGACCATCGAGTCGTAATAGAGCTGCTTCAGGTATTCGCTCGGTTTCTTGTTGAGCGCCTTGGTGCATCGCGCGGGGAAGGTCACGCAGCCCTGATCCGAGCGGCCAGCATAGGAAGGCAGATATCCGCCGGCATGAGCAGCACAGATCTTGAGCCCCGGATAGGCATCGAGCGTTCCCTCGAAAATCAGGTGCGACAGCGCGATCGTCGTCTCGAGCGGGTTGCCGATCACATTCTCCAGCACGCCGTTCCCTTTGAGCCGACCCGATACGCTGAGTTCGCCGGTACCTTGTGGGTGGATGAAAATCAGCACGCCGAGCTCTTCTGCCTTGGCCCAGAACGGATGAAATTTGGGATCCGAGAGCTCCTCGCCGTTGACGCTGCCGCCGATCAGCGCCCCACGTAATCCGAGATTCTTGACCGCATGTTCGAGCTGCTCGGCCGCGAGATCCG